>Ga0209633_10003855_pt1 | contig 13702 bp, 12 predicted proteins | sample Cruoilmetagenom1_FD_187290 | JGI IMG/M metagenome (GOLD analysis project Ga0209633, IMG submission 187290) | Oil polluted marine microbial communities from Coal Oil Point, Santa Barbara, California, USA - Sample 1 (SPAdes) (version 2) | ecosystem: Environmental > Aquatic > Marine > Oil seeps ... | reverse complement strand
GTTCAATTAATATTTCTTTTTTTAGTAAGATTTAAGGTGTTTTTATCTGATATATAGTATATAAATCTTCAAACTGTTTTATTTTTTGTAAACAGAAAATCCTTTGCCTTTTACTTTTGTTTCATTTAGTGTTTCTGGTTCTATGTCAGTTTTATTTAGTTATCAAAGGTAACTATTGTGCTTCACTACCTAACATAGAAAGTGAATGCAAATAAACGAAATGGCGATTTAAACGTATTTTTTGTATTTAAAACGTCATAGCCTTTGATTTAATTACTTCTGTTATCTTTATGCAACAGTAGCGTTATATATCTTTTTGGGTTCATGTTTTTGTGTTTCTTTATTTTTTTGTAGTACAAGTTTATCATTTATAATTTTTAACCACTTCTCCATTAGTTCAAGTTGACCACTTAATGGCAAACTTTCATCATAGTTGTAAAATTCAAGTAAGATGTTGGGTTTGTATTTGGCAGTAGGTAAAAAATTAAATTCAAGCTTATCAATTTCTTTATAAGAACTATTTTTAGTTTTAATAGTCTTACTCGTATTTATCATTGTACAACTTTGAATTTTGGTAAGGTTGATATACTTGGCTGTTTCTTTATTATTGACTTGCTTAAAAAAGAAAACAGCATTGGCGATCTCATCAAGACCAATTATGAAATCTCCACAAAATTCGTGTTGGGTAATATTGCAATTATGTTTTTCTGCAATTTTTGAAAGTGATTGCAAGAATTTCTTTTCTCTTTTTTTTCTGCTTCTACTCATAAAGATAAATGGTAAAATGCAAATGGCTAAAATAATAACCATTATGGGTATGATTCCTAAATCCATTTTTTTTAGTTTTGATTATACGAATTGGTAAACAGGTTTTGTAGAAAATACAATACCTATAAAATAAATATTATTGCCGTATGATGGCAACAATAAACTAAAATGGATTACCAAAAATAATGAGAAGGGAAAATGATGTCATTTTTTCGAAACTTAATCAGAAAGTTTCTAGAATTGGAAGTGTATTGTGTAAACTCATTCAAAAAAAGTTGCTCTGTAATTTTTGCAATTACTGAGGAACTTTTAAACGTATCTTCAAAAGTATTTGGTTGAGTGTTGTTAAAAGAGCTTACTATACTTTCTGATTCAGAAGTATTGTAAAAAAGATTTGTTAAAACAGTTGGGCTATAAGTTTCCTTTACTGTGTCAGGTTTCTCTGTAAAAGTCGAATTTATGGCATTACTGTGAGGTATAATTACTATAAAGCCATAAGTCAGGGCTATAAGTATAATTCCAAAAGAGGCAATAAATTTTTTCACACTACAAAGTTAGATTAATTTTTTTAGGATAACCGTTTTTCGTCTCTTTATTATAGATGTTTAAAAACATTCTTCCTCGGAGCATTTTGCTAAGTTAAAAACTATTCAACCATTTTACGACCATTTAATTTGGGAAATTGTAGTTTATTTAATAATGCATAATATTACTATGTGTTTAAAAAGAAAATAACTTACTGATTTACAATGGGTTATTTGGTTGTGATGGTGCTAGGACTACTTCGCTTTGCTCAGTGATCCTTTGCTGTCCGTGTAGAAAATTAATAAAAGAAAATTTCACTTTGTTCAAAATAAAAAAGCAAGCTCTTTATTTTGAACTTGCTCATTTTCACTTTTCATTAATTCATTCGTGATGGAACTAGGATTGAATACCCTAATAAAGCTCCGCTTTGAAAATAAGAAACCTGAACTTAAAAATTCAAACAAGCTTGATTTTCAGTTCAGGTTTTTATTTATTCGTGATGGCACTAGGATTCGAACCTAGGACCGCCTGCTTAGAAGGCAGGTGCTCTATCCAGCTGAGCTATGCCACCATTAAGATTAGTATAAGCCAATCTTAAATATTTTTTAGATTACCTCGTTGAACTCGGTAATCCTGAATATGGTTTATTGCAAAAAGAAATACTTTTTACGTTAGTTTGCAATAACTTCTTATGAAAGTAAACTTTCTACAAAAACTCCACACTTCTTTTGTCGGGGTGGTAGAATGTTATCAAACCACACTATATTTTTAATAATCAAAAAGTTATAATTTGTTTGATGTACTTGGTAACCGAATAGGTAACTTATTTGATAATAACTTTTGTTTTTATTTACCTTTTATTAAGGTTCGGCAAATATAATATGCTATTAATTATTACACAAGATAAATTGAATATTTTATAACTCGTTCATTGTATCAAAAAAATCATCTTTCCTTCGCTTTGCAATAGGGACTTCACTTTCATCATTCATAATAACATAAGCATTTGTTCCTTTAATATATTTGCCAATAAACTTTGTGTTTATAAGATGAGATTGGTGCGTTCTATAAAATGCATATGAGTTTAGTAATTCATCAAAATGTTTTAAAGTTTTTGAAGCAAGGATACTTTTTCCTTTAGCTAAAAAAACAGTTGTATAGCTTCCGTCTGCTTTGCAACGTATAATGTCAGAAATATTTAAAAAGAAAGTTTCTTTTTCAGTAGCAATAATTATTTTTTTTTCTACTACTTTAGAGGTATTATGAAACAATGCATCTAACTTTACGTGTGAATTTGAGGTGCTTTTTAGTCTGGATAAAGTATCTTTTAGTTCAATATGATCAATGGGTTTTAATAAATAATCAAAAGCGCTAAATTTTATAGCTTCTATAGCATATTTATCATAAGCAGTCGTAAATATAATTTCAAATTTTATTTCGTTTATAGACTTTAATAGCTCAAAGGCAGTACTTTCATTTAATTGAATATCCAAAAAGACTAAATCTGGCTTTAACTTTTCAATACTTTTTTTGGCATCTTCTATAGTATGATAAACACCGATGATATTTAAAATATCCGAATGTTTTAAAAGCAAAAACTGTAATCTATCTGTACAATGCTGTTCGTCATCTATTAATATTGTTTTTATCATCCAATCTAAAATTTAAGTTCAAGAGGTAGAGAAAGTTCAACTCGCAAACCTTGTTTCTTATCAATAAAATTAATAGTTCCTTTTTCATGTTTAACCTCATTAATGATGTCTAATCTTTGATTAGTGATTTTTATTCCCATAGAACTATTATCCTTATCAAAGCTTTTAATTGAACCATTCCTACCAACTCCATCATCCTCGACTGCACAAATTAATTTTTGATTGGTACTCTTAATTTCTATTAAAATAGTTCCGTCATTTTCTTTTTTTGAAATACCATGCCAAATACTATTTTCAATAAAAGGTTGTAAAATTAAAGGTGGAATTAAAGTGTTATTAATATCGATGGTGTCATCAACTTTTATGTTATATGATAATTTATTTTTCAGTCGTAATGATTCTATTTCTATATAAAGTTTTAAAAGTTCTAAATCTTCACTAATTGAAATCCACTTTTTTTCAGAATTTTCTAAAATCGAACGTGTCAATTTTGAGAACTTTGCTAAGTATTCATCTGCTTTTAGTACATTATTAGTTTGTAAATAATTACTTATTGAGTTTAAGGAATTAAATATGAAATGAGGATTCATTTGTGAGCGTAAGGCCTTCAACTCAGTTTCTGCCATTTTTGTATTAAACTCTGCTGTATTTTTCTGTTGCTCGGCATCGCGCTTTCGTTTGTAGATTAAATAACCAATAACAGCGAATAGCAATAAAAAGCCTCCAACACCAATGGCAGTATTTTTAATTAAAGATTGTCTTTTAATTTCAGCATTAGCCAAAGCATCTTGCTTATCAAGCTGATATTGCATATCTTTTCTTGTTAATTCAGCTTTTTTTTCTTCAGAAGTAACACTATCTCTAAGCCTAATATGTTTTTTATAGGCAAATAAGGACTTGTCGTAATTCTTATCGTTTTCGTAAGCCTGATTTAAAACTTGCCATGAATCTGCTTGCCACTCCACAGCATCTATATTTTTAGAAACTGCTAATGCTTTTTCTGCATATCTTTTTGCCTGATTAAATTCACTTCGTAAAACAGATACTTTACCTAAACTGTTTAATGCTGACGCTTCAATATATTTATTATTTATTTTTTGTGAAAGTTCTAGTGCTTCTGAATAATATTTTAAGGAGTTGTCATAGTCTTTTTTTCTTTTATATGCTAGCCCTTTATTATTAATAATTGCAGTAACAAAAAAAATATTATTAAGCTTTTGCGCTAAGAATAATGCTTTATCAAAAAAAATGATAGATTTATCAACTAGATTCGTTTCACTATAAACATTACCAATATTATTAAATGCTCTTATTTGATTGATGGTGTCTTTTTGTTGAGTGGAAATACTTAAACAATTATTGTAATTATCTAGTGCCTTATCAAAATTTTTCATGTCAGCATAAATATTGGCAAGATTATTATATAAATTAATTGTTAGCTTTTGATTATTAATTTCTTCCGATAAACTCAAGGCTTCTAAAAAGTAGTCTAAAGCCTTAAGATTGTTCGCCATTGTGTAATAGATAGTGCCTTTTTGATTTAAAGCTAAAGCAGTTCCGTTTTTCCAATTCTTATCTTTTGCAATGGTTAAACCTTCATTAATATACTTCAACGCTTTTTGAGGTTCATTATAAGTAAACAAACTAGAAGCATTGATCAAATGTTGACTTCTAATAGTGTCCTTAATGGTATAACTATCTAAAAGGTTGAAGATAGAGTCTTTTTCTTGTGCTAGAACAATTTGAAATGAAAAAAGACATATTAGTATTATTTTAATTATTAAATGTTTCATGCAATTTTATGTTTAAACGGCTAATAAAATATAAATGTAAAACATTTGATAATCAATTTATTGATTGAAAAAGAAAATTATTGACATTAAATTATTGTCCGAATATAAACTGAAGCCCACCGAATACAAATTCTAAAAAAAAAACTTAAAGTATATGACTAAATTTATAATACTAATAAATAAAAAGTTATGAAAATTATTAAATTACTTCTATGTTTTATTCTTATTTTATCCTTTAACACTACCTTTTCTCAGCAGAAAGAGGAGAAAAAGGAAAAAAGCGAAATTTCTAAAACATCCGATAAGGTTAAACAGACAAACTCTGAAACAAAAGAAGCAATGAGTACAGCAAAAGAGACTTTAAAAGATATTGGAAGTATTTTTAAATCAAAAAAAAGTAAAACAAAAAATGCAGTTAGTATTACTTTAAATAATGTTGATTATGGTAATGCAAATTTAAGCGAACTTCAAAAATCTTTACAAAAAGTTAATGGGGTTAAGAAATCAACAAAAAAATATCAAAATAACATCGCTACATTTTTGATTGAATATAAAAAGAGTGCAGATAATCTATGGCAATCTTTACCTTCAAATATTAGTAATAAATTTAAAATTTTATCTATTGAAGAAAACGCTATTTCTATTTCATTAAAAGAGAAATAGATAGTAGAACGGTAGATGGCAATTCAACCTATTTCGTATTAAAATAGTGGTTTTGCCTATTTTCTGAGCAATAATTTAAGTCTTATTTAAAAATAATCTCATTTTCTGCAACAATTTTTAATTTTATTTTTTAAGAAAAAAGTTAAAATAAATAAGCAAGAAACTAAAATAAGAATAGATATGAAGAACAAAATCAAGTTATTAAGTCTAACATTTTTACTCTTAATAGTATTTTCATTTACTGAAAAAGTATCAGAAGAATTACATATTAATCCACAAAACGTGGAGCTTAATACAGATGGTCTTTACTATGCCGAATTTTTCGATTATATCTATCGGGGTCATTTCGAAAATATTAAAATAAAACGTGAAGAGGCAGAGTTTCTTACGATTTTTGGGCAATATCTTAGAGCTTTTGGCAAACAATGTCCTAATTATCTACCAGCCAATAAAGTTAAGATTATGCAACAGGAATGCGCTAAGGAGCAGGTCACCACTAATGGGTACGGAATTGAAACCAGTAGGGTTTGCATAGAATGGAGATGGGTTTGGTCTGGCTTATATGCTAAACCAGATTTATATAATGCAAAAATGAAAATTGAAAACATACAAAGATCGAAAGGCTTGCAAACTGTTATGGCAATGATTACCGATCCAAATGCCATGGGCAATTCAATAGATATGGTACACAAAATTAAAGGACTGAAAAACGATATGGCTCAAATTTTTAAGTTGAACCCATGTAATAGTAATGGTATAAAACGATTTGAAGAAAATCTTGCATTATTTGCACTTAATAAGGCTGCTATTCGTATGCAGGGCATCAGTAAATATGCTGGAATAAAAAAATCTGGAGGTCCTACGGGGTTACAAAACTTCAATAAATTAATTGATGATCTTGTTGCTAATCAAGCTAGAACTTGGTCTTTTAATCGGTATAATCCTGGAAATATTTCTGGCTTAACTATGCTATCTAAAGACACTAAAGGCAGGCCTGCTTCATTAAAAGCAAACTACGTTTATAGCGGGTTCGGTAACAATGGTAAAGGATGGGTAAAAGTAACTTTTGATAATGGTTTACCAGATTGTATTTACTTCTTTGATTTTCCCAATAATTGTAAAACCCCAAATAGCAGTATTGTAGCCTCGTATGCGCAGGGAAAATATAAAAAATAATAACTAAGAATATAAATTTATGACTTACCATTATAGTAAAGAGAAAATAGTATACAGTATACTATCTTTTGTACTTTTTTGCATTTCTATCAATGCACAAACTAATACTTACAATTTTGACACAAGTGATATCATTATCATAAAGTCTCCTTCTAAAATTTACAAAGATATTTTGTTACAGAGCCATAACGATTTGCCCAGGTTTGGTGTTTTAAATAGATATATGATATCTCGAGGTAAAATAGAGCCAAATTCAAGGGAGAAGTCAAAATTAATAGGAGAAAGTCATTCAAGTTACATGGGTTTAATTCAAATGGAGTATATGAAAGCTGTGTATAATGATTTTAATAGAGAAGTTTTTACTTATGCATCGAATAGCAACATGAGTAAGAAAGAACAAAACTCAGTTATTGCTCAAAGGCATTTTAGAAAATTATCACAAACTGTATGTAGAAAAGAAGCTGGAAATATAAATGCGGGTACAAATGAATTTGAACGTAGAAGAAATTATAAAGATTTTGTAACCAATAATTTAGATGGCTTAAGAGAATGGAGTAGTACATTACTTAAAAACAATAGTGTTACTGGCTATTGGGTAAATATTATGGAGTTAAAGGATTATGATTTTGATAAAAAAGGGTATTGGTTGCATATTCCGCTTGCTACAAGACCACAACGCAACAGCTATCATTTTTTTTCCTAAATTTTAGTCCAAAGGCTAATTATGAGAATAAGTTGCCTATAAAGAAAAATAGACTTAAAACGATACCAGCTATAAAAATTTTATTTAAAATGTCACCAGAAGCGGCTGAAAAACTACAGCCTGTACAACAAAAACCTACCCGTGGTCAAAAGATAACAAATACCTTATTCATGACAGCTAAAGTAAAAGTTATACTTAAAGAGTTTAGTGCAAATAAGAATATGGGTAGACCAGAGATTCCATATTTTGAACATCATTTTACTAGCCCAATCATTACTTTATATAAAGATGCATCTTTAACAGAAAAAGTTGGTGAGGTTTCTTTAGAAAACTTTATTACAGAAAAATAGATTATGATAATTATAAAGAATATAAAAAGGTTATTAATAATAAAATTTTTAGTGCTTTGCAGTTTAACAAACGCACAAGAAAACACAATTGATTCTATCAAAAAAATAGGGTATGAAGATACTAAAACATTCAAATCGCCTTCGCAAAATTTTATACCTATAATATTACAAACACATAAAGGCGCTCTAAGGTTTGGAAAACAAAACAACTACTCCTTATTGCCCGATGGAAGTCATTTAAGCCATAAAATTGTTCAAGCAAAAGAAATAGACTTAAAAAATGTTAAACTTAGTGAAAGCAGGCAAGCTTTTATACAACTACTGCGCATGAAATATATGGCAGATAAGTATAAAGATTTAGATAAAGAATCATTTACTGTGCAAGCTAGTAGTATGTATAAAGAAGAAAAAAATTCGTTGCAAGCACAAAACCAATTATTAAAACTTGCAAATGCTGTTAGTAGTGTGCCGCTTATGTCTAAGTATTTTTGTAATCCTAAAATAGATGATTGTAATTATAATTCTAAAAATTTCTACAGAGGTATCCGTAATATTAATCCTTGGGGAGGTAAAGGAGCAAACGAGTTTAAGAAATTGAATGGCTACACAAGTTATGTTTCGCAATACTTAGAACCATTACAGAAATGGAGTGCTAGTTTATTTATAGATAATACCATAGAGGGTTATATGGTTTTAACATCTAGACTTGGTACTTATGATTTTAAAAATAAAGGTTTTTGGTTGAGCTTCCATAGTAGTCAAAGTGGTTGGTTCTTTCTTCGCTTTTTTGATTTAGCACCTAAAACCATACATGAACGTAAGTTAACAAATTCTAATACTTCATCTGTTTTGTATAAAATGTCACCAGACATAGCAGAACAATTTATAGAAAAAACAAAGACTGTTTATATGGTTTTTAAAATAAAGGTAGAGCTAAAAGGAATTGACCCGTATAGAGAGGCTATTAAATCATCTTTTTCTTTAGAAAATTCAATAATTGAGCTATATGATACTGAAGATTTAAAAACTAAAATTGGCGAAATTTTGATAGACGAAAACTTATCAGTTAAATAAATTTATGATGAAATTAAAAAAAAACATTTTAAAAGCTGTTCTATTATATACATTAAGCTGTATTATAACAATACAGCTATATGCACAATCTAATGATGCAAATGATGGATATATAACATTTAAGGCACCTTCTTCTAACTTTATTGATGTAGAAATAGAAGCTCATAAAGGTTTACCAAGATTTGGAGACCTTCTTTTTAAAAAGATAAATAAAGAATTAAGTACTCAAATGGCATTTGAAGAACTTGTGAAAATGAAGTACATGTCTACTGCTTATGCAGATATGGATAAAAACAAGCTCACTAAAAAAGACCGTTCACAAGCTGCCGATAAAAAAGTTGACAATTCCGTTTTTGCACAAAGCCATTTATTGAGACTGGCTGGTATGGTGTGCTCTGAAGAGGTTTTGAAAAAATATTTTTGTGATGATTCAAGCACGCAACCATGTTCTTATGCAATAGGTAAATATGGTAAGCGTCCTAGGCCATCTTATTGGGGAGGCGTACGTAATTTTAATGTAAATGAGTTTAAACAGCATCGTAGTTTTACCAGTTTTACAAAAGATCATTTAGAAGAATTACAAGCATGGAGCAAAACATTTTTTCCTAAGGATGAGCTTATTGCGTATTATGTGTCAAGGGCTGCTATAAGTGTTCCTGGTTGGGGGCAAAAACCATATGATTTTAAGAAAAAAGGCTATCTTATTTTTAGCCAAATGAATGGGAAACAATTTCTTCATTCTTCTTGGTTTGAAGCAACGGATGAAAATGAGAAAAAATTAGGACATAGTAGTAGTGGTATCTTTTTACCTATGCCTCCTGAAAAAGCAAAAGCGTTAAAGTTTCAAAAAGGGAGTCCAATATTTTTAGTTTACAAAGTGAAAATAAATGCTTCTGAAACTGAGTTTAGTAAACTAAAACTATCTTTTGTTTTGGAGAACAGAATTATAGAAGTTTATAAAGACAATGCACTAACTCAAAAAATAGGAGAAATTTCTGTAGATAATATTAACACTAAACATTAATAACAACATTATGCGTCATAAAAAATCATTTATTTTTCTATTTATAATTGTTATACTATTTTCTTTATCTCAAAATGATATATTTGCTCAAGCGACAGATAAAGTTATAGATATGACTGATGTTCTTACCATTAAGTCACCTTCTGTTAAGTTTAAATCTATACACCTGCAAACCCATAAAGGGTTGCCAAGGTATGGTGCACACAATCAATATCGTTTTATAAATAAGTATAGTAATTTAGATTTAGATAGACCCAAGAACACATTGTTAAAAGAAGGATATATAAATTATAATAATATGATTAAAATGAAATATATGGCTTCATATTATGACGATATTGATAAAACATATTTAACTGCGCTTACACGCGAAAACCGAGATAACAAAAAAGATATTCATTCATCGACAGCCCAAATTCATTTATTAAGATCTATGCGTACTTTAGTTTCTGATGAATTAATACGTACTTATTTTTGTGAAGTAGAAAAAAATCCGAAATGTAGATTTACTGGTACGTGGGGCGGTACTAGAGATGAATTTGTAGCTCAAGAAAAATACATAGCATTTGTTGCAAAAAACTTAAAAGAACTTAGAAAATGGAGCACTACTTTTTTTAAAGATGGTAATGAAATAGGATATTTTGTTACACGCCATAAATTTGGACAATATGATTTTGATAAAAGTGGTTTTTGGGTGCAATTGCCCCCACATAGTAGAGAATATGTTGGCTTTGGGTCATTAGACCAAGCTTTTTTCTTTGAGTTCTTACCTGAAGAACCTTTTGAGAATACTTATTTAAATAGTATTAAAAATACCTATCCAAAAATACTATTACCGATTGCTGCCGATAAAGCAGAAAATTTCTTAAATAATAGAGATTTAGATTTTAATAATCGAAGACCTTCAGAGTATATCTATTCCGCTATAAAGGTTCGTATTGTTTATAAGGAATTAAACACAGGTAATATTACATTCCCTAGTCCTACTTTTACGTATCAATTTGAAGATCCAATTGTAGAGTTTTATAAGGATATTGAATTGACAAAAAAAATTGGAGAAATTTCTTTAAAGAACCCAGTCTATAATAAATAGTAATTTCAATTTATTTGTTTATAAGATTTATATATTCATGTGTTTTGAAAATGATGAATTGGGGTTTCAATGAAAAAAGTAACTGACTTTAGTCAAGTTGTTTACGATTTTTGATGTGCTTTGCATGTTCGGAATAAGTAAAGCAAGAGGGTAACACGCTACGCGATGTTACTGACATCTAATTTGTTACCTATCAATTACTTATAAATTTTAGTTATTTTACAATTGGGTCAAAAGCTTCTGTAACCCCTATAAACATTGAAATAAATTGACACAATCCATAAAATTTATTGCTTTTTAACTTAAACATTACAATTATAGAATAAATATATTGACCAACGTTCGAATCAAAATGCAAAGCCTGATTTCTCAATTTCACATTAAAAATTAATATCTTCTAGATGAACAATGTTTCCTAATTTATTATTGGTAAATTTTTTGCAATAATTTTTGCTTTTTCTTTCGCTTCTTTTTCTGAAATCAAAATAGAGTACCCATAGTTAAGACGATAAATGCCAAAATATTTAGAAGCTAAAAAACTATTAAATTTAGCTAAAGAGGGTGTTTTAAAATGATACAGTACCCCTTCTTTGTCAGAATTCATATATAGATACCCAAGGCATTGTCTCATTATTGTATTAGAAACAACGATTTATATTACTCAATTATTATTTTCTTATTAATACTTTTGTTTTCTGAATATATTTTTAAAATGTATATACCTTTTGATAAATTATTTACAGGTATTTTATTTACGTATTTTGTTTTTAACATGCTTTTACCCAATGCATCGAAGAGTTCCACTTTTTCTAATAATAAGTTGGTTTTTATATTGATATAATCTGAAGTAGGGTTTGGATAAATAACAATATTTTTATCATTTATTCCTACTTCATTAACTCCTAAAGTATTAGATATACTAGAATTTATAAAACCTTCAGATATAAAAATAGTTCCAGAAGAAAGCTCTTGTACATTTACTTCTCCAATGGTGTACAAAATTTCTATTCCTCCAGCTGTTATGTTAGCACCTCCACTATCTATACTATACTTTTCTATAGTTTGAGCTTGCGAATATGTTGATATATATAATATCATTATAAATGTTAAATACTTTTTCATTGTTCTGCAGTTTTAAGTTGTTGTTCTAATGCTTTAATACGTGTGTTCATACGTGCTAATTCTGTTAATTCAGAAGTCAATCCTTCAATCTTCGTATTTTGATTACCTATAATCTCCTGTTGTTCTTGTATGGCTTTGATGAGTACAGGTACCAAGTCTGAATAATAGACACCTAAACGGTCAAGTTCTTTTTTGGTTAGTACTCCAGAAATCTCATCCTTTTCCCAATCATGCGTTTTTACAACTTCAGGAATAAGTTTTAGAAGATCTTGAGCAATTAAGCCAAGTTTAGTACCTTGATCTGTTCTGTTTTTCCAATTAAAGCTTACAGGCTGCATTTTTAGAACTTCATTAAGACCATAGTTTAAGGTATTAATGTTTTTCTTTTCTCGCCTATCGGAAGTATTTATAGTACCATCTGTTGCCCAAACTCCAGTCCAATGAAAATTTGCATTTCCTAATTGCATGGCGTTATCAACATCAGGTAAAAGATCTGCATTAAATGACAAGCGATTATTACCAGTATCTTCTATAGTTTCTGAGCCAATTCTAAGGCGACCACCTGATATATGTAATAGCTCTTGAGGTGTATGTGTTCCTATACCAACATTGCCGTTTTTTAAAACTGTTAGTGCGTTGCTTCTATCTGTATGTAAGGTTCCATTTCCAATTTCAAAAATGGGATCTGATTCTATCCAATATATTGGGTCGCCACCAGCTACATTAAATTTCCCTATTGCGGTTGCAGCATAAGCTTCTACTTTAGTTTGGCTTCCCATAGCTGTTGAACTGTTACCTAAAGCTAAAGTCCCAAAACCAATGGCTAAAGCGCCATAATCCCCTGATGCTGTTGTATTAAATCCTATTGCTGCTGAGCCATAACCTGATGCTGTAGAACTAAAACCTAATGCTGAAGAATAATGATGTGATGCTATTGTGCCAAATCCAATTGCAAAGGATCTATCTCCTGATGCAGCAGTGTTTTCTCCCATTGCTGTAGAGCAATAACCAGATGCCGTTGTGTTATACCCTTGAGCAAAGGTAGAATAATCTGAGGCTACATTACCTATACCTGCTGTAAATGCATAGTCTCCTGAAGCTTCATTATTCAAGCCTTCAGCAAAAGCATAGTCACCACTCACTTGGTTGATACCTCCAATAGCTGTGCTGTTTAAGCCAGAAACGACATTATTATTTCCCAGTGAAATTGCGTAATCATTTAGACTGTAGTTTTGGTTACCAAAAGCTAACGCGTGTTCTCCAGATGCAGTGCCATTATATCCTAAGCTAAAAGCATAACTACCTGTTGCTCCTAATCCTAAAGTTGGGTCATTGATAAAACTAAAATCAATAGCATTTGAACCTATGTTACCGTAATTATTATTCCTGCCTATTAATCTCCAACCTATACCATTACCCTCATCTATAGCTTCAAGCCCCTTTACATTTGCAGCTTTCTTTGCATGAAAAGCATAAGGCACCGCAGAAAACTGCGTCGTTCCCAAATTGATAAATCCTGATCCTGTATCTATTTTAATGTTTAAAAAATGGTCATCGTTGCCCCAATTTATGTTGTCGAAAATTCCGCTGACTACTGTACCTTCCCCAATGTTTACAATGATGATTCCGTTGTTATCAGTTGTTGGCGAATGCGTTTCTTCGTATACATTGGTTAATACATCGCTTTCTAAAATTTTAAATTTTATCTCTACAGAACTGCTTGCAACAATGTTTCCTGAATCATCCTTAATGAGCGCTT
>Ga0209633_10003852_pt1 | contig 13705 bp, 11 predicted proteins | sample Cruoilmetagenom1_FD_187290 | JGI IMG/M metagenome (GOLD analysis project Ga0209633, IMG submission 187290) | Oil polluted marine microbial communities from Coal Oil Point, Santa Barbara, California, USA - Sample 1 (SPAdes) (version 2) | ecosystem: Environmental > Aquatic > Marine > Oil seeps ... | reverse complement strand
TGGCAAAAGGCCCTCCATGAATAATAGCCGGATTTTTTTCTAAGGTTTGTACTAAATTGGGTTTGATAGCATCTTTTAACAAAATTGCCATCGCATTTTCGGCCTTAAGGTCACGAGCAAATATAGGTTTGCTATCAAAAGTGAATCCTACGAAAATATCTCCAAGACGTTTTTTCAGATCTTCAAAATCTTTTGCCATACAAAGTATCGCCATAACTTCAGAAGCCGGAGTAATATTAAATCCATCTTCACGTGGAATTCCGTTAGCTGTTCCACCTAAACCAATGGTGATCTGACGCAATGCACGGTCATTCATATCAATAACTCTTTTCCAGGCAATAGTTCTTCCATCAAGCCCAAGATTATTAGTTTTACTTTGTAAGTTATTATCTATGAGAGCCGACAATAAGTTATTGGCTTTTTCAACCGCATTAAAATCACCTGTAAAATGCAAATTGATATCTTCCATCGGTACTACCTGAGAATAACCTCCGCCGGCAGCACCCCCTTTGATGCCAAAAACAGGGCCTAAGGAAGGTTCACGCAACACCACAGTTGCTTGTTTTCCAATTTTATTCAAACCTTCGGTTAAACCAATAGAAACAGTGGTTTTACCTTCTCCGGCAGGAGTGGGTGTTAAGGCGGTTACCAGAATTAGATTGTTCTTTTTTATTTTTTGCTCATCAATTAAATGTAAAGGAAGCTTTGCTTTGTATTTACCATACATTTCTAGATCATCTTCTTTAACATTCAATTTATGGGCAATATTCCTGATGTGTTCTAACTCGGTTTGTTGTGCAATTTCAATATCTGAAAGGAAGGCCATGTTTAAAAAATTTAAATGACGAAGATAACAAAAAATGCTTCTATTTGTCCATTTTTTAGATTTCAAAAACGTACATAAAAAACTGTAAAACAATTGCCTATTCACTTTTGAAATCCTATATTTGCGCGTTAATTACAAATTGAAGATATTTTAAATAGAAAGGAGCATGCAAAACAAAGGACTTATTAGAACATTTGCCATAATATTTGGACTGATCTGCGTATATTATTTATCATTTACAATGGTTGATAACAAGGTAGAAAATAATGCTGAGTTTTATGCGGATGGTGACGCAATAAAGAAAAAAGAATATTTAGATTCGGTTGCGAATGTACCCGTTGTCAATTATTTAATTACAGAATATACACATAGCGAGGTTCAAGACAGGGCTATAAATCTTGGTTTAGACCTTAAAGGAGGTATTAATGCAACACTGGAAGTTTCTGTTAAGGATATTTTAGCAGGCTTGTCAAATAAATCAAAAAACCCGGTATTTAATAAGGCATTGGCCGATGCAACAGCAGCGCAAAAGAATAGTGATAAAGATTACCTGGACTTATTTTTTGAGGCTTTCACAAGTGCGAGTAAAGGGTCGGTTAAATTAAGTGATCCTTCAATTTTTGGAAACAAGTCTTTAAAAGATAAAATTAACTTTACATTGTCTGATGAAGACGTACAACCGATACTAAGAGCGGAAATAAAAGGTTCTATTAGTACAGCTTTCGAAGTGTTACGTAATAGGATTGACCGTTTTGGAGTTACGTCTCCTAATATACAGCGTATCGGTGAGTCGGGTAGAGTGTTGATCGAACTGCCAGGTGCCAAAGATATTGACCGTGTAAAAAAATTACTGCAAAGTACTGCTGAACTACAGTTTTGGGAAGTCTATGATAACACGCAAACAGCGAACTTTTTTATACAAGCTAATACACGACTAGCCGAGATATTAAAGACCGAAGAAAATACTCAGGAAGAAGATTCTATAGTAGCTAAAGAGGATGAAATTACAGCCTTGTTAGGTGAAGAAAAAGACTCTATTGATACAAAAGCTGTAAACCCTTTATTCTCAGTAATGTTTCCCAGTATTCCTCAGACACAAAACCAAAAGAGTTCGGTGGTGGGCTCAGCAAGTGTTAAGGATACTGCAACAGTAAATAACTATTTAGCCAGGGAAGAGGTTAGAGCTTTGTTACTTGGAGATATGAGGTATGCTAAGTTTTTATGGGATGCTAAACCTGTAGAAAACACAGAAGTCATTAACTTGTATGCTATAAAGTCGAACAGGCAAGACATAGCACCTATCGAAGGTGATGTGGTTTCTGATGCCAGTCAGGTGTTTGACCAATTGGGGATAAATCCTGAGGTAAGCATGTCAATGAATAGTAAAGGGACTAAGCAATGGGCAAAAATGACTGAAGAAAACACAGGAAAATTTGTTGCTGTTGTATTAGATGATTTTGTGTATTCGGCTCCAATTGTAAATGGACCCATACCTAATGGAAGAACCTCAATTTCAGGAGGCTTTACTATTGAGGAGGCACAGGATTTAGCAAATGCCTTAAAATCGGGTAAATTACCGGCTTCTGCACGTATTATTCAATATGATGTTGTTGGTCCTTCGTTAGGTCAGGAAGCTATTGATAGCAGTGTAAAATCATTTTTAATCGCTTTACTATTAGTATTGATTTGGATGATCTTTTATTATGGCAAAGCGGGTATTTTTACAGATATCGCTTTGGTGTTGAATATCATATTCATTTTTGGAGTACTTGTCTCTTTTGGAGCAGTACTTACTTTACCAGGTGTAGCCGGTATTATCATTACTATTGGGATGTCAGTAGATGCCAATGTAATTATTTATGAACGTATTAAAGAAGCATTGCATAGAGGCAAAGTATTAAAAGAAGCGATTAAAGAAGGGTTTAGTTTTAAAGGGGCATTATCTGCTATTATTGATGCTAATATTACTACGTTTTTAACGGGTCTTATTTTATATATTTTTGGATCAGGACCCATTAGAGGTTTTGCTACGACCTTAATGATTGGTATTGTAACGTCCTTAGTTACGGCAGTATTCATTACAAGGATGTTGGTAGATTGGTATGCAAATAAAGACCGCAAAATGACCTTTAATACCAATATTACAAAAGGGTGGTTTCAAAATATTAATGTTGACTTCTTAAAAAAGCGTAAAATGGCATATATTATCTCTGCTATTGTTATAGCTATAGGTATTGGTTCATTTTTAACAAATAGTTTAAATTATGGAGTTGATTTTACAGGAGGTAGGACATTTACCGTTCGTTTTAACCAAAATATAAGTGCAGCTGAAGTTGCCAATTCTTTAAAAGATAATTTTGCAGGCGCACCTACAGTAAAAACGTATGGTGATGCGAATCAATTAAAAATTACAACGAATTATAAAATTGAAGATGATGGTTTAACTGTTGATGATGAAATTCAAGAATTGCTATTTAGCGGATTACAATCATATTTGCCAGACGGTATTACCTTTGAACAGTTCAAAGGAGGTGACGATGCGCAGCAAATAGGAATAATGCAATCTATTAAAGTGGGGCCAACCATTGCTGATGATATTAAACAGGCAGCTGTTTGGGCTGTTTTAGGTTCGTTAATTATTGTATTCCTATATATTTTATTTCGATTTAGGAAATGGCAATATAGTTTAGGTGCTGTAGCAGCCGTATTTCACGATGTGTTAATTGTATTGGCAATTTTCTCACTATTTTATAAAGTCTTACCATTTGACATGGAAATTGGACAGTCATTTATTGCCGCCTTATTAACGGTTGTTGGTTATTCGCTAAATGATACAGTGGTTATTTTTGATAGAATTAGAGAGTTTGGAAATAAACATGCAACATGGCCATTTGATCGAATAGTGAATAGCGGTTTAAGTAGTACCTTGGGTAGAACAGTAAACACCTCGCTAACTACATTAATAGTGTTACTGGCTATTTTCTTGTTTGGCGGAGATTCTATAAAAGGATTTATGTTCGCTATGATCATCGGTGTTATTGTAGGTACCTATTCGTCATTATTTATTGCTTCTCCAATTATGTATGATACGACTACTAAATTGAGTAAAAAAAAGTGATCTAAAAAAATAATATAATAAAAACCGTTTTGAATTTTTTTCAAAACGGTTTTTGCTTTTTTATGAGTGAATCTTTAGAAATAGTAACAAGTTTAGTTCATGAAAATGAACTGTCAGCTGAGCAAATAGAATCTGTTGCGAAACTCATAAATCAAGTGTATCTAATAACTGAACATGATTTTTGGCCTCATAATGGTAACTATGAAAGAACAAATGTTACTGAAATTGCCAGGTATATTGCTAACCGAGAACTCATTATTGCAAAAATAGCTCATGAAATTGTGGGTGCCGTACATGTCTATCCTATAAAATTAGCTATATGTGGTTTCGGGATGCTCGTTGCTGCACCCGATAAAAAAGGAATAGGTATTGGGGCCACCTTGATGGAAGGTATTGAAAATTGGGCAAAAACCAATGGTTATAATAGTATTCAGTTAGAATTATTAAAACCGGTAGATTATAAACATCCTGATAAAGAATTTTTAAATTCTTGGTATAACAGATTAGGGTATCGGTTTATTTCGAAAAGTTTGTATGCTGATTTATACCCTCGACAGGCACATTTACTTAAAATTCCATGTAATTTTGAGATATATCAAAAAAACCTAAAAAATTAAATGTGTAAGCTACAATTGATTATTACATTTGCAAAAAGTTAAGAATGAGTACGATTAAACTTCACGATAAATATTTTAAAACTTTTATCACAGCCGATAAAATTGACAAGGCCATTCGTAAAATGACGGCCTTGGTTAAAAAAGACTGTAAAGATGAAATTCCTGTTTTTATTGGAATTTTAAATGGATCGTTTATGTTCACAGCAGATTTTGCCAGGGCTTATGATGGCAATTGCGAAGTTTCGTTCGTAAAATTAGCTTCTTATGAAGGAACGGGTTCAACCGGAAAAGTGAAAGAATTGGTCGGCCTTACTGAAAGTTTGAAAGGAAGGATAGTCATTATATTAGAAGATATTATTGATACCGGTAATACACTGGAAGAGATTTTTAATATTTTCAGAGGCCAACGGGTAAAACAACTTAAAATAGCAAGCTTATTTTTTAAACCAGATGTTTTCCGTAAAGGATTGCCAATAGATTATATTGGGATTTCAATTCCTGATAAGTTTATTATAGGTTACGGATTAGATTATAATAATTTGGGAAGAAATTTCAAAGATATATACCAATTAACAACACAAAAAATGACAAATATTGTATTATTCGGACCCCCTGGAGCGGGAAAAGGAACCCAGGCAGATGTTTTAAAAGAAAAGTATCATCTTGTACACATTTCTACAGGTGATGTGTTTAGATATAATATTAAAAACAAAACCGAATTAGGTACCTTGGCAAAATCTTTTATGGATAAGGGAGATTTGGTGCCAGATCAAGTTACTATTGATATGTTGAAAGCAGAGGTAGAAAGAAATGCTGATGCTAATGGATTTATCTTTGACGGATTTCCGCGTACTGAATCCCAAGCCAAAGCATTAGATGATTTTTTAAAGGAAAAAGGAGAAGGAATAAACGGAATGGTGGCTTTAGAGGTGCCCGAAGACCTATTGGTGGCGAGGTTATTGAAGAGAGGAGAAACCAGTGGAAGGCCGGATGATCAGGATGAAAGTAAGATCAGAAATCGTTTTAATGAATACGAAACGAAAACAGCCATACTTAAAAACTACTACGAAGACCAAAATAAATACTATGGAGTAAATGGTGTAGGATCCATTGAAGAAATAACAGAACGTTTGAGTATAGTTTTTGACAAACTCTAGTATCTTATCTAAAAATTTCGGAATTTAAATTTAGAACATAATTTTTAGTTAGATTGTCTCCCTGAGCATTACCGAGATACAAAGCGTAGTTTGCATAGAAGGTAGCAAGCAAAGCTTGTCGAAGGGTTGTTTCAATTTAACGAATAAACAGATTTGCAAATAAACAAGAATAATGACCGAAGGTAATTTTGCCGACTATATAAAAATATTTGCATCCTCTGGAAAAGGGGGGAAAGGTTCTGTGCATTTACATCGCGAAAAATTCATTCAAAAAGGAGGTCCTGATGGTGGTGATGGAGGCCGTGGAGGACATGTTATTGTGCGTGGCAATAGCAATATGTGGACCTTGATCCATCTCAAATTCAAAAAACATTTCAAGGCAGTACATGGTGGTGATGGTAGCAAAAGCAGAAGTACCGGTAAAGATGGTGAAGACGTGTTTATAGATGTTCCGTTGGGTACGATTATTAGAGATGGTGAGTCCCAGGAAGTTCTATTTGAAATTACAGAAGAAGGAGAAGAAAAAATATTGGTTGAAGGCGGTATGGGTGGCCGTGGCAACTGGCATTTTAAATCTGCAACCAATCAAACGCCCCGTTATGCACAACCGGGTATTGCCGGCCAGGAAGGCTGGTATCAGCTCGAACTAAAATTATTAGCAGATGTTGGTTTAGTTGGATTCCCTAATGCCGGAAAATCCACTTTACTGTCTGTGATCACCTCGGCAAAACCTAAAATTGCCGATTATGCCTTTACAACGTTAAAACCTAATTTAGGGATTGTAGAATATCGCGATTTTCAAAGTTTTGTGGTGGCTGATATTCCCGGAATTATTGAAGGGGCAGCCGAAGGAAAAGGATTGGGTCATCGATTTTTACGCCATATAGAACGGAATTCTATCTTATTATTTTTAATTCCTGCAGATAGTGACGATATTCAAAAAGAATATTCTATTCTATTAAATGAATTAAAAAAACACAATCCTGAGTTGTTAGATAAGGATCGATTATTGGCCATCTCAAAATCTGATATGTTAGATGATGAATTAAAAGAAGAAATTGAAAAAGAACTCCCTAAAGAAATACCGCACCTATTTATTTCTTCTATTGAACAAACCGGTTTGACTGAGTTAAAAGATCAGCTTTGGCAGATGTTGAACTCATAGATCATAATTTTCAATCTAAAATTACCGCTTATCAAAATACCTTTTTTAGTCATTCCCTAGTACTAAAATAGAAGATATGTCGTTATTCTCTTAGTAACTAAAAGATTGACAGACAATATATTAGTTTTCAAGCAATCTTTCAACCTAAAATATATGAGAAATTTTTTCAGAATATCGGTAGTATTGATTTTGGCCATAGGCATCACCTGTAGTTCTTGTAGTTCGACTAATATAATGACCTTGGGAGTAACTGAACCTGCACCGGTATATATTCCCGGTCATATTCAAAAAATTGGGATAATAGACAGGAGTTTACCTTCAGAGGAAAATGCAAGTGCCGATGACATTGATAGGATTCTATCTGCAGAAGGAAAAAATTTAGATAAAGACGGCGCCCATAATGCAGTGTTGGGCTTATATGACGAATTATACAGGAATAAGGCATTGTCAGAAGTAAAAATTATTGAAAATGCTCAATTAAGAAGCCCCGGATTAGGCATTTTTCCAGCAAAACTTCCCTGGAAAACGATCCGGGATATTTGTCAAGAAAATGATATTGACGCTTTGTATATCTTGTCTTTTTATGATACTGATTCAAAAATTGACTATAAAACGGTTCCAGTAAAGATCAAAGGACCATTAGGTGTTGAAATTCCCGCAATTGAACATCATGCTACTATTACAACTTTAGTAAAGACAGGTTGGAGGGTATATAATTCAATTGATGAAATTATTCATGATGAATATAGAAAGGACCACCATATTACTTCTAAAGGTAAAGGTATCAATCCCGCAAAGGCTATTGCCGCCATAGTTGGAAGAAAGGAAGCCGTGTTGGACAGAAGTAATACCATTGGGCACAATTATGGTGCAAGGATCCTTCCTTATAGAATTCGGGTTTCAAGGGATTATTTTGTAAGCGGTACCGATAATTTCGAAATAGCAAAGCGAAGGGCACAAGCAGGAAATTGGGATAGTGCAGCTGAATTATGGAATAGAGAAGTTTCAAACAGTGATGGAAAAATTGCTGGCAAGGCCTGTTATAATATGGCCATCATCAGCGAAATACATGGTGATCTTGATAAAGCTGTTGAATGGGCTTCAAGATCATATGAAGATTATAATAATAAAACGGCATTGAGATATATCAATATTCTTAAAAACAGAATTCGCAAAAATAATGTATTGCGTCGGCAGAGAGAAGGGCAATAATACCGAACACTTCTATCATTAAAATTATTATTTCAAACGTTTAAAATCTATAAAAGACGACCTTCTTCAATGGTGCTTTATATTATTAGCCGTTTGTAACGGTTAAGAAACGGTTAGCGTTTTATAACGGCTTGTCACAGGCCTTATTTTACCTCAATTAGCACTTGTTTTGCATACGGTTTTGTAAAAATTATAATACCTTGCGGGTATAATGGGAATAAACGTACAAGTACCTTTATACATACGTTGTAACCAATTTGAGAAAAAAACGGAACAGTTCTTGATAAACTTTCTTCTATTATTTTGAACTTTAAAAACAAAACTCAATGAAGAAAATTTTACTATTATCAGCATTTCTAACTTTAGGAATTTCAAATGGATTTGGTCAATCAAAAAAGAACGACTTAAAATTGACTATATCGGCGTTACCTTTATTTGGCTCTTCTGGAAGTTTTTCAGGAATAAATGGAATTGTAATTAAGCCGTCAATAGGATATTACATTTCAGAAAGGACCTCTATTGATTTGAATTTTTCTTATGCGAATCTGAATAACTTACAAGTTAGCAATATAGATTCGTATTATAACTCATATGCCTTCATTCCAACATTGAGAAATAATTTTGTAAATAAACAAAAGTTAAGAATTTTTGCTGAATTTGGTTTTGGACTTGGAACAATAAAATACGGAGCTGACAACAATAATTTTCGGAATTCTCAACACGATGAATTAAGTGGTGGAATTTCTGTTCTAAATATAGGAATTGGTGGAAATTATTACTTTAATGATAAATTTGGACTTGAACTAATAATACCATATATAAGATCAAATAATATTACATCTGATAACGCCAATAATATATATTCTGGTATTGGACCTACTTTAGGTTTAACTTATAAACTAAATTAAAAACTGGTTACAACACAGGCTATAATCCATTGCTGGGTTTGGTGTTTTACTCAAAAGTTTGTGTATTTTTACTCGGCTGGATTCCTACTTCGGAAAATTCCTGCCTCGCTAAGGCTTGGCAGCGGAATTTTACTCGCAACGGAATCATAGCCTAAACGTTGGCAAGCATTAAAGCAATTCTATATGAAAAATTTAATCATTTTAATTTTAACAGTAGCTTCTTTATTTGGATGTAATTCAAATAATACGAACATAAAGAGTGGTTCGGAGCAGGACAAACAAGCTATATTGAAAACTATTGAAGACTGGGATAGAGCCTGGGGAGATAAAGATGTGGAATTAGCTATTAAGGATTACTCAAAGGAAATAGATTGGACTAATGCCTTTGGAGATCGAGTTAATAGTAAGGCCGAATTAAAGCAATTACTTCAAACTATTTTTGCAATGGACTTTGTTATGACCGGTGAAAACAATTATGGTAAAAGCGAAATCGAATTTGTTAACTCAAATGTAGCAATTGTAAGGTCTCAAAATATTCGAAAGAATCAAACTTGGCCAGATGGAATCAAAATGGCTGATAGGTATGTGAATCACTTAAGGGTTTATCAGAACATAGATGGGAGTTGGAAAATTGTCAGTCATATGATTAGTCAAGCTCATCAAAAAGGAAATAAAGAATCGGCAAATGCAGACGCAATTGAAATTTTGAATTCTTATTTTAATGGTTTAAGAACTGGTCAAATAAGCAGCATTCCTATGACCGAAGATGTTAGTTTTTTAGGACCGAGTGTAGATGAAATTATTCTTGGCAAAAAGGCTGTATCAGAACATTTATCGAATGTAGCTAAAAGATTTGTTGGGTCAGAATTTAAAATCAAAGAACATAGTATCAATGGAAATTCGGCTTATTTCTATTTTGACATTGTCATGAATAATGGAGAGTTGATTGTTCCCATTGTTGATTTTTTTGAGTTAGAAGAAGGAAAGATTAAAAAAATACGCCCTTATTTTGATCCAAGACCATTTATAAAAGAATTCGATCGTCGCAGGAATAAAAAGTAAAACGCATGCCAACAATGCCTATAATTCATTGCGGCGGAATTTCCTACTCGGAAATTCTTATCTTGCAATGACGGCTTGGTTATCTCGGAATGTCCTAGCGGACGATTCCGCAACGAAACCATAGCCCAACCGTTAGCTGCAAGTTTGAACACTCTGAATGATTGACAATGAATATAAATACAGAATTAATAAAGTAATTGACCATATTGAGAAAAACTTGGACAACAATTTTTCTTTGAATCAATTAGCCGAAATTTCCAACTTTTCAAAATTTCATTTTAGTAGAATATTCCAAGGAATTACCGGGGAGACGCCATTTCAATTGATTCTTCGTTTACGATTAGAAAAAGCAGCATCACTTTTGACACACGGAAACGATTCCATTTCTGACATTGCTTATAAATGTGGATTTAAAAGTTTACCTGTATTTTCTAAAAACTTCAAATCTCATTTTACCGAGTCTGCCACGTCTTTCAAAAAGAAGAATAGCAATTTGAATAAAGTGAATAGCACTACAGATAAAAACAATGAAGCACCTTCCATTTACATTTGTAATCAAACGAAATCAGTTAAATGGAAAATAGATATGAAAAACAACGAAAGTATTGAAATCAAGGAATTACCGAACATACCCGTAGTTTATTTGAGACACATAGGACCTTACCAAGGAGATGCTGAATTATTTGAAAGATTATTTAGCAAACTATTTGCTTGGGCTGGTCCTAAAGGTTTATTAGACGTTAGAGACTTCCAAACAGCCATCGTTTACCACGATGACGTGAATGTAGCTGACAAAAGCAAGTTAAGAACAAGTATTTGCCTGACGGCGTCCGAAAAGACTAAAGTTGATGGAGAAATTGGGAAAATGGTACTTGAAAAAGGAAAGTATGTTGTTGCAAGATTCACAGTAAAAGCAGATGAATTTCAGAACGCTTGGGATTGGCTTATGGGAAAATGGTTTCCAACAAGTGGGTATCGACCAGATGATAAAGCCTGTTTTGAATTATATCCAGAAGAACCGGAAAACGGAATTTTTAAAGTGGATATTTGTGTACCTGTGAGAAAGCTGTAATATAAAAACCAGCAGCCAACAATGTGTATAATTAATTGCTTGGGTTTGTGTTACTCGGAAAATCCTGCGGATTTTCCTAAGGTTCGGTTTCCTTTTGCTAAATTAGTTGCGTGAGACTCGCAACTAAACCATACACCAACCGTTGGCAACAAGTTAAGAAGATATGAAAATAAGAAATCTATTTACATTCACATTACTAATATTATGCATCTTCATAAGCTGCAAAGAAAAAGGGGAAACCAAACTTGATGTAATAGTTGGACAGCAATTAAATCCTGAACTGGAAAAGCAAGCCATTTTGGAAAGGTTGAACAACGAAACAAAAGATGCTTTCCAAAGAGATTATGAGGCTTGGACCGAAAATTGGGTTCACGACCCCAGCATATCCAAAGTGTATATGAACTTTGTCGACAGCACCTTTTCGGAATCGATTGGATGGAATGAAATAAGCCAATTTGTCAAAACATTTATTGAGGAACATCCGGAACCTGAACCCGTCCCAAAATTATTGGACAAAATTGATGTCCGTCTCTACGGAAACGGAGCATGGGTAACCTACGAACCAACAAGACTCAATACGTGGACTTAAAAGGGAGACTAGACTCATGGAAAAGGTAAATGGAGAATGGAAAATTGTAGGAATGCAAACTACCATCTACGGATTTGATTCGAGTGAAAATAATTAAAAAACCAGTTGCCAACAACGTGTATAACCCGACCGAACGTACCGTTCGGTACGGGCGGGTTAATTGCTTGGGTTGGTGCTACTCGGAAAACCCTGCGGATTTTCCTAAGGTTCGGTTTCCTTTTGCTAAATTAGTTGCGCGAGAATCGCAACTAAACCATACGCCAACCGTTGTGTATAAGCTGAAAAAAAATGAGGAAAATGAACTTTAGGAGCGGAAACCTTAAAGATTTGGAACAACTAAAAGAACTTGGAATTCGTTCATGGACTCAATATAAAGAGCAGCTTACTCTTGAAAATTGGGAAAGTCTACTAAAGACTTTAATTGATTCTAATAATTATTCTGAATTATTAAAAAAATCGGAATGCCTTATCTGTGAAAATAGTGAAAAGAAGATAATTGGAATGGCCTTTTTGGTGTCCAATGGAAATCCTGATGAAATTTATGACCAGAGCTGGTGTCACCTCAGATTTGTTACCGTGGATCCGAAATACAGAGGAATGAAAATTGGAGAAAAACTAACTAAAGATTGTATTGAGATCGCTTTAAGAAATAAGGAGAAAATTATGGCTCTTCACACTTCAGAAATAATGGAAAGTGCTAGACATATTTATAAGAAAATAGGATTTAAAATATTGAAAGAAATTGAACCAAGGCTTGGAGTGAGATATTATTTATATACTTATGAAATAGGAAAATAAAAAGCCTACACACAACAACGGCTATAATTTATTGTGGCGGAATTTCCTACCGGAAATTCTTATCTTGCATTGATGGCTTGGTTCTCGCGGAATAGTCCTCGCGGACGATTCCGCAACGAGACCATAGCCCAACCGTTGTGTGTAAGCAAAAAAAAATATGAAATTTGACCGAACAGGAATAATATTGTATACGATCGCATATGAAAAATGTGTAGAATTTTATGGCAATATATTAGAATTAACCAAAATGTTTGAAACCGAAAATCTAACTTGTTTTGAGTTTGGAAATTCTTACTTAATGGTTGAATTGGACGATGAATATGACGGAAATAATGGTGGGAAAGGTCGAATTAAAACCTGTTTGCGGATGAATGTACCTAACGTAAAAAAGTTGGCGGACAAATTAGTCGCTAAAAATGTTAGAGTGGATTATCAAGAACATTCTTGGGGAATTGTTGCAAAATTTTACGATCCAGACGGAAATTTATGTGCGTTTAAGGACAGTGGAAAATTTGAAAATCAAATAGCGGATTTTAAACCCATTGAATAGCTTATTTTAATAAAAAAGCCTACACACAACAACGTGTATAGTTCATTGCTTCGGATTTTCCTTCGGAAAATCACTCGCGAACGAACTATCGCCAGTTTTTATTTACTAATTTAGTCGCTAAACCAAACGCAACGAGCCATACACCAACCGTTAGCACACATAAAAAAAAGACGAAAGTTGGAAAATAACGAATACATATTTAAATCGGAAAGATTAGGGTTTCGTAATTGGACAAATAATGACTTGAAAGAATTTACAGAAATCAACTCTGACCCAGAAGTAATGGAACATTTCCCAAGCACATTAAGTGAAAAAGAAACGGAAGGTTTAATACAACTGCTAAAAAAACATTATGATGAGAGAGGATACACTTATTTTGCAACTGAAATTTTAAAAACAGGAGAATTAATTGGTTTCATTGGATTAGCATATCAAACTTATGAAACTGAATTTAGTCCAGCAACGGATATTGGATGGCGGTTGAAAAAATCTGCTTGGGGAAATGGATATGCAACTGAAGGAGCGGAAAAATGTTTAGAATATGCTTTTGACGAATTGAAAATTGTCAAGATTTTTTCAATTTGTACAATAAATAATAGAAATTCTGAAAATGTGATGAAGAAAATAGGAA
>Ga0209633_10003849_pt1 | contig 13715 bp, 10 predicted proteins | sample Cruoilmetagenom1_FD_187290 | JGI IMG/M metagenome (GOLD analysis project Ga0209633, IMG submission 187290) | Oil polluted marine microbial communities from Coal Oil Point, Santa Barbara, California, USA - Sample 1 (SPAdes) (version 2) | ecosystem: Environmental > Aquatic > Marine > Oil seeps ... | reverse complement strand
GCGCCGATGCCCTCACCCGACCCGCCCTTGCGGACGGGCCACCCTCTCCCGCAAGCGGGAGAGGGAAAAACTGCCGCCCATTTCGGTTCATTGGCCCCCTACCGCTTCGCATCGCGCTTGGCATCGGCGTCGGAATAGGCGGTCAGCACGTTGAGCACCGCCTGGCGGCCCTCGACGCCGACCGCGTGCAGCGCGCGTTCCAGCGCTGCGGGAAGATCGCTCGCCCGCTCGACCTTCTCGCCATAGCCGCCCGAGGCCTCGACGATCTTTTCGTAGTCCGGCGCGGGCTCCAGGTAGGTCAGCGGCGCCCGGTTGGAGACCGCGGCCGCGCCGTCCGGATAGATGCTGAGCGTGGCCCGGCGGACCGCCCCCCACATGGCGTTGTTGAGGATCACGGTGAGGAAGGGCAGATCGTTGGCGGCGCTGACGAAATGCGCCGGGGTGGGGTTGCCGAACATATAGCTGCCGTCGCCGACCACCGCGATCACGCGCCGGTCGGGCCGGCCGAGCTTGAGGCCCAGCGCCGCGCCCAGCCCCCAGCCGAGCCCGCCGGCGGGACTGGTGCCATAGTAAGTGCCGAGCTCGGTGCGGTCGAGCAGGCCGACCGGGAAGGCGGTCTCGGTCACCACCGTATCGCCGCTGCCGATCGCCTTGTTGAGGCAGGCGGCAACGTAGCCGATGGTGGCGCGGTCGCCGTCGGGCGTCGCGGATTGCGCCGCCTTCTTGGCCGCGTCCTGCTCGGCACGCATGGCGGCGATCCATTTCCGCCGCGCCGCGATCGACTTGGCGCGGTCGTGGGTTCTTTCCTCGAGCGCTGCGGACAGCGCCTCCAGCGTGGCCCGCGCATCGCCGGCGATCGCGAGATCGGCCCGGAAGCTGCGCATCGGATATCCGGTAAAAAGCGGATCGTCGCCGATATGGACGACCTTCGCGTCGGGGTTCACGTCGTGCAGCTTGGGGATCCACGGCACGTCGCAGTCGAGCGCCACGATCGTGTCGGCGGCCGACAGCAGCGGTCCCGGATCGTGGCCCAGATGCATCGGATGGTAGCTCGGCAGGAAGAGATAGCGCGCGCGATAGCCGACCACGGGAACGGCGTAAGCCTCGGCGAGCGCGGCAAGCGCCGGCACGTCGGCCGGATTGCGCCCGAAGCTACCGGTGACGATCAGCGGATTTTCGCTCTCCGCCAGCCACGCGGCAGCCCGTCCGACCGCTTCCGTGTTGGGCGCAGCGGCGGTCGCGGCCGCCCGGCGGCTCGGCGAATCGTAGGCCAGCGCGCCTGCCCCGTCGGCCAGCACTTCGCGCGGCATGGTAAGATAAACGGGCCCGCGCGGCGCCGACATCGCCACCGTCAGCGCCCGGTCGACCACCGCCTCGATCTGGTCGGCGCGGCGCAGCTCGTAATCCCATTTGACCATCTCGCGCACCATGCCGGCCTGGTCGAACATCTCCTGGCCCCAATGGATGAAGACGCTGCGCGAGCCGAGGACATCATCCTCCATGATCGGCGTGCGCCCGGCGGCGACCAGCATCGGGATCGCCTCGCGCGCGGCATTGAGCAGTCCGCAGACCGCATTCGCCGTGCCGACATTGACGTGCAGCATCACCGCCTGCGCCCGTCCGGTCGCCAAATATGCGCCGTGCGCCATCGAGACGGCGAGGTTCTCATGCGGCACGGTGATCGGGATCGGCGCCCGCGACTGGCCGGCGGCGGCCTTCGACAGTCCCTCGATGATGGAAGGAAAGTCGGTGCCGGCATTGCCGAAGATATAATCGACGCCGCGGTCGGCCAGCAGCTCGAGCAGGGCCTCGCCCGTGCTCGCCACCTCGATCGTTCGCTTGCCCATCGGTCCCCCCGGTCTTTTCCTTATCCGCCCTATTCGGGCTTTTGACCTTTTCCTTCCGCCCCGCCGGCGGTCGAGACGGCGCCGATCCCGCGCCGCGCCCGTGCAATCAGCAATTCATACCCTGCCAGGGCCAGTCCTGCGAGCACCCCGCCCAGGGCGACGTGCCCGGCGCCGGCAAAGGCCGTCTGCGGCGCCAGCGCCAGCAGGCCGGCAATCAGAAAGAACGCGCGCGGGCCCGCGCCGATCCTGCGCACCAAGTATCCGGTGATCGCGATCGAGACCAGCCAGACGCCGACCGCCGCTGCCGCCACCGCGGCCACGATCGCAAGCGTTTCGCCGATCAGGATCAGCGTCGGCGACAGCACGAAAAGGAACGGGATCACATAAGCCAGCCAGCCGAAGCGCACGGCGGCAAAACCGGTGCGCACCGGATCGGAATTCGCGATGCCCGCTGCCGCATAGGCGGCGATCGCCACCGGCGGCGTGATCATCGAGAGCATGCCGAAATACATGACGTAGAGATGCGCCGCCATCGGGTGGACCCCGACCTCGACCAGTCCCGGCGCGACAAGGGCGGCGAGCAGCACATAGACACCGACCGTCGGCAGGCCCATGCCGAGCACGATGCAGACGGCCGCGGCCAGCAGCAGCAGCGCCATCAGGCTTCCCGAGCCCAGCTGCACCAGCACGTTGGTGAAGGTAAAGCCGAGGCCCGAATTGGAGAGCACGCCGATGACGACGCCCGCGCCAGCCGCAATCAGGATGATATCGAGAACGGCAATGCCGGTTTTACGCACGGTATCGAGCAGCACGCGAAGCGGCGGTCTGAAACCGCGGTAGCCGAAGACGAGCGAAAACACGAGCAGCCCCGCGGCGGCAAAGATCGCCGCCGTCTGCGGCAGCCAGTTGAGCTCGAACAGCGCGAAGATCAGCACCGCGAAGGGCACCACGAAGACCCAGCCCGGCAGCAGCGTGCGGGCACGCGCGATCTCCGAACTTTTCAAAGCCGCAAGCCCGTCGCGCGCGGCTTCCAGATCGGCCTGCACGAACAGCGCGAAATAGTAAAAAAGCCCCGGCACCAGCGCCGCGAGCACGACATTGGCGTAGGACGTCTCCAGGAAGTCTGCCATCAGAAAAGCGGCCGCACCCATCACCGGCGGCAATAGCTGTCCGCCCGTGGAGGCAACCGCCTCGATCGCCGCGGCCTTGTGCGCGGGATAGCCGCCGCGCTTGATCATCGGGATGGTAACGACGCCGGTCGCGACCACGTTGGCGACGGCGCTGCCCGAGATCGAGCCGAAAAGCGCCGAGCCCGCCACCGCGATCTTGACCGAGCCGCCGCGAAAGCGGCCCATCGCGACTTGCGCCAGCTCGGTGAAGAAGAGCGAGCCGTGGGTCGCATTCAGCAGCGTGCCGAAGAAAACGAAGGCGACAACGATGCTGCAGGCGATCGCCAGCGGCCCGCCGGGGATGGCATTGCCGTCGAAGGCGAGCAGCCCGGCATAGACGTCCCAGTCGACCTGCTGGGCGGAGAACTTACCGCTCAGATGGTGCCCCAGCAGGCCATAGGCGATGAAGGCGCCGACGATGAACGGCAGGGTGTTGCCGGTGCCCCGCCGCAGCGCCTCGAGCATCATCGGTACCAGGATTAGCCCGACGGTCACGCTGTCCCACGGCGTTTCCGAATACATCTCCGCCAGGCGCGGATAGTGGAAGGCCATATACCAGCCGACCACGAAGCCGAGGGCCGCGAGCCCCACGTCGTACCAGGGCGCGTTGAGCCGCGGCGTGCGCCGCCTGGCGGGCGAATGCAGGAAGGCGAGCGGCAGCGCGAAGGCGAGGATCGCCGCCAGGTATTGGCCGGGATAGAGGTTGACGCCCAGCCGCTGAAAGATTTCCAGCGCCCATAACAGCGAGATCAGCGTGATGCCGGTGGCCGCGACCGCGGTTGCCACCCGCAGCCAGCCCGGCCGCGGGTCGACCGCATCACCGCCACCACCTGTCTCGTCTTCCGCTGCGATTTGCCCCGGAGCTACTTGGCCCGAACCTACTTCGGCGGCCAGAGGCCTTGCTCCTTGTAGAACTTGATTGCACCCTCATGCCAGGCGACCGGGCCCATTTTCTTGTTCATGCGCTTGGGTTTGAAGAGATTGTAAACCGGCCATGCCGCGGCGAGCGCTTTCTTGTTCGCGTGCATCGCCTTGACCAGCTTGTAGACCTTGTCGGCGTCGGTGCCCTTATGGGCGAAGACCAGCGCATCGTAGGTCAGCGCGTACATCGGCGCGGTGACGCCCGGATTGTGCTTGCCCGGCACCTCGCGCTTGAAATAGGCGACCGGCATGTGCTTGCGCATTTTGGCCAGGTTCTCGTCGCTCTTCGGGATCGCGAGCGCGCGGATGCCGATCTTGGCGTGGGCCTCGCGGACCTTGGGCGCGCCCATGGCGAAGAGGAAGACGTCGGTCTTTCCGGAGATGAAGGCGTTCGCTCCGGCGACGATGTTCGCCACCGGGACCGGCCGCAGGTCCTTTCGCGTCAGCCCCGCGGTTTCCAGATGGGCATCGATCAGATTGAGGATGACTTTCTGCGCCACATAGCCGTCGGCGGAACGCGCGCCCCTCAGATCGGCGATGGTCTTGTACTTGGAGTCGGCGCGCACGAAGAAGCCGTTGCGCAGCGGAAACATAATGAAGACGGCCCGTAAATTCGGATGCTTGCGCCCATTGAAGTGGCCGTCGCCGGTGACCGCGATGGCGAGCTCGTATTCATTGGCAAGCCCGAAATCGACCTGGCCCTTGTTGATCGTTGGGATATAGACGTTGGGGCTGGTGAAATTGCGCAAGGTCGTGCGCAACCCGCCCTGGTTGGTGGCGACCTTGGCGATCACCGTCCCGGCCCGGTCGTAGAGCGAGCCTTTCCTGGATGCGGCAATGCCGACCGTCTCGGCCTGGGCGATGCCGGTTGCGAGCAGCGCGAAAGCCGCAGCACCTGTCGTGATGACGTGCTTCATAGTCTCCTCCCTGGTGACGCCTGGGTTGCGGCCAGCCGCCCGGCCCGAGTGCCTCGACGCCCGCGCGGCCGTCCCAAGTCTCGGGAAAGATTATCGGAATCCCCGTCAAAAGCAATCACAGGCGAGGCCTGGGGAAATCGAGGACGGCCCCGTGCAATGTCCGGCCAATCGTGGGAGGATTTGTCCGCGACGCAAGCTGGCGGCGGCCGGGGAGACGATGGGGCACGTATGCAGACACTAACCATTGGCGATATCCGGATCGACCGCGTGCTGGAGCAGGAAGGCCCGATCTTCGGGCTCGATTTCCTGTTGCCCGACGCGCCCGCCGACCTGCTCGACGCCAACGCCGATTGGCTGATGCCGCGCTACGCCGATCCGGCCAGCCGCAACCTCATCCTCTCATTCCATTCGCTGCTCGTGCGCACGCCCAACCGCACCATCCTGGTCGATGCCTGCGTCGGCAACGACAAGGAACGCCCTGCCCGCCCGCCCTGGCACCATGCGAGCTTTCCGTATCTCGACAACCTGGCGCGACACGGCGTCGGCCCCGACGATATCGACGTCGTGCTGTGCACCCATCTTCACGCCGACCATGTGGGCTGGAACACCAGGCTGCTCGACGGGCGCTGGGTGCCGACGTTTCCAAACGCGAGCTACGTCTTCGCCAAGCGCGAATACGAGTATTGGCAAGCGCAGAACCGCGCGGTCCCGCCCGAGGAGCCGCTCAATCACGGCTCGTTCAACGACAGCGTGCTGCCGGTGGTCGAGGCCGGCCGGGCCCAGCTCGTCGCCGACGACCACGAGATCGACCAGGGTATCTGGCTGGAGCCGGCCCCCGGCCACACCCCGGGTAATATCGTCATCCGGGTCGAGCGCGACGGCGCCCGCGCGCTCCTGGTGGGCGACGCCATTCATTCACCGGCCCAATTCGCCGATCTCGGCCTCTCGACGCGGTTCTGCAGCGATCCGGTACAGTCGGCGCGAACCCGCATCCGCCTGATCGACGACGTCGCCGAGACCGACACGGCCTTGCTCACCGCGCATTTCCCGACGCCGACCGCGGGCCGCGTCGTGCGCCGCGGCGATGCTTTCGGCTTCGAAGACCTTTAACCGCAATCTCCGCCCATTCGCCCTACCGGACTGGCCGGCGGCCAATCCGCGCCTAGTTACGCATAGATGGATCTCAACACGGATGTGACGCCGCTCGTCCTCATCCACGGCTCGCCGGCCACCGGCCAAGCCTGGCAGGCCGTGGCCAAGCACCTAACAGGCGACTTCGCGATCATCACCCCGACGCTGTCCGGCCACGAGGGCGCGGGGCCGGCGGAGACACCGCCGCCTATCACCACCGACGCCCTGGCCGCGGCGGTCGAGGCCGAGATCGGCGCGTTCGAGGCCCCGATCCGGCTCGCCGCGCATTCCTATGGCGCCAGCGTCGCGCTGCACCTGGCCTTGCGCGGCCGCATCCCGATCGGACAGATGGTCCTGTTCGAGCCGGTCTCGCCGCACGCGCTCGAGCTCGCGGGCAAGGATGCATCGCACCGCACGCTTCATGCGGGGATCGGCGGCTATATCGAAGCGCACGAGGCGGGCGAGCCCGAAGCGGTCGGCCGGATGATCGATTTCTGGTTCGGCCCCGGCGCCTTCCGCGCCATGCCCGAACCGGTCAGGACCTACCTGATCGGCCGCACGCCGATGAACGTGCGCGACGTGCGCGCGTCCTTCGCCGAAACCTACACCTACGACAACCTCGCCCGCCTTGAATTTCCGATCCAGATCGCCTGCGGCGACAAGAGCCCGTCGGTCACGCTCGACATTGCCGAGGCGTTGATCGCCGGGCTGCCGCAGGGCGCGCTGGCGATGATTGAGGACAGCGACCATGCCATGCTCACCAGCCACCCCGAGGTCGTCGCGCGCATGATTGCGGATTTTTCCGGCTAGCGTGCCGGATTCCGGTTCATCGCCGCGGCCCATGCGCGTATCTTGACCGAGACCATGCACGCGCCCGACGCCCTCCCTCGACCAGACCCCGCCCCCCACAACGCGACCGCCCCTGGCGACGCTGTCCGCACGGTGCTGAAAGACGTGTTCGGCTTCGACACGCTGCGCCCCGGCCAGGACGAGGCGATGGCGGCGGTGCTGAACGGCCGCAACGTGCTGGCGGTGATGCCCACCGGCTCGGGCAAGTCGCTCTGCTATCAGGCGCCGGCGCTGGTCATGGGCGGGCTCACCGTTGTCGTCTCGCCGCTGGTGGCGCTGATGCGCGACCAGGTCGAGGCGCTGCGCCTCAACGGCATCGCGGCGGCGACCATCAACTCCGATTTCGACCGCGCGGCGAACGTCGCCACCTGGCGTCGGGTCCAGGCGGGCGAGATACGCCTGCTCTATCTTTCGCCCGAACGGCTGATGACCGACGCCATGCTCGGCGCACTGGGCAAGATCGGCATCACGCTGATCGCCATCGACGAGGCGCATTGCATATCGCAATGGGGCCCAGCCTTCCGGCCCGAATACGCCGAGCTGGCGGCGCTGCGCGTGCGCTTTCCGGGCACGCCTATTATTGGCCTCACCGCCACCGCCGACCCGCCGACCCGCGTCGATATCGAAGCCAAGATCTTCGGCGGCGACGTGGTCTCAGTCGTCACGGGGTTCGACCGCCCGAACCTGTCGCTCGCGGTAACCCTGAAGAAGGGCTGGAAGACGCAGACCGCCGCCTTCGTCGAGGCGCGGCGCGGGCATTCGGGCATCGTCTATTGCCTGTCTCGGCGTAAGACCGAAGATGTCGCTGCGCTTTTATGTGAGCAAGGCCATACCGCTCTGGCCTTTCATGCCGGGATGGACGCAGCGCACAAGGCCCAAACCCAGAACCGCTTCATGACCGAGCCCGGCGTCGTCATCGTCGCCACCGTCGCCTTCGGCATGGGCATCGACAAGCCCGACATCCGCTATGTGCTGCACACCGACCTGCCGGCCAGCCCGGAAGCCTACTATCAGGAGATCGGCCGCGCCGGACGCGACGGCGAGCCGGCCGAGACGATGCTGCTCTACGGGCTCGACGATATTCGTATGCGCCGGTCTTTCATCGAGGAGGAAGATGCAGGCGACGACCGCCGGCGCCGCGAACACAAGCGGCTCGATGCGCTGATCGCCTATTGCGAAGCGCCGGAATGCCGCCGGGCGATGCTGCTGCGCTACTTCGGCGAGGCGACCCCGCCCTGCGGCAACTGTGATCTCTGCCTCAACCCGGTCGATCTGGTCGACGGCACGCCGGACGCGCAGATGGTGTTGTCCGCCGTGCACGGAACCGGCCAGCGCTGGGGCGCCGCGCATATCGTCAATATCCTGCGCGGCAGCGAGAATGAGAAAATCCTGAAATGGCGCCACGACGAGCTGCCGACCTACGCGCTCGGCAAGGACCGCGCGAGCGGCGAGTGGAGCGGCATCATCCGCCAGATGGTCGCCGCCGGATTGCTCGAAATCGACATCGCCGGCTATGGCGGGCTACGCGCCACCGAGGCCGGCGCACAGCTGATGCAGGGCGAAGGCGACTTCCGCAATCGTCCCGACACCATCGCCGCGCCAAAGTCGGCGCGCCGCAAGGCCGCCTCCGCGGCGGCGCAAAGCCTGGACGATGTTGGCGCCGACCTGCTGCAACGCCTGAAGGCGCTGCGTCTCGATCTCGCCAAGGCGCGCGACGTGCCCGCTTACGTGATCTTCTCCGACAAGACGCTGATCGACATGGCCGCGCGCCGCCCCGCCGACCGCGAGGGTTTCGCCGAGGTCTACGGCGTGGGCGCGGCCAAGCTCAAGGATTTTGCCGACGTCTTCCTGCGCGAGATCGAGATCGCCCGGCCCTGATCGCCGACATGTGCTCGCCAAAACGTGATGGCGGGAACCGTTCAATCGGCCCCTTCCCGGCCATATCTTCAAAGCGCCCAACCCGATCGATCCCGGAGACCGCCAATGCGCGCGACACAAGTATTCTTGCTGGGCTGGATAACAGTGCTCGCCGCATCGATGGCCGCCGCCGCGCCCGCCTACGACAAGCTCGACCGCGGCCCCAGGGTCGGTCAGCCCCTGCCGGTCAAGCTCGTCGCGCCCGACCAGGACGGCAAGATCCGCGACCTTGCCTCGCTCACCGGCAAGCGGGGGCTGCTGCTGGTTTTCAACCGCTCGGTCGACTGGTGCGTCTATTGCCGTGCCCAGGCGGTTGACTGGAACCGCCGGCTCGGCGAGGTCCGCGCCCTCGGCTACGAGGTCGCGGTGATCAGCTATGACAGCTTGTCGGCGATCAAAAACTTTTCCGAGGGCCGCGGCATCAAATACACGCTGCTGTCGGACAAGGGCTCGAAGATCATCCGCGCCTTCGGCCTGCTGAACGAGGACCATCCACCGGGCACATTCGGCCACGGCATCCCGCACCCGATCGTCTTCGCCATCGACCCCAAAGGCGTGATCCGCCACCGCTTTTCCGAGGCGTCCTACCGCCGCCGGCCGGATATCGATGTCGTCCTCAAGGTTCTTCGCAGCACGAAGGGCAACGGCAGCTAGCAGTTTTTCCGCCCGCGGCGACTGGACAAGCGCCGCCGCAAGGGCCAAGACATCGGCCGATCGACGCGCGCATCCGCCGACGCCCCTCCGACCACGGACCGATAAGCTTGGCCGCACCGAATTCACCCCCAAGCAGAGAAACGAGCGCGGATTGCGGCGTCGCGGTGCTGGCGAATGACCGCGTCTATGAATGGTTCCTGCCCTTCCTGCGCAGCTTTCGCGAGCACAATCCCGACATGCCAGCGGTCGTCATCCCCTATCACAAGGACATGACCCGGACTGCCGCCGCCGCGGCCGACCATGGCTTCGAGATCGCCGACCGGGATTTCGGCGCGATCGACCGGTTCGCCCGCACGCTCTATCCGCGCAACCGCTACCGGCGCCACAAGGTGCGCAAGATCGCGGTCTTCGACCTGCCCTTCGCGACCACGATCTACATCGATATCGACACGATCGTGTTGCAGAGCTTCGCGCCGCTAAGGGACGTGCTCGCAGCGGGCACCGCCGAACTCGTCTATGCGAGCGAAACGCCGGGCTGGGTTTACAAACCTGGCTACGAGCGCGTGCCGCAGCTTGCCGCGGGGCCGCTGTTCAGCGACGGGTTCTTCGTGACCTCGCGCCGGTTCCTTTCCTCCGACCAGATCATGGAGACGACGCGGGCGGAGCTCTCGCTCTACCGCGCGCTGCGTCAGGACGACGTCTACAGCCAACCGCTGATCAACTTCGCCGCGCATATGCGGCGGCTGGCGCTGCGGCCGGTCAGCGCAGTGACACCCGATCTCTCCGATGTCAGCTTCTACCAAGAAGACGGCGTTGTCGCCGACAATGGCACCATTCGCGATGCTACCGGCCGCAAGCTCATCTTCATCCACTGGGCCGGCGCCAAGGATCACGATGCCGGCGCGGATGCGCGTTTCGGCACGCTGTGGCGGCGCTATCGGGAAAGCAACACGTAGATCAAGATCGTCTCAGATTGCGGTAATCTGAGACCTGAATCTTGATCTATCACATATATTTAGAGCATGATTCACGCGTCGCAGCAGGTCACTGTGACGCGATCGTGCTCTAAGACCGCCGGACGCGGCCTCAGCCCTGCGAGCCGGGATCGGTGAGCCCGCGTTTGGGCGTGCGCGCGAAGGCGCTGGCCCGGCCGAGCTTGGCCTCGATCACGCCGCGCAGATTGCTGAGCGTGGAGAGCACCATCAGCACCGGCACGCTGGCGAACACCAAGACGAACTTGGCAACGCTCCAGCGCCGCAACAGCTGGTTGGCGACCCAAGTCGCATGGAGATGCACGCCCTCGCCGATCGCCAGCGCGAGCACGAGCGCCGCAACCATGTACGGCATGCTGTCGGCCTGAAGGAACAACCCGATAATGCCGGTAACCGCGGCGAGCCCGAAGAGCGGGATCGCCCACCAGGCCATCAGGTGAATGAGCGCATCGCGTTTTTGAGCCGCGCTGAAATCCGAGCCGCGGAGCCGCGGCAGCGTCTTCTTCGCGACCTGCGCAAAGCCCTTCGACCAGCGCTTCTGCTGCAAGGTCCAGGCGGCGACGGTGGTCGGCAACTCGCCCATGACAGGCACGTTCAAAAGGAAACCGGCATGCCAGCCGCGCAGATGCGCGCGGTAGCTGAGATCCATATCCTCGGCCAGCGTGTCGCCCTGCCAGCCACCGGCATCGATGATCGCCGCGCGCCGCCAGACGCCGCAGGTGCCGTTGAACGGCAACACCTGACCCGACCAGCTTCGCGTCGCCTGCTCGATCGCCAAGTGCGTGTCGAGCATCAACACCTGGGCACGGGTGAGCCAGTTCTCCTCGCCGTTGAGGAAATCGAAGCGCGCCTGGGCGAAGGCAAGCTTCTCCTCGGCGAGCAGCGCCTTCATGCACTGGCTGAGGAAATCGGGCGCCGGTACGTAATCGACATCGAGGATCGCAACAAAGGGATGGGGGGCCTTTTCGATGCCGAACTGGAGCGCGCCCGCCTTGAAGCCGGCGCGGTCTTCGCGGTGGATCAGCTCGGCATCGAAGCCCCGCGCGGCAAGGGCCGCCACCGCCTCGCGCCCGATTGTCGTGGTCGCATCGGTGCTGTCGTCGAGCAATTGTATGTGCAGCTTGTCCTTGGGCCAGTCGAGCGCCGCCGCCGCCGCCAGCACGCGCGTGACGATCGCGCCCTCGTTGAAGGTCGGCAGTTGGATCAGCACATGCGGAAGATCGGCGCTGGCCGGCAGATCGCTCGCCAACAGCGCCGCCTCGCGCTCGAGCGCCGCCGGCCGCAAACGGCGATGCAGCCAGGCAAGCCGCAGGAAGCCGAGCACCATCGCCGTCAGCCCCAGCAGCGCGAAGCCGAAGAGCCCATCGTTGATCAGGCTGATGATCTCAATCGCGGCCATGCCGTTCTTTCGGTTGGGCGGCCGAACCTAGCCGGCCAGGAGCGCTAGAGCACGATCGCGTCATAGTGATCTAGGGTGACGCGTGAATCGTGCTCTCAACATATGTGATAGATCAAGATTCACGTCTCAGATTATTGCAATCTGAGACGTGAATCTTGATCTAGGCCGCGGCGGCGCGGGCCAGTCGGGTCGTGCGACGATCGGTCCGGACGAGCAGGAACAGCCCGGCGCCCAGAGGCAGCACCAGGATGGCGCCGAACAGCCCCAAAATCGCGGAAGCCGGCAGCACCACGCCCTGCAGCAGCAGGAAAAAGGTCAAATGCAGCCCGCCCACCACGACGGCGATCACGCCAAGGCTCTTCATGCGGTCGCGCCGCGGCGAATGCATGCCCAGCAGAACCCCGACACAAAAGATGCCGTAGGACAGACACAAGAACGGAGCGATCAAGCGCCGGTAAAGCTCGCCGCGCCATTTGCGCGATTTCGAGGGACTGCGCAGCACCGAGGCCGGCGGGTCCAACAGGGCCGCGATGGTCTGCTCCTCGGGCCCGCGCCAGCCGCGGACCCGCCAGACATTCCGCCGCAGCATTGGCAGGTGCTGCGAAAGCCGGTTGAACGAGACGGAATCGTATTTGGCCTTGCCGGTCTTTCGGGTCACCACATCGATCCGCCCCCGGTGGAGGACCAGCACCAGCTTTTCCGGGTCCTCCACGAACTCGCCCTTGCGCGCGAAGAGGACCCGCGATTGGTCGGGTTTGCTCTTGTCGATGAGGAACACGTCCTCGACCTCGGTGTCGCTGATCCATCGGTAGATATAGATGGTGACGCCGCGCTTGACGCCGATGAAGCGCCCCTCCGGCAGGGCGCGATAGTGGATATAGGTGCGGGCGTTGTAGCGGATGTTCTCCAGGCTGCGCAGGCTCGCCGGTATGAGATAGACCGAAATCGCGACGCAGACCGCCGTGGCGATCACCGACAGGGCGATCGCCGGCTTGGCCACGCTCAGCTTTGAAAGGCCCGCCGCGTTGAGCGCCGTGATCTCGTTGTCGGCCAGCGCCCCGTCGTAGAAGCGGGCCAGGGTGATCGCGAGGAACACCGGCGTCGCCAGATAGAATATGAGCGGAAAGAACAGCGGCACGGCGTCGTAGAGCAGTTTCGGCGACAGCCCGCGCGTGAAGATCGGCTCGATCAGCGGGACGATGTGCAGCAGCACCAGGGGGATGGTAAGTCCCAGGGAAATCGCCAGAAGCAATGCCGCCTGACGTCCGAAATGGTTCCAGAAGATGCTGCCGCGCCCCATACGGAATACGCCGATCTTTCCGGTCGTCTTCTCGGAAACGCCCTCACCGGCGACGCTGGCAGCCAGCTCGGACATCAGATCGGACGTGCCGACTGATGAACCGATGACGGCCCACGCCGAACATGCGCATGCTCAACCGCTCCCGCCGTCCCCGACCGGAAGCGGAAAATACGCCGCGCAATGGATTGTCCGCTGCCCGGCCGCGAGGGGCACAGCGCATGGGTGATGCCAGCCACGAAAATCCCTTCACCGCCGTTGAGGGCGCGACAATACCATGATGGTGCAATGCGGCAAACGCCTGATCGGTCGGGGTTTTAGCGTGCCGAAGCCAGGCCTTCGCCGGCTCAGTCCAGCCCGGCGCCAATCGTGTCCGGGTCGCCGCGCCCGTGATCCGCGTAAGCGGCGATATAACGCGCCAGCCGCTCGGTCATGCCGGCCAGATCGAGCGCGGCCGCCCTCTGGGCAACGGCCTCAGCCACAGCCGCATCGCGATAGAACAGTGCCCCACGCACGGCCTCACCCGCATTTGCCGCATAGCTGCCGAGCGCGCGCTGCTCCAGGAAGCGAACAATTGCGCGCTCGTTGAGCCCCGCGTAAGACGTCGCCACGAACGGCCGTC
>Ga0209633_10003848_pt1 | contig 13716 bp, 17 predicted proteins | sample Cruoilmetagenom1_FD_187290 | JGI IMG/M metagenome (GOLD analysis project Ga0209633, IMG submission 187290) | Oil polluted marine microbial communities from Coal Oil Point, Santa Barbara, California, USA - Sample 1 (SPAdes) (version 2) | ecosystem: Environmental > Aquatic > Marine > Oil seeps ... | reverse complement strand
GCTATATTTACACTATTATTAGTCCTTAGTATTGTAGGACTCGAGGAGCTACTATCATGAGTATATTAGAAAAATTAAATGCGATTAAAGATACCGTACCACACTATTGGCCTATAGGTGCTTTTATACACCACAATCCACTTAAAGGTTTTGAACATCTTAACTTTAAAGAAGGTCTGGACAAAGCCCAAAGTATCTTTGGCGGTAAGGTCTATATGGATCCGGATTATTACATCGCACTCTATAATGAAGGTAAAATCAAACCTGAACTGTTAGAAAAAAATTTAATAAGACCTCTTGAAGAGGCAAAACTAGAAAACTATGCAGAAGAAGCAAAAACCTTTATGCTGGAAGTAAGTCCGCAATGGAATGGCCTTAGAAGCTATGAGGAGTTAAAGGTCAATGAGATAGATGAAGAACTCCATGCCTATCTTGAAGATAACTCTATCTATATGCATAAAGAAGATTGGATAGCGTCACTGACAAAACATATGACCCTCTATGAGATTCATGATGCACTCTTTGGAACAAGTGAAAAAGAGTTGATAGAAAAAGATGTGATTGAATTCATATCACGTTTTCTTGATCAACAGCAAACCACACTGAGTATGGAAGATAGAGATCTTGGTATGTTCAAAACCTTCCAACTCTATGAAAATATTGATTATGTTATTGACGTAGAGGATTTTGTACAAGAATCTCTTGACAAACTAAAAGTAGAAGATGTGCAAGACTATTTCCTGACACACATACTCAAACTCCATGGTTGGGCCGGATATATCAAATACCGTTCAGAAGCCCCAGAGTATTTTGCACAACAAGAGCATCCTTCCACACTTATGGACTATATGGCTATCAGGTTGCATTTTGAATTAAAATATATGCAAAAAGAGAAGATCAATGATTTTGATAAGCTCAATAGCTATATCAAAAAGAACACGCCTTATGCCATATTAAAACTTCTGCAGGCAAAGGGTAAGCTTACCGGTACCTATAATGATGCGATGGAAGAGCATCAAGACTACCAGGAGATCTTAAATGCTTATATCAAAGATGAGATCAACTTAAATTCACTGCAAATACAACTTGCAAAAGGTAAATTACCTTCACTGGATATGACGCTCATAGCATTTTCAAATTTTGCTAACTTACTTAAAAAAGAAGAAGGGTTTCTCTGGTTAAAGTCTTTGGAAGATAGTTATATAGTGGAGCAAGTAGATGAGTTTACATCGACGCATGCGTATGATCAAAAGCCTATATCCTCCACTGTATTTTGTTTGGATGTAAGATCAGAAGTTATGCGTAGAAAAGTAGAAGAGTCTGGACCATACAGTACATATGGTGCGGGTGGATTCTTAGGTATCCCTATCTCTTTTGTTGAATTTGGAAAAGCACATACACTTGCCCTCGCACCTGCGGTCATCAAACCTCAAAACATTGTGTTTGAAATACCGGTTGAATCTCATGAAGAGTACAATTCGAAAAAAAGAACACAGAAAACAACCAAAAAGGTATTGAGTGATCTAAAAAATAATCCTTATACACCTTATATCATGGTAGAAGCGATCGGATGGATGTTTGGTCTTAAACTTTTTGGGAAAACATTTTTTCCGGAGAAGACCAACAAGCTCTTCAGTAATATGAAACCAAAAAAACCAAAGACCACTTTTACGCTTGATAAACTGACAATTAAAGAGATCGAAAAATATATTAGAAGACTTCATACAAATATTATCGATGAAGTCTTAACTACACAATCTGATACAGTTCTTAATAAAGATGAACTCTTCATCTTATGGGAACATCTTGTTTTTAATAAAGATCTTTGTATCAAGATCTCTCCAGACATCATTGATAAACTCCAGCATGCGTATGATATCACAGGTGAGGATTATACACTCCAAAAAGAAAAACTGGCTCAAGTTGGATTCACCATTGACGAGCAGGTAATGTATTTAGAAAACCTTCTAAAGATGATCGGTCTAGTAAATGATTTTCCTAAGTTTGTGACCATTGCCGGACATGGAAGTGTCTCTGACAATAACCCATTTGAGTCGGCACTTGATTGTGGTGCCTGTGGAGGTAGTATCAGCTTACCGAACGCAAGAGCACTCTGTATGATCGGTAATAAAAATGAGGTACGTGAAAAACTTAGAGAAAAAGGGATAGATATCCCTAATGAGACCAAATTTTTACCTGCCCTGCATGTCACAACCACAGATGAAATGACATTTTATGACACAGATATATTAAATGCTTCAGAATTAGAAGTGTTCACAAAAATGCGACAAGACTTCAAAAAAGCATCATTGGCAGCAAGAGAAGAAAGAACACTTGATTTACCTAATGCAAATAAACAAGAAGACCTGTTCATTAAAACAATGGATTGGTCCGAGCCAAGACCAGAATGGGGTCTAGCAGGCAATATGGGAGTCTTTGCAGGGCCTAGAGACTCATGTAGACACATGGAGCTTAATAACAGACTCTTCCTACATTCTTATGACTCTACGATAGACAATGAGAACGCAGACATACTTACACGTATATTTAACGGGCCTCTAGTGGTAGGTGAATGGATCAACCTGGAGCATTACTTCTCTACTACAGATAACAAGGTCTATGGAGCAGGCTCAAAGGTCTACCACAATGTTGTCTCTAAGATCGGGGTCTATAACGGAAACTACAGTGACTTAAAAATTGGTCTTCCTACACAAAGTGTCATTGAAGAAGGTGAAGCTTACCATGAGCCTGTACGTCTACTCACCTATATGGAAGCACCACTGGAAACAGTCGGAAAAGCAGTTGAAAACTCTGATGCTAAAGAGTTCATCTTAAATGAATGGATAAGACCTATCATCATAGATAAAGCAGCTAAAAAAGTTTACTCCTATGAGTTTGGTGAGTTTATCGTGATAAAAGAGCTTGACTAGCTCTTTTATTATATCTTAAAGCTTTAAATGATATAACCCCGTATAATTACGACAATAAAGGAAATATTTTGTATACAATTGAAATAGAAAAAGAGTGTAGTTGTGTTAAAAAAAGTGATCTCACGAACAACTTAACATTTGATTCAAGAGAAGACATGATCAATAAAGCACGTGTGATGGAGTGTCTTATGAATCAAAATTTTTGTATGACACACTTTTTTGAAGCCGTTGACTATGGTGACAAAATAATCATCCACAGTAGTCTGAGACCTGAAGATGATGAAGAAGATGAGGATGTTGAAGATGCCAGAACACTTGTATCTAAAAGCTGTGTGACCATAGGCTTTGATGGTAGTCAGGTACCTCCAAAACAGAGTGGTTCAAACTAATAAAATTTTTAAAGGCAGATTAAAAGATCTGTCCTTCAACACATTGCAAAAGTAACTCTTCTACTGAAAACCTCAACCCTACTTATTATTAGTTTACTTTTGTATTCTCTTCGAGTTTGATATTTTCAGGATCCATAAGACCTTCAAGATTTGCATTGGTAAGTGTTTTTTCCATCAACGTACCCTTATCAAGATCAAGTGACTCAAAAGAGTGATCTTCCAGAAGCTCAACAAACTCAAAGATCTCTTCTGTGATCGCAAATTCACCTTGTGTCACTCTGATCTTCTTAAAATACTCCAATATCGCTTGTGTTGTTTTACTTTCACTTTGTTCTATCTCTTGATTTCCAAATGCAATAATATAAACACCCGCTTGAGAAGCTGATTCTACAAAATTTTTGATTCTTCTTAATTCAATTTCCTCTGTTGGGAAATTTTCTAAATGTATCAGTACCAGATGATACATCTTTTTGAGTTTGGATTTTTTATTATGTTCGTTTATCGTAGGTCTATTGCAACATAACAACTCTTGATGACGAGAGATGATGGTCTCTTCAAGCTCCTCAAACTGCGCTAACATCATCTCAGGTGTATACGCGGTTCTATAGAGCTGAATATACTGTAAAGGTGAAAGATTATAGAACTTTTTTTTACCAAAATCAAAAAGATCTACTTCTAGACTCTGATGAGGCATTGTTGAGAGCAATTCCAGACAAAGACCCTCCAGTAAGTTATCCGCCTTGGCTTCCGAGACAGTATCATACAATAAGCAAAATCCACCATCCTTACTCACTGTATATAGAGGGATAGTGTCATTACCTTTGTGCAGGTCTCCTAGGTGAAATCCCCAAGGAAATGCATAGTTCTCATCTTTTTCTGCCATTGTGTTGTACTCACTTATATTTTTGCTGCATTATATCTCTATAGACTAGGGAGCATTCTTCTTTTATTATTTTTCTTCAATACTGATATCTGAGGCTATAATATACAGGGGTGCATTCTGTACATGTAACATAGCTGTGTCACGTCCCAGTGCAAAACCATATAGGTTATTTTCTTTAACAAGACTAATACCGCCCATCATATCAAGCATAGGAAGTACACTATTTATCAGTATTTTTGAAGATTTGATATCTTTGAACTCAATATAAATAATATTGGTGTCCTCGCCATCATCATCTTGTATGACCATTGTAAGCATTTTTGAAGAGTCTGAAGTTGGTTCGATAGAACGTATCTGGGCCATTCTAAAATCATCATATTTCTCTAATAAATTATTCACTTGTTCCATATTTTACCTTTATGTGTTCGTTGTGACATCTTAGCCAAAGAAGACTTATTTACACCCTTAATAGCAGCTCCAAGTGTCTTAAAGATGTACAGACATCATGATTAGAAAAAAAAGAATGATGGACAGGTAGGTACCTATAAACAAATAATATAATTATTTATAAAGTAAAATATGCTATGCTACACTATAACCTAACATAAAGGATCACAGATGAGTAAATTAGATTTAACTGTCAAAGAAACAACATTACTTAAAGACAATGAGATTCACAAAGACTTGCTAGATGTTAATAAGAAATCTATAGGCAACATAGACATAGAGCTAAAAAAAGCCTGGATGGAAGTGTTTGAAGAAGATCGAGTAAAAACCAAAGGTTGCTATTGCAAATAGTCCATAAAAGGGGTCAGTGTATTATGATCTCTTTTCATAAGGATTAAATTGTGCGATCATTTCCAATGCTTGATCAAATTGCGTTGCTTCTAACTCAAAGGCATGGATTCCAAGATCCGCGATCCCATAGAGTTTATCAGTATCTTTTGGTGACACTAGAGTAAAGATAGTTTGTTCTGGTTTCAGATCTATCAATTGTTTCATGAATGCAACTTCTTCAGGTTTAACACTGATATCACTAATAACAATATCGTAGTTATTACTCTGAAATAATTTTAGCGCTCCTGCCCTACCCAGCACCTTATCTACTTTATTAAATAATGTATCAAAAACTTTAGTCTCTGCATCAAACATCGACTCATCATCTTTGATGAAAAGTACTGTCCATTTTTTATCTATATTCATTATCTTCCTTGTATTCCAAATATCTAAAATTTAAGTTAGACCTTTTTCTTACTGTTTAAAAACTCTTTAGAGAACTGTATCCCTTTTTTCTTAAAACGTATAGCAATATCAGGTACATATACTTCATCTGCTGTTTCTGAAAAAAGATCCACCCATTGTATGAAACTTTCTTTTTTTATGTGAGGCATCTTAACATGCGCACCAATAAAACTTCCATAATAAGTGTCTTCTCCTAAAAGTTTAGCCAACCAAAAATCCGCTAAGAGTTCTATATGATCTATCCACTCTTTAGAAGCTATATCATCCCCAAGCTCATCTCTAAAATAAGGACCCAGTTCCTGATCTTCCAACGCTTTCTCATAAAACGAAGTCATCAATACTCTTAGGTTTTCTCTGGTAATACTCTGTTGAAGTTCTATACGTCTTCCTTTTGTACAAATCATCTATAAACGTGCATGTTAACAGGCAAAAGATAATTTTTTTTGAAGTGGAATTATAGCAAAATTTTCAAAAAGAAAAAACACTTTTTATCCTATTAAGTTCTAATCTATACACTAGGTCATTTAAGTACTCTTAAGTAATATACAGCTTTTTTTGATTATACTTCTAGAATATACCAAAATTATAGGAGTGCAATATGCCTATTACTATTAAACTGCCAGTTACACTTAAATCATACGTGAACATGCAATTCGACAAACCTGAAATGTGCCTCATTTCTATTATCAATGATAAGCATGTATCATGGGAATTTTGCATGAGAGTACTCACTGAAGTTTTTCATAAAGAGTATGAAGAAGCAGAATCCATCGCGCAAGAGATCGTGACAAATGGTGAAGGATTTTGTGGCGGCTACATGCAGGAAATAGCAGAAACCAAAGCACAAATTGTTGAAGAACTGGCTAAAAAAGAGGGGTTTGACTTGACTTGTCTTGTTGAGGAATTTTAATCTTTCTCCCCTCCTGTCCGATATATACTTACAATAGATCTAAATTTACATTCTCTTCCTAAAACATCTCCTACGCATAAAAAGAAGCTCTATTTGCTGCTTTCTTCTAAAAATAACGCTAACGTCCTATCCATCGTATCCGCATGATGAAGTGTCCAAGCAGATAAATTTCCTTCTATATAAGCGTGTACTGCTTTTGGATCTTTATGCCTGTCAAAGTACTCTATAACAGACTTAAGTTCAGACAAATGTCTATCATGTTCTTTTTTATGTGTTTTAAATTCAGGGAATAATGTTTTTTCCATCATATCTTCTTCATTAACATAATGCAAGCGAGTGTGTTCTAATAACTCTCTTAATATGAGGAACACATCATCAATGTCATTATCACTCACTGCAATTTCCAATCTATTGATGATCAGTGACTCTTCTAAATGTGTGTCGTTCATACTTGGCAGTGCCAGCACTGGAATTTGCTCTAGTCTAATCAAAATGTCTCTCCTGAATTTATACAATAGCTATAAATGATAAAGGCTATTATACCTTTATATCCATAATGCACACTTCCTGATATCTGTCAGTAAATATAAACTTTTTATAGCTATAATATTTTTTTAAAACCTAACTATATGGAGACAAAATGCTAATTCAAGAACAAGATGTACAACAAGTATCAAATGCTGTGATGAATATGTTGCATGAAGATGAGATAGAGCTTATAAACAATTTTTATGATGCGGTTAAGGCTAAAGATATAGAAAAGATAGATGAGCTTTTTAAAGCGCTTATAGTAGAAGTAGAGGCACATTTTAAAACTGAAGAAGATATGATGGAGCTAAGTGCCTATTCTGATATGCAGATGCACAAAAGTGATCATGATCTCATGAGAAAAAAACTGGAAAAGTTCCATAAACGCTGGGAAGTGCTCAAAGGTCCAAAAGAGGTACAAGGTTTTTTAGAAAAAGATTTTAAGAAGTGGTACACTGGGCATGTTTCAAAATGGGATGCACAAACTGCACCACACGTTAGCTAAGTTCTAAGGTATACACAGGTAGTCTTTCCCCAGGCTACCTTACTAGGAATTGTCTACTTTCTCATCCTTCGCACATTCTGTGCAAAGCCCTGCTTTAGGCATAATAAGCAAACGTTCTAAAGTGATCTCTTCTCCACATTCAATGCAAAAATATGAAAAATTGTTTTTCAGACGCTCTTTGAAATAGAGGATTTTTCTTTTTCTCATATAGACTCGTTTGAGTTTTCTTTGATTGAGTTCATTTTGACTGGCATTCTTGAAAGTTATGATGTCACTTAGCGTATTTTCCGGTGAAACAACATGAGTAGTCAATTCCAGTTCTTCTATTTGCTCATTGGCTATAACAAGTTCTTTTTTGAGTTGATCTTTTAACATAATACAATCTTTTTCATATATTATCTACCCTTATTATTATTATACTATTTTATACTATATTAGCTCAATAAAAGCTTTTTAGCCGTCAAGTGATAAAGAACAGAATTGTTTATAGGGAGTAGAATAGAGATATAGAGGGAGGTGAGTGTAGCCTAGACAGTCATCTAGACTCACTTACGATAAATAGTATTAGCGAGCCAGTATTTCATCCAGTTCATCTGCATAAATAATTTCTTTCTCAAGAAGCAGTTTTGACAAGTTTAAGATGGTATCCCAGTGTTCATTGACCAAAGCGACAGTACTTTTTTCACCTTCAAGCATCCATTTCTCAAGTGCCGTATCGATCTTTGTATGATAGTGTTCTGTATCTTTACTACTGGCAGATCTGTTTTTTGCATCCACTACACCATTGATATTGATGTATCCAACTTCACTGTCCATTCCATAATGTGCTATGGCCGTATAGGCATCACGTGTGGCTTGCTGCAAATCATTTGAAGCACCGGTATCCAAACCTTCGACATCACCAAAAGATTTTATTTGTGCAGTTCTTCCTGCTAAAGAGACACAGATCCTGTCTTTAAAATCTTTCACGGTCATATTGTCTTGCACATCATTGTAATTATGTGAAACAAAGTGTTCATGATTATCTTTTGGCGTGAGACTTACATGGTCAATGCGCACATGATGCATTAAAACTTTTGAGATGACCGCGCGCCCTGCTTCATAAACTGCTATCTCTTCAAACATTTGTTCCGGAGATAAATAGGACTGTCTCTCACCGTATTTAATGCGATTGATCTGATCAAACAGTATCTCTTCTGTAATCTCAGGCAAGCCATGACGTAAACAGTAAAACGAAGCCTCTTTGCCCAGCATTTCAAGTTGTGCACCTGTAAATCCTATGGTATACATCAACAATTTTTTGATATCAAAGGTACCACTTGTAGGCTTATCCTCAATGATCTTATCTAAGAAATATTTTCTTGCATCCTTATCAAGGTTATTGATCTCTATGTGGATCTCAACCCTACCCGCTCTAATGATGGCACTGTCGATATTCTCTTTATAATTGGTAGCCGCAATGACAAAGATATCTTCACCTTTTCTACCTGCAAAACCATCCATCTCTGATAAGAGTTTATTAATTGGGACTTCTCTTCCGTTTTCTCCATCACGTTTTCCAATGGTATCTATTTCATCAATAAAGATAATAGCCGGGGCATATGCCTTAGCCTTTGTAAAAATGAGCTTTGTTTTTTCAGGTTTGAGCAGTTCAAGTCCCGTAGTTGAGATAAAAGGTAGTTCTGCCTCCTTGGCAAAAGCTTTTGCCAACATCGTTTTCCCTGTACCTGGAGGTCCATAGAGAAGCATACCTTTTGGAGGCTCGATCTTAAAAGTATCTAAAAGTTTTGGCTCTTTAAAAAAGTTTATCACCTCACCTAATCTTTGCTTAGCCATATGATGACCCGCAATATCATCAAAAGAGACGTTTGGTATATCAAAAACAAGACCATCTTCACTAAAGTCTTTGATCCTCACTACCTGAGAAAACTTACATGCATTTATTTTATACGTAATGACGCCATTTCTATGAGAGATAGTATCATCTATATCAAGAGTGGTATTTTTTCTAAACAGCTCTCTTACGAGTGTTTCGTTCTCTACAAGCGGACTTACTCTCTCTTTTAAGAATTTCACACACTCTTTGGAAACAGAGACTTTTATCTGCTTGAAATTCATGATAGGCTGTTCTGATTCTTGAATATGCTGAGTGATCCTGTTAAAAAATATCGTGCTTACTTTTTCTTTAAGACGTCTTGCATCAAGTTCAGGAGCAAAGTTCAGCATCTGTATTTTTAAAAAATTGTCAAAGTTATTGGAGACCACAAATTCTATTTTATATTGGTCGTAAAACTCATCTTTAAAACTTAGAAATACCCTCTTGGATATTTTTTCAAAGGCATCATACTCAAGCTTATTAAACAGGACAATATTTGCTTTTGAAAAACGAGAGACCAACTCAGGAACAATGGCATCTTGTATACCACCACTTCTATTCTCTCTTTTCTTTTCTCTTTTTATCGCTTCAAGAATCATAGATTCTGCTTGGATATAGTCTTTTTTGACCAGATCTTTGAACCTATAGTCAAGGTAGAGTTCTTTACCCACACTGGTAGTAATAATAAAGATCGCGTCAGTAAAATCTACCATGTAATTGGCATTTTCATCATTATAGATGATATCTTGATCCTCATTACACGGGTCATCAGTGATCTTATCCCAACCACAGGCATCACGCATCTTACCCCCTTCAAAGATGGAAAAAAGGTTGTTTTGGATGACGTTATCACACTTCTCAAAGTTATCTAGTACAATCACCGCCTTAGGGTTTCTATGTACAAAACCTGTTAACTGACCAACACCATAACCTTTCCAACCGGCAGGATATCCATACAGTTCTCCACCATTTTGCTGATGGTACTGTGTCATATCAAAATTCATAATTTTATATTTTGGTATATGTTTTGCCATTAACTCAGCAAGGTATGTTTTACCGGTAGCAGGAGAACCTAAAAATAGATAAGTGGACTTTGGTCCTTTTTCATCTTTCATAGAGGTTTTCATACTGTTTGCCACAATATTAATAGCCTGATCTTGTCCAAAGAGATCTTCAGAGAGTTTGTCTTTAAACTGCTTCACAAATATGATATTTTCCTGGGCTTCTTTTAGGGCTTCCTCATCAAAGTCACCATCATCAAGTTTCTTATGTCTTTCAATATTTGCTTTGACTAATTTTTCTGTTTCTGTCATATTTTTCTCTTATTGGTTTTGAATCAAATTTATCTACATACGCAATAGAATTCATTGTAGCTTTTCAATCTTAACTATGGATATTAAGTATAAAAAACTAACCTTTCTTCTTTGCTTTTGCTATTCGCGCTAACATAGAATCAAAATCTCCGGTAGAACGTACTTCAACAACTGCCGTAACTACTGCATGTAATGCGACATATTGCAGATAGCTTGTGAGGTTTTCACAACCGTTCTCTTTCATTTTTTCTTCTATTTTTGTTTTTTGTGACGCTGTCACTTTAAATTTCAGTTCGACAGATGCTTCTTCTGTCGTAGATCCTGCAGAGGTAAAACTAAATGTTTGTGTTTTTAATGCTACTACTTTTAAATACGCAGAGAGCTCATCAAATCCATTCTCAAGCATCCTTGACTCTATCGTTTCTTTTTGTGATGGTGTCACGTTAAAACTTATATTCATAGCTGTATCCATTTAGTATTTCCTTAGGGATTTTGTGCGCCATCATATTGTATATTCACTTAATTTAAGATATTAAAGCTACAATTCGCGTACGTGAAAGATAAAGGTAAACTATATGATAAATACAGAAGCATTAGCGCTAGTACAAGATGAAAAAACATCGGCTGAAATCTTAGATCAATTAAGTACAGATGAGAATCCATTTGTACGTGTACGAGTAGCTGCGCATATGAATACATCGTCAGAAACCTTGATTAAGTTGTGCAAAGATGAGACACCTCTAGTCAAACAGTTTGTTGCCGAACATTTAAATACACCCGTTGAGATTCTAGTTGAATTAAGTCAGGACAGTGATTTTTCATATTGGATCGGCGGAAACCCGAACACACCGGTAGAACTATTAAATAAACTCAGTAAAGATGAAAATGAAAATACCCGAACGTCTGTTGCAGTAAATCCAAGTACACCGGCTGAGACTTTAGAAATATTAATGCTGGATGAAAATGAAGATGTCCGTGCAGCTGTTATGAAAAACCCTATCATCCAGGCTAAGACCGCAAAATAACTTTCCCTATCTTCCTCCCCCCTCGATAACATGTAGTCATTGACTTGGCATCTAAAAACATATACGCCATGTTATCTTATCGATCTGCATACACAAAGAACTACCCTCACATAAAATGATGCTAAGATAAAATACAATTATATAATATTTTTTTATATACTTTTATTTATTTATTTATGCTAGAATCAGGCTAAGCTATGTTAGATATCTAAACTGGCTATATCATTTTAGAAGGAATTAATATGAGAACAGAAATTAAAGAAAAACTTGATGAAGTCGTTGCACTGGTAAATGACCCGGATGAAGTTGTATTAGATAGAGAGCTAGAAGTTAAACTTGAAAAAATTCTAGGACTTCTGAAACATCCAGAAGATGTTACAAAAGAAAAAGAAGCACTTAAAAATAAAATGGATGAGATCATAGCGCGTGTGAACAGTACAATCATCGATCTTGACGTTGATGTTGAGTATTGTATACCTGGATCAAAGGGTTATGATGAAGGCTGTAGCCCTCATATCTTACTGACCTATCCAGAAGATGAATATACGACGCGTACACGTAAGGTTAGCTTGGGAAATACAGCTATGCATAGTTCATCTGAGGACTTTACTAAACATGTTATGCTGGCCATTGAAGAGTTTAAAGATGAGATCGATGATATAAAAATGGGGTAACTCCCCTCTCTTTAAGAGGACACATGTGGAGTAACATGTTTACTCCTCCTCTTCACCAGTGATCTCTAGTCTCTCCATAAATTGTTTTGCCAATATTTCAGCTTTTTTATTGAACTTATCAACTATTTCCGGTACATAGTATTGACGGATATGTTCATCAAAACGTTGCAGCCAACGTTCAAAGATTTCAGGATGAAGCTCCCCTAGGAAAGCATGAGGACCAAAAGGATCACCAAAATAACCAGGCTCACCATTCATAAGCATAAGCCAAAAGTGATCTAACGTTCTATAGTGTTCATACCATTTGTCATTTTTAAGGTCACTGCCCAATGCTCTGACGAAATAAGGTCCTACAATATCGTCTTGAACGATCATCGCATAAAACGAACGCACCATTCTTTCAACATTACTTCTGTCTACTTCATCGTAAAGCATAGTATCTCCTAGTATTAATGGTGAGAGTATAGCTTAAGTGCTATCATGGAGTATTGACAAAAATCAAGTACTTTGAAACTGTTTACTTTCTTTAAAGTCTTAGAGATCTTTTCTTAGTCATCATCTTCATCTTCATCATTCAGTCCAAGGTTATCCATAAACTGCCCTGCCAATACTTCAGCTTTTTTGTAAAATTTATCAGCAATCTCCGGAACATAATAACGATGGACAACATCATGAAAGATCTCCAACCATCGTTCAAAGGTTTCAGGATACAGTGGCCCGAGAAAGGCATGTGGAGGATAAGGATGACCGCCATAACCAATCTTTCCTGTCATCATTAACATCCAAAAGTTGTAGAGAGTATTCAGGTGTTCATACCATTTACCGTTATTTAGATCATTTCCTAAGGCTTTAATGAATATAGGACCTACAAGATCATCTTTAAGTATGATCGTATAGAACTCACGTACCATTTTTTCTATATTACCTCTGTCTACTGTATCATAAGGCATTGAATCTCCTAATATCTATAGTATCAGTATAGCTAAACTATACGCTAAATTAGTAATGAGTACCAAGTTAACGATACAGGTAACCTTTGATTATGCCTTGTGAAATCCAAGGATATGTCCAAAAAGTTTATCTTCTGTAAGTCCCATTTTTGCTGATGTCATTAAGTTATTATCCTGGTAATACTTGACTAAAGCTTGTGGGTCCTGACCGGTCATGGTAGCTTGATAACCCAGTGCAGCGATCACTTCTTGCTCATGCACATCAATACCCTCTTTTTTAGCCAATGCTTCAACGATAAGCGCTTTTTTGATGCTGGCTCTTGCCTCATCACGTACAGACTCTCTAAGCTCTTGAAATTTGCCCTTATCTTCCATATAGGCCTTATGTTGCTCTTCACTAAAGCTTCTTGTCTTTTCACGTACCTTTGCATCTATTTCTTGTTCTACTACATTGTTTGGTAGTGTAAAGTCAAATTTTTCAAGTAACGCTT
>Ga0209633_10003847_pt1 | contig 13721 bp, 7 predicted proteins | sample Cruoilmetagenom1_FD_187290 | JGI IMG/M metagenome (GOLD analysis project Ga0209633, IMG submission 187290) | Oil polluted marine microbial communities from Coal Oil Point, Santa Barbara, California, USA - Sample 1 (SPAdes) (version 2) | ecosystem: Environmental > Aquatic > Marine > Oil seeps ... | reverse complement strand
TATTTTGTTCATTAAGTTTTAATAGATTCTCTACAGCAGCTCTTGTTTTTTGTAAAAACACCTTATTTTCATCCAATCCTAAATGATAAACTGGATTATATACCTGCGTTATTTCAATTCCATTTCGAACTAGTTCAAGGGCTAATAACGTGTCTTCATGACCATACTTAGTGAGGTTTTCATCAAAATTAAAAGACCTAAAAATCTTTTTCTTGATTAAGAAATTCGCAGAAGAAAAATACTTATTCGGATTTAAAGTTCTCTTTTCTATGGGTATTTCTTCTCTACTTTTGCCATAAACCCAACGCAATAATTTATTCTTAGAAGGTTTTATATCGTCATATTTTAATCCTCCATAATAAACATTTTGTTTTAAATCAATTGATGATAAATAATTTCTAATAAAAAACTTATCAATTGGTAATACATCCGCATCTAAAAAAAGTAACCAATCATATTTAGATTTCTCTGCTAATAGATTTCTAATTTTGCTTCTGCCAACATCTTTTTCTAATGAAGTAAAATAACAATGATTCATGCTATTTAACTCTTCATTATCATTATTTAAAATTGATTTCGAACCGTTATCGAAACATATAATTTCAAATAAAATATTTTCCTCTACTATTTGTTTATAAAGTGCTTTTACAAGTGGGACAATATTATAATTATATGTCGGAATTAAAATTGAAAGCATTAAACAACTTCAAAGACTTTGTTCCCTTCGCATTTAATAGTCTTATGAGGAAACTTTAAAATTAATGCATAGTCATGTGTAGCCATTAAAATTGTTATTCCTGTTTTATTGATGTCTTCTAAAACATTCATAATCTCTATTGAAGTTTTAGGGTCTAAATTACCTGTTGGTTCATCTGCTAATATCATTTCAGGATTATTTAATAGAGCTCTGGCAATAGCTATTCGTTGTTGTTCGCCACCAGATAGTTGATACGGCATTTTAAATCCTTTTGTTTTCATATCAACCTTTTCTAAAACATCATTAATCTTGGCTTCCATCTGGTTTTTACCCTTCCAGCCTGTTGCTTTTAAAACAAAAAGTAAATTATCAAAAACCGTTCTGTCATTTAACAATTTAAAATCTTGAAATACAATTCCAATTTTTCTTCTTAAAAACGGAATCTCTTTCTCTTTTAATTTATTTAAATCAAAACTTACAATAGACCCTTCTCCTTGTTGCAAAGGTAAATCCCCATAAAGAGTTTTCATTAAACTACTTTTCCCACTACCTGTTTTACCAATAATATAGTTAAAGTCCCCTTTTTTAATATTTAAAGTTACATTGGATAAAATTAAATTCTCCCTTTGAAAAATCGAGGCATCTATTAATTGAAGCATTCTAAAAAATTGTTATGTTTATTGTTAACACAAACTTACTGTTTAAATTTTATTAAACAAATTGAACAAAGATAATTTAAAAAATAAGTATTATAAAGATTGGTATATTTGAAAAATTATGAATAAAATTTTTCTTCTTCTATTTGCGATTTTTGTTTCACATGGGTGCGTCAATAAAAGTGAAATTCAAAACAAATGGAACGTTAAGGAAGTTCGACACATGCCGGCTAAAACAACTAATCAAGCAGTTAGTGAAGGCTTTATTAATGATAAACCTTATTTGTACTCTTTTGGCGGCTTAGATTCTACATTGTTGTATTCAGGAATTCACCAACGTTCTTTTAAGTATAATTTATCAGAAAATAATTGGGAGGAAATTCAACCTTTACCGGATACTCTTGGTAAAATTGCTAATGCAGCAAGTAGAATAAATGATACTATATACATTATAGGAGGTTACCATGTTTTTGATGACGGAAGCGAAAAATCATCCAACAAGGTACATAGATTTGATATTAAAAATAATTTGTTTTTTGAAGATGCCGCTCCAATTCCAATTCCTATTGATGACCACGTACAAGTAGTTTGGAGAAATAAACTCATATACATCATTACCGGTTGGAGTGATAAAGAAAATGTACCAAATGTTCAGATATATAATCCCAAAAAGAATCTTTGGATAAAAGGAACTTCAGTTCCGAATAACCATATTTACAAATCTTTTGGTGCTTCAGGATCAATAATTGGCGATACAATTTATTATTTTGGAGGAGCTTCCATGGGTGAAAATTATCCAATACAAAATTATTTAAGAAAAGGAATTATAAACCATAAACAACCATCTCAAATCTCGTGGACATATCAAATAATTGATTCTTTAAAAAATGGTTATCGAATGGCGTCTACTATTCATGACAATAAACCAATTTGGATTGGAGGAAGCTCGAAAACATATAATTATAATGGAATTGCTTATGATAAATCAGGTGGTGTAAACCCGAATAATAGAATATTACAATTATCTGAAAATCGGTTTAATTTAGATATTAATAAAAATATCCCTATGGATTTGAGAGGAATTGCCAATATTAACGACTCTGTTAAATATATTATTGGGGGAATTGGAAAAAATCAAAAAGTTTCGAATAAAGTCTATAAGTTAGTAAGAAATTAAAAAAGATGCATATCATAAAAAAAATAATTTATTTACTCGTAATTATAAATGTGATTTCTTGCGGAAAAGAAAAGCAAGAAACTAATTTGAAAACTGGAATCTGGAGAGGAGAATTAATCGCTCAAAATAATCGTATTCCTTTTAATTTTGAAATTTTAAAAAACAATGAAAGCTTTAATATAAATCTAATAAATGGTGATGAGGTATTAGAAATTGATGAAGTAAAGCTTCTAGGTGATTCTTTGTTTTTTGATATGCACATATTTGATATTTCTATTAAAGCAAAACTAAAAGATTCCATTTTAACCGGTACCTATACTAAAAATTATGCCAAAGATTATATTCTGCCTTTTAAAGCTGTTTATGGTAAAGAGAATAGATTTGATAATTTAAATAGCACAAATGTTTTTAATGGCACATGGGAAACTGTATTTACGGATAATGAAGGAAAAAAAACAAATGCAATTGGAATATTCAAAAAGGAACAAAGTAAGCTAAAAGGAACTTTCTTAACCAAAACAGGAGACTATAGATTTTTAGATGGCTATACTAAAAATGATAGCATGTATTTATATACTTTTGATGGTAACCATATTTTTAAATTCAGTGCAAAAAAAGAAAATGACACCCTAATTAAAGGTGAATATTGGTCTGGTAAAACAGGTTATAAAACTTTTGTTTCCAAAAAAAATGAAAATGCAAAACTACCCAATGCAAACGAACTTACATTTTTAAAAGAAGGTCATGAAAAAATTGATTTTTCTTTTCCTGGACTTGATGGAAACCCCGTTTCTTTGAATGATGAAAAATATCAAAATAAAGTAATTGTTTTACAGATTCTAGGAACATGGTGCCCAAATTGTATGGATGAAACAAAATTTTACGCCGATTGGTATAAAAAAAATAATAATAAAGATGTTGAAATTATAGGTTTGGCATATGAGGTAAAGCCCGATTTTGAATATGCCAAAAGTCGTGTTCAAACTATGAAAGATAAGTTAAGTGTGGATTATGATTTTGTTATAGCTGGAACTTCAACCACAAAATCTGCTTCAGAATCACTACCAATGATAAATAAAATTATTTCTTTTCCAACTTCTATAATTATTGATAAAAAAGGAACGGTTAGAAGAATTCATACTGGGTTTTCTGGTCCAGCAACTGGTATTTACTATGAAGAATTTGTAGATGAGTTTAATCAATTGATGAAAGAGCTACTTGATGAATAATAAAAATAAGACATGACCGCATCAAAATTATTATGAATCTAAAAACAAACTTTTCAACAAAATGACCAACTAATAAACATTTTTACAATTTCTTATTATTATTACGTTAGCTAATAGTGTATATTATTATTTTTGCTTTTTAAACAACTTGTTATTTTAAATGAAAGCACATAAGCTATTTTTAGCGTTTTTTATCCTAACTTTTTATATAAGTTTTGGTCAACAATCAAAAATTTATACTAATGAGTTGGTCGAATATAACCATGCTATAAATCTTTATCAAAATAAAGATTATGATGCTGCACAAATATTATTTGAAAAAGTAAAAGATAACTTTGATGATGCCTCCGAATTAAAAGCTAGATGCCATTATTACGAAGCCTTTTGTGCAATCAGACTTGGCCAACAAGATGCTGATGAATTAATGAAAGAGTTCTTTGAAAAATACCCAACAAGTACCAAACGAAATAATGCATATTTAGAAGTTGGCGAATACTATTTCAATAATGGAAGATATGCCTACGCCTTAAAATGGTTTTCAAGAGTAGACGATTCCAATTTAAGATCGTTTGATAAAGAAGAGTTCGCTTTTAAAAAAGCGTATAGCTTTTTTGCTGTTGGTAGTTTCTCTAATTCAAAAAAATACTTTTCTCAATTGTTAGATTCTCCCACTTATGGCGCTCAAGCCAAATACTATTACGGTTATATGGCATATAAGGATGACGATTTTTCTGAAGCCGACAAGTATTTAAATCAGGTTGCAGATGATAAAAAGTTTGATGATGACATTCCTTATTATATGGCCAATATAAAATTCAAAACAGGAAAATTTCAAGAAGCAATTGATTTGGCTGTTCCACTTCATGAAAAATCAAATGGAATTCAAAAATCTGAATTATCAAAAATAATTGGCGAAAGCTATTTTAACCTAAATGAATTCGAAAAATCAGTGCCTTATCTAACAAATTATAAAGGCAAAAAAGGCAAATGGAACAATACCGATTATTACCAACTTGGTTATGCTTATTACCAACAAAAAGATTATGAAAATGCCATGTTATGGTTTACTAAAATTATTGACGGAAATAATGCCGTGTCTCAAAATGCCTATTTTCATTTAGCAGAATGTTATTTACAAAGTGATAAAAAACAAGAGGCATTGAATGCGTTTAGGAACACCAAGCAAATGGATTTTGATGCTAACATAAAAAAAGACGCATGGTTAAACTATGCCAAATTGAGCTATGAAATTGGAAATCCTTATAAAAGTTCTTCCAACGTTATTCAAGAATATATCAATGCTTATCCAGATGATGTTAATAAAGACGATATAAATGAGATGTTAATAAGTGCCTTTATAACAAGTAAAGACTATAAAGGTGCGCTGGAATATCTTAATAATAACGAGAAAATTAAAAAAAATGTAACCTACCAAAAGGTTGCTTATTTATATGGAATTCAATTATTTAATGATGAATCGTATAAGGATGCTATAAGTAAGTTTGACTTATCATTAAGTTCGGCCGTAGATGATAAATACAAAGCGAAAGCAATGTTTTGGAAGGCTGAATCTAATTATAGATTGAATAATTTTGATGATGCTATAATTGGTTTTAATGATTTTTCCGAAGTACCAAGTGTAAATCAAGTAAGTGAATTCGATCTTATTAAATATAATACTGCGTATACATATTTTAAGTTAAAAGATTATAATAAAGCTGGCGGTTCTTTTAATGAGTTTATTGAGGGTAACACAACAAATCAACAACAATTAGCTGATAGTTATATAAGACTTGGTGATTGCTTTTTTGCTTTGAGTAATTACTACAAAGCAATTCCTCCTTATGAAAAAGTTATTGAAGCAAATGATGGTGACGTCGATTATGCACAGTATCAAATAGCAATGTGTCAAGGTTTTATGGGAGAAATGGATAATAAAATTAATTCACTCCAAAAATTTACAGAAGTAAATTTAAAATCCACTTTACGTGATGATGCGTTTTACGAACTAGGTAATTCTTATGTAAGAAACAATAAAACAGATGATGCCTTAAATGCATATGATCAAGTAATTAACAACTACAAAATGAGTTCGTTAGTGCCAAAATCACTATTAAAACAAGGCCTTGTTTATTATAATACAAATCAAAACGAAAAAGCATTAAGTAAATACAAAACTGTAATTAGAGATTTTCCTGCAACCGAAGAAGCTAAAGAAGCTGTTGCAAATGCTAAACAAATTTATATTGATCTAGGTAAAGTCGATGAGTTTGAAGCATTAGTTAAAAATCTAGATTATGTTACTATTTCTGATAATGAATTAGACAATACAATGTTTAGTTCAGCTGAACAATTGTATTTAACAAATCAAAATAAAAAAGCAATTGATGCATTTAAAAAATATTTAGATCGATTCCCTAATGGTTCAAATGTGTTAACTTCTAATTTTTATCTAGCGGAATTATATTCAAATAGCAATCAAAATAAAAAATCTCTAGAGCATTATCAATATATACTTGATACCAATAGAAATGAATATACCGAAAAATCTTTGATAAAAGTGGCTCATTATTATCTAGAAAATGACGATTGGGAAAAATCTATTCCCCTATTAAACCAAATTGAACTGGAAGCGCAATCAAAACAAAATATCACTTTTGCCCAAAACAATTTAATGAAAGGAAACTACGCTCTAAAAAATTATGATGATGCTGTTTCTTATGCTGAAATTGTTTTAAATAATGAAAAGATAGATGACAAAATTAAATCCGACGCTGAAATTATTATTGCCCGATCGGCTTTTGAAACAGGTGATTTTTATAAGGCTCAAGAATATTTTAAAAAAGTAGAAAAAACTGCATCAGGCGAATTAAAAGCCGAGGCAATTTATTACGATGCTTTTTTTAAAAATGATGAAGGAAATTATAAAAACTCTAATATTTCAGTACAAAAATTAGCCTCTGATCTATCTCAATATGAATATTGGGGAGGTAAAGGTTTGATTATAATGGCTAAGAATTTTTATCAACTAGAAGATGCCTATCAAGCAACATATATTTTAGAAAGTGTAATTACAAAATTTTCAGCATATCAAGATATTGTTGACGATGCTAAAAAAGAATTAAAAATTATTAAGGCAAAAGAAGCAAAAACAAATTCTTCTGTTATAATTGATAATCAACCGTAAAAGTAAGTTATAAAAGATGCAAAAACATTTTATTATATTGTTGTTCTTATTATTTACAGGAATACTTTTTTCTCAAAAAAAGAAAAAAGAAAAGATTGATACAGAAGAAATAACGGTTGTAAAACCATTTTCTCCAACAGTATCAGACGCAAATAAAATTAATGTAAATCCACAAATTGATTCTGTAGATATAACTACTAAAAAAAAGATGGATTATACGATAAATTCTATTCCGGTTGCCTCTACTTTTACTCCTGCAAAGGGAAAAGCTAAATCCATACAAAGACCTCCTAAAGAAAAATTTTATAAAAACTATGCCACTTTAGGTTATGGAAATTACAAAACTCCAATAGCCGAATTATTTGCACATTATAACACTTCAAACTATAATGACTTTGGTGGGTTTTTAAAATACCATTCTTCAGGTGGTGGTATTGACGGAGTAAAACTTGATGATGATTTTAGAAATATTAATGTAGATTTATTTTATAAACAAACCGAACGATATTTTGAATGGAGAGCAGATGTTGGATATAATTTTTTGTCAACCAATTGGTATGGATTGTCTGAAGATATTAATTTTACTAATAATTCTTTAAAATCAATACAAGAAAAGCAAACGTATAGTGAGGTATATTTTGGTGGTGAAATAGATTTCTTTGATGCCCTAGTACATAGCGGTGAAGTAAAAATTAGTAGATTAACAGATAAATTCAAAAGTTTAGAAAACTACGGTTATATAAATGGTGTAGTTGATTTTCCAATTGGTAGAGAAATAATGTACACCAATATGAGTTTAGAATTCATAAACGGTATGTTTGATAATAATTATTTCCAAACAAACGATATTGAATATACCTATTTTAATATTGGATTTAGTCCAAATTTTGAGATTTTAAGAGAAAATCTTACCTTAAACTTAGGTGCCAATTTATATTATAGTATAACCAACATAGATGAAGGTAGTAAGTTTTATGCGTATCCAAATGTTACTGCTTCCTATAATATAAGTAATGATGTTTTAATCGCCTATGCAGGAATTGTAGGAGATTTACAGCAAAATTCATATAAAAACTTTGTGAACGAAAATCCTTTTGTATCCCCAACTATAGACATTCAAAGAACAAGCCAGCAATATAATGGTTACGTAGGTATTAAAGGGTTGCTTAATTCAAATTTGAGATTTAACATTAAAGCTGCCTATGGTAATGAAATAGATAAACCTTTATATAAATTAAACCCTTCATTAACGGATGGGAAAACCATTGTTGAAAAAGGTTATCAGGCCGGAAATTCTTTTGATGTTATTTATGATGATGTGACTACTATAAATGTTACAGGTGAAATCATATTTGATTGGAGTAAAGCATTTAAATTTGGTGGAAATTTTGAATTTAATTCCTATAATTTAGATACTCAAGCTGAAGCATGGAACTTACCACTAATAAAAGCAACTCTTCTAGCGCTTTATACGCATAAGAAATGGAACGCTGGAGCTGATTTATTTTTTGCTAGTGAAAGAAAAGATGATTTAACTATAATTCCTTCAAGCACGACAAGAATTACAAATGATGCCTATTTCGATTTAAATCTAAACGGACTTTATAATATCAATGATAAGTATTCTGTTTTTGTAAACTTTAATAATATTTTAAGCGATAATTACCAAGAATACACAAATTTTAAAGTTCAGGGCTTCCAATTTTTTGCTGGTGTAAAATTTAAATTTGATCTATAAAATTTTATATTTAACTCGACATATCTCTCTACAAATTCTTAAAATTCCATTTTTATATTAACATCATTTATCTCATTAAATATTGGTTAATTATTTATTTAAGTTAAGTTTATAATACTTAAAACTGCATTTTAAAAAAAATGAAACTATGTTTTTTTTAATTATTTGCGTTTTTATACGCGTTTTTTTGCGTTTTTTTATTTACATTAGCGGTATTATTAACCCAAAAAAAAATATTAACTTAAATTTAATCAGATTATGAGAAAAAAGTACATGTTCTCTCTACTGGTATTTTTTATTTCTGCAAGCCAAATATTGTTTGCCCAAACGGGTACAATTACTGGTACGGTAACGGATGCTTCCGGTGCTGCTTTACCCGGAGTAAATATACGAGTTAAAGGAACTAACGACGGAACAGCATCCGATTTTGATGGAAATTATGAAATTGAAGCCGCTCAAGGTGACGTTTTAATATTTTCATTTATCGGTTTCGCTAATCAAGAAGTTACTGTAACAGGTTCTACACTTAATGTATCTCTTGAAGAAGATTCAAACGAACTAGATGAGGTTGTAATAACCACAGCGTTTGGTATTGAAAAGTCAGAAAAAGAACTAGGTTATGCTGTTTCACAAGTTAAAACAGAAGATCTTGATCTTATTGGACAATCAAATGGAGTTGTTGCTTTACAAGGTAGGGTAGCTGGATTACAAGTGAGTCAATCATCAGGTACAGCAGGTGGAGGAGTTGATATTTTGATTCGTGGAATGTCATCCATGAATCCAAATCAAAATAACCAACCTTTAATTATTGTTGATGGAGTTTCGATTAACAATGATACTTTCTCTGGAGATATTTTACCTACTGAGGGGTCTAATGCTTCTGGAAGTAACGAACAATTTGCCTTTTCGAGTAGAGCTGGTGATATAAATGCAGATGATATTGAAACCTATAATGTATTAAAAGGTACAGCTGCAACTGCGCTTTATGGAATTAGAGGGGCTAACGGAGTTATTGTAATAACAACTAAAAAAGGTGTTTTAGGTAGGCCTAAAATTAATTTTACTGCTTCAACAACTTTTAGTAAAGTGACTCAAACTCCTGATTTACAAAAAACTTTTAGACAAGGTATATACGGTGAAACAAATACCCTATATGCTCCTGATTCTGAAACAGGATATGAACATATTGCAGGTACTTCGTCATCTGGCCCATATAATTGGGGAGTAAGATATACCGAAGATTCTATTATACAAGATGGAGTTGAAATAGATTTAAGTAATGATCGTTTTTATGACCCTTATGAATTATTTGTAACGGGAGTTAATACTAATATGAATTTTAATATTTCTGGCGCAACAGAAAAAATGGATTATTATTTTTCTGTAGGTAATTCTTCAAGTGATGGGATTATTCCTGGAACTGATTTTAATAAGACTTCTTTTAGATTTAAGGCAGGATACCAGGTCTCTAATGAATTTAAAATTAATGCTTCTGTCCAATATACAAATACAGATTCCAAAAAGCCAACTGGTGGTGATAAATCTATAATAAGTGCTTTAGGTTATTGGTCTCCAACTTTTCCTGTAAATGATTTTTTAAACGCTGATGGTTCGCAACGAAATGCATACCCAGGCTGGATAGATAACCCGCGTTATAACTCTTATATTAGTGCATTAACAGAAGATAATAATCGCTGGATTGGCAATGTTAATTTCGACTGGAGACCTGCAGAATGGGTTAGTGTTAATTATACTGCTCAGGTTGATAATTATACAAACTTTATCAATCGTTTTGTGCCACCTGAATTAGATACAGGTTCAAAAGTAGGAGGGTTTATAATTGATCAAAACTATGATTTTTTTGGATTGGAGTCTAACTTATTAGTTACTTTCAGAAAAGATTTATCCGAGAAAATACATACTTCATTATTATTAGGTAATTCAATATTGGATCATACGAGAAAATCATATAGAATGTATGGACAAGATTTAAATTTACCTCATTATAATCATATGAGTAATACTCAAGCAAATCATACTATTACAAATTATGAGCAACAAATAAGACAAGTTGGTTTGTTTGGTGAATTTAAAATTGATTATGACAACAAACTGTTCTTAACAGTTACCGGAAGAAATGACTGGGATTCTACTTTACCTGAAGATAATAATTCTTTCTTTTATCCTTCAGTTAGTTTGGCTTATGATATTCATAGTTTATTTGGTGATGGTGATTTCTTTACTTTTGGTAAATTCAGAGGGTCATACGCTGAAGTTGGTAATGGTACTACTTTTGGTCAAGTAGGTTTCTTTTTCTACCCAGATGCAAATTTCCCATGGGGAGGTACTGGAGGTTATAGAGCAGATAGATATGTAGGTCATCCTGAATTAGGGCCTGAAAGAACCAAAGGTTGGGAATTTGGAACAGATTTACGTTTCTTTAATAATCGTTTACGATTTGATTATGCCTATTATAATTCAAAAGTACATGATGCTATTTTCCCTACAAGTGTTGCTCCATCAACCGGAATCTTAAGTTTTACAAGAAATTCAGGTATTTATGAAGTTGAAGGGCATGAATTAATGATTAGTGGAGATGTCATAAGAACAAATGATTTTAACTGGGAATTGGTTTATAACTTTGGTAAAAATACTGGAACCATTGTTGAATTACCAGAAGAAGTTCCTTTTATTAATTTTTCTACGGACCTTACCGGTGCAAGATTATATTTGCAACCTAGAGAAGGAGATCCTATCGGAAGTATTTATGGTTACAATCTAAATAGAACAGATGACGGGGAATTGATTATTGAATCAGATGGTTTACCTAGAACAAAATTTTTAGACGAAAATGGTGATGATGCAAGAGTAATTGTTGGTGATGCTACACCCGATTTTACTATGAGTTTAGGCTCTAACTTTCGTTGGAAAAATTTTAGATTTAATTTCTTATTTGAATGGAAAGAAGGCGGTGATAAGTATTCTTGGCAACGTTATATCTTAAATAGAATGGGACAATCTGACTATACAATGCAATTTAGAGATGGTGAAAATGGTGAACACCTATTTGATGGTGTAATGGAAAATCCAGATAATCCTGGTCAATATATTCCAAACACACAAGTTGCTGATTTTTCACCAGAATCAAATACTGGATATAGATATTTCAACTGGACATCTAGAGGTAGAAGAACTGCTGAAAATTTATTACAAGATGCGTCCTGGGTAAAGTTAAGAAATATAGGTGTTTCGTATGATGTTGCCGGTCATTTCTTAGAAAGAATGCATATTGATCAATTTGTTTTAACTGCAAATGCTGGAAATATATTAATATGGTCTCCGTTTGATGGATTTGATCCAGAAGGAAGTGATTATAGTGCAGGAAGTAATAAATATGGATTTACGGGAAGAGGTATTCCTTTAACAGAAAACTATACTTTTGGTGTTACCATAGGGTTTTAAAAATGAAAAATAAAATGAAAAAAATGATAAAAAATATCGTTATTGTAGTATTGCTTGCCGTATGTTTTACGGGATGCGATGACTATTTAGATGTGAACACTCCTTCTGATGCCGTTAATGTTGACGACTTAAACATGAAGGATATTATGGGACCGGTGATGTTTAATACAGTTTATTCAGATTATTATGCTGAAACTGTTTTTGGAAATTATACTCAATATTTTGGGTCATATGGAAATGGCGCTGCAGGTTTAACAAGTAATTCAACAACTTGGAGTAATATTTATTCTAAAGTATTGCCAAATGTTAAAGTTGTAAGAGAAAAAGCCGAATCTCAGGGAGCTATGCATTACGAAGCTGTAGCTAAAATTTTAGAAGCAATTAATATGAGTTTTGCTGTTGAAAATTGGGATAATGTACCTTATTCACAAGCAACTGTTCCTTTTGAATATGCAAATCCAGTTTTAGATGATGGTCAACAAGTATATAGTCAAGCATTAACTCTCTTAAATCAGGCCATTTCCGCTTTAGAAAATACGGATCCGTCTGGAATAGCAATGGGTAATGAAGACTTGATTTATGGTGGAGATTATGATAAATGGTTAAGAGCAGCTTATACATTTAAAGCACGAATGCAATTAAAAATGATGAAAAATGGAGGTACAACTGCTTCAGATGTTTTAGCATCTATTACAAATGGATTTACTTCAAATGCTGATAATTTTAAATTATTTTTCCCTGAAGGAAAATTTAATCCATTTTATTCTACAAATATTTTAAGTAGAAATACTTCTAACTTTTATCGAGCTCCTAATGATCAATTAATTACTATGATGAATGGCAAAACATATCCATTTGAAAGTGGTGTAATAGATATTGATCCTCGTTTACCTGCAATTTTTGAAAATGAAGGAGAAGATGGTGATCCTTGGCGTGGGTTTATGAATGGAGGAACTGGAGAATCTTCTGATATTGAAGATGATAGTGATCCAGATAATATTATTTATTTTGCTGCCAACACTTTTTATAAAGATGGTGGTTATTATACAAGCGTAAATTCTCCATTAATATTGATAACTTATGCAGAAGCGATGTTCATTAAAGCTGAAGCTGCTTTTTTAGCAAATGGAGGTAACACAACAAGTGTAGGGAGTTCAGGAGAGGCCTATACAGCATATATGGCTGGTATTTCTGCAAGCATGGTTCAAATTGGTGTTAATGGCAATAACTATATGGCTGATGCCGCTGTTGATGTTACTGAAACAGGATTAATGTTAAATCATATTATGAAAGAAAAATATATTGCGAATATTCATAACACAGAAACATATAGTGATATGCGTAGATATAATTTTTCACCAGATGTATTTAAAGATTTAGAGTTGCGTAAAGAAGAAGATTCTGAAAGTGAATATCAAGGTAAATGGTTCAAAAGAGCAATTTACCCTTTATCAGAATCTGATACAAATACCAATATTCAACAAGATGAAAGTTCGTCAGTTGTAGACGTTTGGTTATTTAAATAAATTATATTATGAATAATTTAAAAACCTCAACTTTCGTTGAGGTTTTTTT
>Ga0209633_10003846_pt1 | contig 13728 bp, 13 predicted proteins | sample Cruoilmetagenom1_FD_187290 | JGI IMG/M metagenome (GOLD analysis project Ga0209633, IMG submission 187290) | Oil polluted marine microbial communities from Coal Oil Point, Santa Barbara, California, USA - Sample 1 (SPAdes) (version 2) | ecosystem: Environmental > Aquatic > Marine > Oil seeps ... | reverse complement strand
ATCCCGATGACCATGAAGACGGCGGCGAGGGCGAACGGCCACCAGGGAATGCGATAGTGCTCGGACGCGCCGGATTCGGGCGTGTCAGAGCGATCTGGTTCCATCGTCATCGTGTCGTCCATCTCCAGCGAGGTTACCGACACTCGAGATTTGCGACGAACGTCAAGCGATGCGGCGACCTGCGATCAGATCCGCCTGGACGACGATCCGGTACCGAGCCGACCCCCTGGGGTGGCAGGCGAACATCGTGACGATCGGCTTGCCGACGTTGTAGGAGATCCAGAGTTCGTCTGGTTCGACCACGAAGCTCTCCGACACCTTGTACATGACCTCGAAACCCGCCCCGTCTTCGAGATAGATCAGATCGCCGTCATCGAGACGGTCCAGATTCCAGAACGGTCGTGAGTGGGTGGTCCGATGGCCGGCGAGCACGACATTTCCCGACCCCCCCGGGCTTGACGTTCCCGCCCATTGGGCTACGCCTCGATCGATCACGGACAAAGCGACACCCGATCGGATAGTTTCATCAAGATCGATCGCCGGAATCCGGATCCTCGACACAACGACCCCCGACTGCTGGGTGCGGTGGAACGAGGGTTGACGGGACGGAGAAGCAGTCACGTCTTCCGATGAGGCCGCGACAGCAGGCACCGCCGCGAACGCGCTGAGGACGAGGCTGAACACGGCCATGAAACGAATTGCCGATCTCACGAGTCTCATTGTTGTCCACATCGGCTGTTACCGACTGCTCCTTGAGTCGCCGGACGGCCACGACGCGAACGAAGGACCGAACATGCAAGCCCTCCATCCCAACGTCATCACCGGCGTCGCACTCCCCCGCAGAGCCATGACCACAGCCGTTCTCGTCGTCGGTTTCGCTCTCGTCACCGCAGTAGCCGCCCAAGTCCGGATCCCTCTTCCCGGTACGCCGATCGCCATCACCGGACAGACCTTCGGGGTCCTCCTCGCCGGTGCCGCTCTCGGCTCGCGGGCCGGTGCAGGGAGCATGCTCCTCTACGTCTCGCTGGGAGCGATCGGATTGCCGTTCTTTGCCGGTGGTGAAGGCGGTTGGACCTACGCGACCGGGGCGTCGTTCGGTTATCTCTTCGGCTTCGTCGCAGCGGCATGGCTCATCGGCCGTTTCGCAGAGCAACGCCGGGATCGGACAGTTCAGACGGCCGTTCCCGCGTTCCTGCTCGGAAGCGCAGCGATCTACACCCTCGGCGTCACCTGGCTGTGGGCCACGGTCGAGGCGGTCCCAACGTTCGGAGACGCCCTGCGGGCCGGCATGTACCCGTTCATCGCGGGAGACATCGTGAAGGCAATGGCGGCGGGCCTCCTGCTCCCCGCGGCGTGGTTGATCGTGAAGAAGGCCCGTACTTCCTAGTCCGTAGTCCGAAGGGCGCCCCTGCGTCGCCGCTTCGCTCCTCCGCGTCCCCTCATTCTTCGGCCGAGGGAACAGCTACCGAACACCGGGAATCGATTACCGCTGTCGGCCTCTGGCCGACAGCTCAGATATCCATCTCTTCGCCGAGGTAGGCCTTGATGACGTTGGGGTCGTTCTGGACGTCTGTCGGAAGCCCGACCGCTATGCGCTCGCCGAAGTCGATGACCATCACCCGGTCGGCGATGTCCATCACCAGGCCCATGTCGTGCTCTACGAGAATCATCGCAATCCCGAGTTCTTCCCGAATGTCGAGCACAAACCGGGCCATGTCCTCGGTCTCCTCGAGATTCATGCCCGCAACGGGTTCGTCGAGCAAGAGCAGCTCCGGTTCCATAGCCAGAGCACGTCCCAGCTCGACCCGTTTCTGAATACCGTACGGCAGCATCGCCACCGGGTACTTGCGCCACCGAGCAATCTCGAGGAAATCGATGATGTCCTCGACCACGGCCCGGTTCGCGAGCTCTTCCTTCTTCGCCGGCCCGACCCAGAGGGCACCGTCCCACCAGGACGTCTTCGTCCGGACATGTCGCCCGAGCAGGATGTTCTCAAGCACCGTCATGTGTGCGAAGAGTTCGATGTTCTGGAAGGTGCGCGCAACTCCGAGTTCGGCGATCCGATCGGGTCTCCTGCCCAGGATCTCATCGCCCTTCCACCGAATCGAACCCTCCTGCGGCTTGTACAGACCGTTGAGGCAGTTGAAGATCGATGTCTTCCCTGCGCCGTTCGGCCCGATGATGGCGAAGAGTTCACCATCGTCGACATGGAAGCTGACGCCGTCGAGGGCTTTGAGACCTTTGAAGGCCAGGCTGACATCACTGAACTCAACGAGATGCTCGTAGGCGCCACTCGCGGCTTCTCGATCGAACTGGAGAGCTGTCCTCCGTGCCGTCATGACAGCCACCGCTTCCGCCGCTTGTAGTGCTTCACATCGCGGAACGACTTCCGCTCCCCTTCGCTGTGGAGTCCGAGATAGAACTCCTTCACATCCTCGTCGCCGAGAAGCTTCTGCGGATCCCCGTCCATCACGATCTTCCCGGTCTCCATGATGTAGCCGTAGTTCGCGATCGACAGCGCCATGTTGGCGTTCTGCTCGATCAGCAGGACGGACACGCCCTGGCCGTTGATATCCACGATGATGTCGCGAATCTGTTGGACGAGCATCGGTGCGAGTCCAAGCGTCGGCTCGTCGAGGATGAGCAGCTTCGGATCCGCCATGAGCGCACGGCCGATCGCGAGCATTTGCTGCTCACCACCCGACAGATACCCGGCCGTGTCCTTCCGTCGCCCCTGCAACACGGGGAACAGATCCATGACACGCTCGTAGGACGCCGTCACCGAGGCGCGGTTCGAGTTGGTGAAGGCACCGGCGCGGAGGTTTTCGTCGACGCTCATCTCGGCGAAGATCCGCCGGCCTTCGAGTACTTGCGCCATCCCCATTCGCACGATGGTCGACGGGTCCTTGCCGTCGATGCGGTCGCCGGCAAAGGTGACGGATCCCTTCGTGATGTCGCCCTCATGGACGTCGAGGATGCCTGTGATGGCGCGCAGCGCCGTGGTCTTCCCTGCACCGTTCGCACCCAGCAGGGCGATGATCTCTCCATCGGGAACGGAGAGCGACAAGCCCCGCAGCACGAGGACGACGTCGTTGTAGACGACCTCCAGGTTGGCGACTTCGAGCATCCGGTCTCTTACCTTCTTCTGTTGGTCGGCGGGTGGCCGGACCCGGAGGCCCGGCCACCCGATTACTCGTCTAGAACTGGAAGCAGGCCTCTTGGAAGTCGAAGCCTTCGGCCGTCGGACCGGTGAAGTCCGAGCCGACGATCTCCGAACCCGAGCCACCGGCTTCAAGGTTGGCGACCGACGGACGCCACAGTGTGACGGCCCGCTGGACCTGATCCGCGGTGCTCCCTGTGTAGTTCTCCGCGGGCGCCGCGCCCTGGAAATCCACGTTGTCGAGCGTCTTGATCGCAGCGAGAACACCGGCACGGGTCATGTCTCCGCTGGCGTATGCCGCCTCGAGACCGGCGTGCACAATCATCGCCTCGATGACACCAAGACCGACGTAGTCGTTGGCCGGAATGTCGGCGCCGGAAGCTTCGACGAGCTGCATGGTCAACGCCATGCCGGCAGAGTCGCCGCCCCACGGCTGCATGTAGAACGTGCCGTACCAGTCACGCTGAATCGCATCTGCGATCGGCGACGCGAGGAACGCCGGGTTGTAGGTCGGGCCGGAGCCTGACCACTTCGCCTCGAAACCCTGCTGGATGGCTCCGCCATAGACCTCGGAGAACGTGCCCGGCGTCGTGGTGACATACACGAGGTCCGCACCGGAGGCGACGATCGCGTCCGCGACCGGCTTCTGGTCCTGACCCGGGATGATGGTCCCTGATCCGTCGTAGACGACCTCGATGCCGTTGATCTCGGCCCACATGAGGGCGCCGGCCATCGGATCGAGACCGAAATCGCCGGGGATGGATGCCACGGCGAGCGTAGGTGCGTCGTTGCCTTCCTCCGCTTCGACGGATGCCATCCAGTCGAGTCCGTTCATCGCCTCGAGGCAGTACGGGGCGCCTGTGTGGAGAACGGTCGGAGCGATATTCGTATCCGTCCAACCCGAGTACCAGGTCGCCGGGACGGCGATCATGCTGTCCTCTTCGAGGGCGTCGGAGATGGCGAGCGTCTGGGGCGATCCGGTCGTGTGGCTGATCGCCACGACCAAGTCGCGGATCTCGTCGTAGACCGCCTGGTGCTGCACGACGTCGTATGCCGTGTCGCGCGTCTCCATCAGCACTTCCATGCCGCCGACGCCGCCGTTGGCGTTGACCCATGCCCAGTACATCTGCTGTCCGGCCAGGATCGGCTTGATGAGCGGAGCGAACGCACCCGTGAGGTCAGCGGTTTGACCAACCGTGATCGTCATAGCTTCAACGTCAACACCGAAGTCGGTCTTGAGTTCCGCAGGCGCCGCCGCTGTCGTTGTCGTCTCTTCGCCGCCGCCTGCCGTTGTGGTCGTTTCCGCCGCTGCGGTCGTCGTCGTCTCGTCGCCGCCAGCGGCCGCGGTTGTCGTCGTATCGTCGCCGTCACTTCCGCACGCCGCTGCAACGAGCGCCAATGCCAGCACCAGGACGAAGATTCTGATCCTCTTCACTGTTTCCTCCTCGGGTCCAACCTCATGCTCTGGCCAAGAGCGGTCGGACGGTTGCTAATAGGTGAATGGCCACGATTTCCAGTAGTTGCGTATCCGGATCCAAATACCGTACAGACCGAGTGGCTCGAAGATCAGGAACCCGATCAGGAGCAGTCCGTACAAGAGCAGGTTGAACTGTGCGATATTCAAACCAGGAGAGGTGCCGGGGAGCGTTGAGACGATTCCGGGATCGCCTTCCGCCGTAGAGACGAAGAACCCTGCGATGGCAGCAAAGAAGCCGCTTCCCGACTCGGCGGTTGATGCGAGAAGTCCGGTGAGGTCTGCCACCACTCTCGGCAGAACGATCACGAACATCGAACCGAGCAGCGTTCCTGTGACAGTACCGATGCCGCCGATGAGCAGGATCGCGATGAATTGGATCGACATGAACAGGGAGAAGCCCTCAGGGACAAGACGACCGACGAATGCCCCGAGTAGCGCACCCGTCAACCCGGCGAACGCCGACGAGAGAGCGAATGCCAACAGCTTGTTCTTCGCTTCCGCAACGCCCATGACCTCAGCTGCGATGTCCCGGTCCCGGATCGACATGAACGCTCGCCCCACACGCGTTCGCTGGAGGTTCTTCGCGATGATGACGGCGATGATCACGAAGGCGAGCAGCAAGAAGTACGTCTTCGCTTCACTCGTGAGTTGGACGCCGAACCACGGCCCGTCGGAGGTGAAATCGACCGCCGGTACTTCCTCCTTCCAGAATCGGAACTCGAAGCGGGGGAACTTGCGGCCCGCCTGGGCACCACCGGTGATGAACGGCAGGCTCCGGAAGATCCACTCTCCGATGAACACCAAACCGAGTGTGACGATCGCGAGATAGATGCCGCGAACACGCACCGCGGTGGGAGCGATGAGGGCACCGATCAGCGCCGCAACGATTCCCGCCGCTGGGAGCCAGATCCACATCGGGAGGCCGAGTCCCCATGTTCCCTTCCCCACTTCCCCACCCAGGATCGCTGCCGTGTAGGCGCCGATGCCGACGAAGAAGGCGTGGCCGAGCGAGACCTGACCGGCCAGTCCGGAGAGGATGTGAAGCCCGAGCGCCCCGATGGCGAACAACGAAACGCGGCTGAGGATCTTGAGCCAGTCGTTGTCTGCGAGGAATCCGAGACCGGGAATCACACCGAACGGGAGGAGGACGAGGATGCCGAGGAACACGAGTGCCGCGATCTTCTGCGTCCAGGTGGGCAGGAGCGCCATCTCCGAGGAGTACGAGACGTAGAGGCGGGGTCGTGTCCTCATACGCGCCGAATCTCTTCCGTTCCGAAGAGCCCGTACGGCCGAACGAGCAGCACGACGAGCATGACGAGATAAGGCATCACTCCTGCGAAGCCAAGGCCGAGGAACGACCACGACGGACCGACGAGATAGGCGCCGGCGTACGATTCGGCGAGACCCACGATGAAGCCGCCGACGACGGCTCCGGTGACGGAGTCGAGCCCTCCGATCACGATCGCAGGGAGCGCGCGGAATGCGAAGAACGCCGTCGTGTTGCTGACGCCGATCGACGAACGTGGGAAGAGCGATGAAAAGATCCCGGCGGCGGCGGCGAGACCGGCACCGATCGCCCAGGCGAGAGCGAAAATGCGACCCGCACTGATGCCCTGCGCCATTGCTGCCTCCTGGTCGAACGCCGTCGCACGCATCGCGACGCCGTAGCGGGACCGGAAGAACAGAGCGATCCCGATCAGACAGATGATCGTGACAACAACCGTCGCTATCTCCGACTTGGCGACAATCGCAGGCCCAATGTTGACGACATCGGCTCCCCACGGGTCTCCGAGCGGACGGGGATTGGTTCCGATGAGGTCGTCAGTGATCGTTCGAATCACGATGTCCAGGGCGATCGTGATCATCACAACCGAGAACAGCGGTTCTCCGATCATGGGACGAATGGCGAGTCGTTCGAGGACGAGTCCAACGGCCGCTGTGATCAGGACGGCGACCAGGGCGGAGAGAATCCACTGTGCTGTGGTTGGCAGGAACGTTGCATAGCGACCGGGGAAGTTGATCACTGTGGCGAGGTAGGCGGCAAAGAACGCTCCAAGCGCTGCCAGGGCGCCGTGGGCGAAGTTCAGGACCTGGGTCGCCTTGTAGATGAGGACGAGTCCGAGGGCGAGAAGTGCGTAGATGGCGCCGAGAGCGATGCCGCTGCTGGTCGCATTGGCGAACTTGTCGACGGCCTCCTGACCGCCAGCCTGTGCGAAGACAAGGAGATCGAGCGTCATGATCCGTACATGTCCTTGATGAGGTCGGAGAACATGTCCTCCATCGTCTTGCGTTTGATCTTCTGTGTCGCAGTCAGCTCGCCGTCCTCGTGGTCGAGTTCCTTCGGGATCATCCGGAACTTCTTGATCTGTTCGACTCGTGCGAACCTCTCATTGGTCTCATTGACGATCCCCTGCACCATGTCGATGACTTCCGCCTTCTCGGATAGATCCCGGTAGGTCGTATATGGGATTCGCTTCGACAATGCCCAGTTTCCAACGACGTCGTACTCGATCGCGATCAGGGCCGTGAGGAACTTTCGCCCGTCGCCGATGACCATCGCTTCCTTGATGAACGGCGATGTCTTGAGGCTGTTCTCGATCTCGGACGGAGAGATGTTCTTCCCTCCGGACGTGATGATGATGTGCTTGATCCGGTCGATGATCTTGAGGTGGGTTCCGTCGACCCAGACGCCGACGTCTCCGGTCATGAGCCATCCGTCATCCGTGAACGTTTCAGCCGTTGCGTCCGGTTTGTTCCAGTAACCGAGGAAGTTCCCGGCGTGTTTCGTCTGGATCTCGCTCGTGTGCTCGTCGAGGCGGAGTCCGACGCCCGGATACGGCTCTCCGACGGTTCCGACCTTGTTCCTGCCGTGGAAGTTGAGCGTCGCGACGGCCGCGTTCTCGGTCATCCCGTACAACTCGACCATCGGGACACCGAAGCCCATGAAGAACTCGATGACTTCCGGTGCGATCGGGGCTGCGCTCGTTCCGGCCCATCGACAGCGTCGCAATCCGACACGTTCCTTGAGGGCCCGGAACATCAGGGGGTTGCCGACCCAGTAGGCGAGACGTGCGCCGATCGTGAAGTTGCCGTCGTTCTTGACGCGGCTCCGTCCGATGTAGGCGGCGAGTTTGTAGCCAAGACCGTTGATGAGGCGTTTGACGAACGATGCGTCGTTCAGCTTGATGAGGATGGTGGCGTGGATCTTCTCCCAGATACGCGGCACGGCGAAGAACAGCGTCGGCTGGATCTCCTGGAGGTTGATCTGAACCGTCTCGATCGACTCGGCGAAGTTCAGGACGACGCCCGACGAGCACATCGTCCAGGTCGACATGACCCGCTCCGCCACGTGCCCGAGTGGGAGGTACGTGAGAACCATGTCATGGGGGCCCGGCATCTTGCCGTCGGCAGTGCGATCATCGGCGAGGATGATGTTCTCGATCGCAAACGTGGCGTTCTCGTTGCTGAGCATCGCCCCCTTCGGCGGGCCGGTCGTGCCCGAGGTGTAGACGAGTGTGACGATGTCGTCGGGTTGGGCCTCGGCCATCGTTGCTGCGACCGTGCCGGGATGCTCCTCCCGGTGAGCCCGGCCGATATCCATGAACTCTTCCCAGAACATGAGCCGGTCGTCGTCGTACGTGCGGAGACCACGCGGTTCCAGGTAGATGATCGTCTTGACGTTGGGAAAGGCATCGGATCCTGCCTCGATGACCTTGTCGACCTGTTCCTGGTCCTCGGCCACGTGGACCTTCGCTCCGGAGTCGTTGACGAGGTACTGGACCTCGGCCATCGGGTTCGTCGGATATAGGCCGGTTGACATGGCGCGGACGGCGACGGCGGCAAGATCGACGATCACCCACTCCGGGCGGTCTTCGGAGTGGATGGAGACCACGTCGCCTCGCTGCACACCGAGAGCGAGGAGGCCGTGAGCAACGATGACGATCTCGTCCCACAGTTCGGACCAGCTTCGTTCCTGCCAGATCCCGAAGTCCTTGTCGCGCATGGCGACGGCATCGGGTGCAGAGAGTGATCGTTCGCGAACCATGAGGGAGACCGTCCGGTATGCATCGGACAGGTCGGCTTCACCCACACGCTCGCGCGTCATCGTCACCGCTCCGCTTCCTCCCACTAGCCGAATGCCGAGGTACTTTAGAGAGTTGAACCGGCGCCTGCACCGTCCACCGCGTACCCAGGGTTCGCGACCTCGTATATGGCGCCCCCAGCCCACAGAATGACACGCTGGAATTGTGCGTCGCGTTCTATGGGCTCACGGCGTCAAATGGGACGCCGCGAACCCTGGGTACGCGGCTCTTCGTCGGGTTGGCGGCCGACGACCATCTCGGCCGCCTCGCGCACCGACGGGTTCCGGTCTCGCGTCGCCGCTCGTATCGCCGGCTCTATAGCCGGGTCGTCGAACACGGTCAGAGCTACCACCGCCCGCCGCCTGACCTGCGGCGGAGCGGCAGCCACAAGATCAAGCAGCGTCGGCAACGCCGAGGCGTCTCCGATCGCTCCGAGTGCAGCGACCGCCGCCTCCCTGCTTGCTCGGTCGCCGTCGTTCGATGCCAGGTCGATGAGCCACGGCACGGCCGCCGGGTGGGCCAACTCTCCATAGGCAGTCGCGATCGCTTCGACGACGCGCGGGTCGTCGTCGTCACGAGCGCGTGTCAATGCTTCGTCGCATCCTTCACCGGCGCCACCGAGAGCCTCGGCTGCCATCGCGCGAACCCCACCATCCTTGTCATCGATAACGATCCGACAGAACGCGGCGATCGATTCGGTGCCCAGACCGGATGCGACGCAAACGGAGATCGCGAGTCGACGGACCGCTGCGTCTGCGTGACTCAGGAACGGGAGCGGATCGTCGAGCAACCGGACCAGAGCGTGGCGATCGACATCCGGCGTGGCGTCACGAGTGATGGAGGTCCTCCCTCACCCACTCGGCGCCACCCGGCCAGTGTTCCTTCTTCCAGATCGGTGCCCTGGCCTTGACCTCGTCGATCAGATACCTGCCAGCTTCGAACGCATCGCTCCGGTGTGGTGAAGAGACGGCAACTGCGATCGAGATCTCGCCCACTCCCAGTTCACCGATGCGATGGATCGCAGCCACTTGCCGGACCGGCCAACGCTCCCGCACTTCGGCGACGACTTCGGTGATCTTGTCGACAACCTGTTCGTCATAGGCCTCGTACTCGAGGTGGGTCACGCCGGTTCGTCCGGGCGAGTGGTCGCGCACGGTTCCGACGAACAACACAACGGCGCCAGCCTCGGGGGCAGACACCGCAGCGACAATCGTCGACGGATCGACCGGATCGGGTGATACGGCGACCAGATCTGACTGCTCGGATAGGTGGTGTGAGGGCATACAATCGACTCCGTGGACGACATTACCCATGGCAACACGCCAGAGTCGCCGGAATCGCGACCGGAAGACCCACAATCGGGTTCGTACCTAACCCCGTGGAATGAGCCGCCGGTCGCCGCACCACCGGCTACGACGATCCCCGAGCGTCAGGCACCCGAGCCAAAACCTCGTGGGCACATTTCGACCGGCGTGGTGGCATTTGTCTCCGCCGTGGTCGGTGCCATTGCCGTCGTCGGCATTCTCGCTGCCCTCGGTCTCTTCTCAACCGACACCCCAGAGGCGATAGCGGCTCCCGCAGAAGAAACCAACTCTCCGGTCACCACCGTGGTTCAGCAGATCGTCAACGAGATCATCACGAACGGTGGAGATGACAAGGTCGCCGAAGCCGTCGCCATCAAGGTCGTTCCCTCGGTCGTCACCGTCGAAGTCGGCGACCTCGCAGACAACGTCCTCACGCTCAACGGCAGCGGTTCCGGCGTCATCATGGACGATGGGTTCATCGTCACCAACCACCACGTCATCGAAGACGCGACCGTCACGCGGGTCGTTCTCCAGGACGGGCGAATCTACGACACCGAGGTCATCGGCTCCGATGCATATTCGGATCTCGCCGTGCTCAAGATCGACATCGAAGGTCTTCGCTCGATCGAGTTCGGATCCACCGATGACGTGATCATCGGGCAGTTCGCCGTTGCCGTCGGAAACCCGCTCGGCCAGGACGGTGGCGCGTCCCTCACCACCGGAGTCATCTCGGCACTGTCCAGAACAGTCGAGGTCGGAGACGAATCGCCGCTGTACGGCATGCTCCAGACCGACGCCCCGATCACGTCGGGATCGAGCGGCGGCGCTCTCGTGGACTCCGAGGGGAGCCTCATCGGGATCACGTCGGCCATCGGTGTGGGTCGTGGCGGCGCCGAAGGCATCGGATATGCCATTCCCGTCGAGCTCGTCCAACGCATCACCGACGAGATCATCGAAACCGGAACAGTGCTCCACGGTTTCATCGGCATCTACGGAACCGACTACATCGAGACCGCTGACGACGGTGGCCTCGTTCCCGGCGGCGCCGAGATCGCAGAGCTCTGGGATGGAGAGGAAGGGTCTGCCGCGGGACGAGCCGGGTTCGAGGCGGGTGACGTGATCGTCCTCGTCGAGGGCGCTGACATCACCTCAATGGAGGACCTCGTCATCGAGTTGCGGCTTCACCACGTCGGGGATGAGATCGAGATGACCGTTCTACGCGACGGCGAGCCATTCACCGCATCCCTGACCCTCGACGAACGACCAGAGGACCCAGCACCGATCGTCGAGGAAGAGACGTCCGGTGACGAGTGACCTTCCATTCAGCGGCGACGGCGACGATCTCTTCGCCCAGATGTTCCGCATGTTCCAATCGTCTGGTCCGGTCAACTGGAAACTTGCACGCGAGCTGACCAAGAACCTGGCCGGCGAACGCGAACCGATCGAACCCGACATCGCAGAGGAGTACCGCGAACTCGCTCACGTGGCCGAGTTGCGAATCCAGGCCACCGCCACCTTGCCGTCGCCGTCCCCCGGAGAGCTCAATCCAACGGACCGTGCAACCTGGGCATTGGAGAACGAGCAGACATTCCGCATCCTCATCGAACCCCTCGGTGACAAGCTCACCGGCGGCTTCGGTGGACTCCCAGGCGTTGAGTCGCTCGGCCAGATGGGTCCGATGCTCCAGCCCCTCGGTCCGGCACTTCTCGGTATGCAGGCGGGCACGATGGTGGGATTCATGGCACACCGGGTGCTGGGTCAGTTCGACACCGGGATTCCGGCCACCGAACAAGACAAGCCGTACTTGATCGTGCCGAACGTTGAAACCTTCGCGTTCGAAGCGGAGGTCGATCCCCGCCAGGTCCGCCTCTGGGCCGCCCTTCACGAGATGCTCTTCCAGCGACTCATGGAGATCGAGTGGCTCCGGGGCCACTTCGTGTCCGTGGTCGAAGCCTTCTACGAAACCGTCGAGCTCGACCTCTCCGACGTCATGGGGCAGATCGGTGCACTCGAAGATCCGGACCAGATCCGCGAACTACTCGGAGAAGAGGGTTCCTCAGCTCCCGCTCTCCTCAAGGGCACATCCGATCCGGACCGCCTCGCCGCCATCCAGTCGGTCACTGCCTACATCGAGGGATACGGCGACTATCTGGTCCGCAAGGCCGGAGTCGAGTTGCTACCGGACCTCACGCAGATCGAGACGGCCAACACACGTCGCCGATCCGAACCGGATCAGACGGAGCAGTCGCTGCAGCAGGTTGTCGGTCTCGAGTTGCAGCGACACCGCGCCGATGACGCCGCAGCGTTCTGTGTCGAGGTCGAGGAGCGGTGGGGCGAGACTGCACTCGACCGTGTGTGGGAAGAACCCGACAACCTCCCGAATCTGGCCGAATTGACGGACCCGGTCGGTTGGGCGGCCCGTGTGATGATGGACACCTTCGAGATTTGAGAGCTCAAAGGAGCTGAGTAGCCGAGCACTCCTACTCACCGCCGAAGCAGATGTCCCCCGCTCCGTTCCTCGGCTTCTGCAACGCCGCTAGATTCAGCTTCAGACACCCAAGGAGACCCCCATGTCTGCCAGCATCGGTTCGCTCGCTCCGAAGTTCTCGCTCACCGACCAGGACAGGAATACGGTCGCCCTCGACGATCTATCGGGCAAGAAGAGCCTGGTCGTCTTCATTCCGTTCCCATTCACGGGGATCTGCGACGACGAGAGTTGCGCCATCCGGGACGGCCTCGCAACGCTGAGTGATCTCGATGCCAACGTCGTCGTCATCACCTGCCATGCCCTGCCGGTGACCAAGAAGTGGTCAGACGAGAACGGCTTCACGTTCCCCGTCCTTTCCGATTTCTGGCCACACGGGCTCGTTGCCACTCAGTACGGTGCGTTCAACGAAGCCGTTGGCGGAGCGAATCGGATGACGTTCGTTCTCGACGCCGACGGCATTGTTCACTCCATCATTGACAGCGGGTCTCTCGGGACGGCACGCGAGTTCGAGGCGTACGTCACCGCTCTTGGAGAGATCGAGTAGCACCGTCATCGGGGGACCCCTATGAATGAGAATCTCTCAGAACAACCTGAAGAGCGAAGGAGAGTCCCGGTCGTCATCGGGATCTTGCTCGCTGTGATAGCCGGCATCCTCGTGTCGATCTCCGTCGACACGTACTGGCTGCAGGACCGGATATTCGACACGGAACACTTCGTCGAGAGCCTCGCTCCCCTCCCTAAGGATCCGGCCATCTCAACGGCCATCGCCGTGCGGGCCGCCGGAGCATTCGACGAAGGAGCCACTGTTGAGCAACGGGTCGCTGAAGCGCTCCCGGATCAACTCGCGTTCCTCACGCCGAAGTTCGTTGAGTTCACCCAGGAGTTCGTCTTCGACACGACGAAGCAACTCATCGAATCTGATGCATTCACGACAATATGGACCGCCAGTCTCAGAGCGACGCACAAGACGTTCATCGGCGTTCTCGAAGGTGACACGACCTCAACCGAGAGTGGACACGTCGGGATCGAACTGGATGGTGCAGGCGGTCTCATCGTCGACGGTCTGGAGGAACGCGGAATCGACCTGTTCGCCGATGTTGAAGCATCACTCGGTGAGATCGTCCTGATTCAAACCGATCTTCTCGCAGCACCGCGCTCGGTCATCGGCGTGTTCCACACGGCCGTGTGGGTCTTCCCCATTGCGGCACTCGTTCTCT
>Ga0209633_10003845_pt1 | contig 13733 bp, 8 predicted proteins | sample Cruoilmetagenom1_FD_187290 | JGI IMG/M metagenome (GOLD analysis project Ga0209633, IMG submission 187290) | Oil polluted marine microbial communities from Coal Oil Point, Santa Barbara, California, USA - Sample 1 (SPAdes) (version 2) | ecosystem: Environmental > Aquatic > Marine > Oil seeps ... | reverse complement strand
TTCTTTTGCTACGCGTTTGTATGATTTATCAATCGGTCAGGGATTAAACAATTTTGACTATTTTATTTCGTACAACAAAACTCAAACCGATGGTGATTTCGATTACACAGATAATAATGGCAACAAAAATAAAATGGTAAATGCTGATACGAAAGCCGACAATTTTTTTGCAAAAATGGGCTATCTCTTTTCAAACTCTTCAAAATTATCGTTGTTCAGCAAATACCGTTTTTCCAATAACGGTTCTCCGGGATCGATAGATTACCCAAATGCCTCAGCAAGAAATAAAGTAGGCAATTGGCACACAAGCATTAGTTATGACGGTTTGAAATTTGGGAGTTCTGTTTTAAATTTTAATGCGTATTCCTATTTCAACAACCACAGGTATATTAATCCCGAATCATGGATGGGACATGAAAATTTTTATTATAAAAGTCGTGCGTTAGGATTTACTATGTTAGGGTTTACCGATTTGAGCCAGATCGGCCTCTTCTCATACGGTTATGAATTCAGACAAGACAAGTTGGAAACCGAGTACAAGATAAATAACGCATTAACATCTTTTATCGGCAACCAGCAAAGAAATGTACATAGTTTATTTTTACAGGATGACTTTGCTTATTATTTTGATCACTTTTGGAAAGTTACTCTTGTGCCGGCAGTTAGGTTAGACAATTATCCGGAAAACAATGTAGGTTCGCAATTAACTCCAAAGGTTGGTTTTACAGTGGGTTATGAAGGTAGTTGGCGTGGTTCTTTTCGAGGAAATATTGGACGTGTTTTCAGAGCTCCAAATTATAATGATCTTTACTGGCCTGAGGATAGCTGGACAAAAGGCAACCCAGATCTTAAGCCTGAAAGGGGTATTACTTATGATTTAGGTTTTATTATCCAGTTCAAAGGTATGGGAAGTTGGAACGTTGAAGCGACATACTTTGTCAGTAATTTAAAAGACCTTATATTGTGGGCACCTGGGGATTCAACTCAGGATTACAAGTGGCTTCCTTTAAATGTTGCTTCTGCGACTACAACGGGATTAGAATCAAAAATTAATTGGCGTGGCCTCGATAACATTCTTCGTTTGCAGCTTACACATACCTACATGAGTGCTAAAGACGACGGAGGCGATTCGCCGACTAAAAACAAATATCTTATTTACAGACCTAAAAGTAAGCTCGATTTTCTAGTCAATATAAACTACAAAATTGTTTCACTTAACCTGATATATAATTATGTGGGGAAAAGATTTCATGATGCTGAAAATACTATCGAGCTTGGCAGCTATTCATTAATTAATACAAATGTAAGTGTGAGACCTGAATTGTTTGGAATAAACTGGTTGATAAGATTTGAAGTAAACAATTTGGCGGATAAACAGATTGTTGTTACAAAAGGTTCACCTGTTCCGGGCAGGGAAATAAGATTCACATTCGGCATTAATGGCTCTATATTAAATTGAAATTTTTATATAGTTTTTAAGGAGTAGAAATTATGAATGATAATTTTCTGATTAAAGATATCAACCTGGCTCCCAAAGGAGAACAGCAAATAGAATGGGTTTCTAATAAAATGCCCGTCTTAAACGGATTAAGTGAAAAGTTTAAAAAAGATGGGGCTTTCGAGGGGAAAAAAGTTGCTTTATGTATTCATCTTGAAGCAAAGACTGCATATCTTGCATTGGTTATCAAAAAATTAGGGGCTGAGGTATGGATAACAAGCAGTAATCCGCTTTCAACCAAAGATGATGTTGCAGCAGCCCTTGCCAAAAAAGGCATACATGTTTATGCCAAACACGCCGCCTCTCAGGAAGAATACCATTCATATTTGCATGCAATGCTTAAAAACAAAATGCATGCTACTGTTGACGATGGAGGAGACATTTGTGAATACCTCCACACACACAAAGAATACGGCGAAAATATTAGGGGTATTTGTGAGGAAACAACAACAGGAGTTAACCGTTTGAAAACATTGTCCTCAGAAGGTAATTTACTTTATCCTGCAATTGCCGTAAACGATGCTAAATCAAAACACCTGTTTGATAATCGCTACGGTACCGGGCAATCAACTTGGACGGCAATTACTCAACTTACAAACATGAATGTTGCCGGCAAGACGATAGTTGTTCTCGGTTATGGATGGGTTGGCAAAGGTGTTGCAGTAAGAGCCCAGGGACTTGGTGCTGAGGTTATTGTTACTGAAATCGATCCATGGAAAGCTCTTGAAGCTCGCATGGATGGATGTAGCGTTATGCCAATTGCAGATGCTGCGCCTTTGGGGGACTTCTTTGTTACAACTACAGGCGAAAGCAGTGTCCTTACAATGGAGCACATAAACATGATGCGTAACGGTGTGTTTCTTTCAAATGCCGGACATTTCGATTATGAAATTGATATCCCTGCTTTAAAAAAAGAAGCTAAGGATTATAAAATTGTCAGAAGTGAAGTTGAAGAATATACTTTAAATAATAGTAATAAAATATATATTTTAGCTAGAGGTGGAATAATTAATATTGCCGGGGGGCTTGGTCACCCGGTAGATATTATGGATATGTCTTTCTCTGTGCAGCTTGGATGCCTGCATTATTTTCTTTCGAACGGTGCAGAAAAAAGATTATATAAAGTACCAATTGAAATTGATGAATTAGTTGTTCGTGAAAAGTTGAAAGCTGAAGCTATTACAATAGACAAAGAATAAGCCCAACAAAAGGATCAAAGGTTTAATTGATGGAATTTTCAAGATTGATCAGTCTTATTGGCTTTGTCACCATTCTCCTAATTGCCTGGTTGTTCTCTGTTAACAGAAGGGTAGTTAACTGGCATGTAATTGTATGGGGCATCGTACTCGAAATATTATTTGCCTCATTTATTTTTCTCCTCCCAATCGGTACGCAGTTTTTTTTGTTAGTGAATAATGTTGTAAACGGAGTTTTAGACAGCGCCACTTATGGTATTAGTTTCTTGTTCGGAAGACTAGGCCTACCACCTGGAGCCGTATCTGAAACAGGCGAAACTTCCATTGGCTTTATTCTGGCTTTACAAGCATTTCCAACAATAATATTTTTTGCCGCCTTAGTTGGTATTCTTTATTATTTGGGAATTATGCAAAAGGTAATACGTGCTTTCTCATATATGTTTACTAAATTAATGAGAATTAGCGGGGCAGAATCCTTGAGTGCTTCATCAAATATATTTGTCGGAGTAGAATCGGGATTGGTAATTAAACCGTTTCTTAAATCGATGACACGTTCGGAGATATGTACAATTCTAACAGCAGGCATGGCTACTATAGCATCCAGCATGCTTGCTGTTTACATAATGATTCTAAGAAATGATTTCCCTTCAATTGCTGGGCATCTGGTTTCCGCTTCTATTATGAACGCGCCTGCTGCAATTATTATCTCAAAACTTCTATACCCTGAAACAGAAACTCCTGAAACATTGGGGCAGAATGTTAAACCTCAATACGAAAAAGAGAGTAACATTTTTGAAGCAATAATTAATAATGCCAATTCAGGTGTAAAATTAATTGTTGGAATAGCCGCTTTACTTCTTGCCGTTCTGGGATTAATGACTTTGCTGGACAAAATTATAGTTTTTGGGGGTTCTCAAGTTAATCTTTTATTCTCAATAAATATTGACTGGACTTTAAAAGGTTTACTAGGGTACCTTTTTTATCCTTTAACTCTTGTTATAGGAGTACCACTGGAAGAGGCTTGGGATATTGCCAAAATAATTGGTGAAAGATTAATTGTAACTGAAGTAACATCATTTCAGGATTTGGCGGTACTTGTTAGCACAAATGTTATTTCACCTCGCAGTGTTGTTATAACTACTTACGCATTGACCGGTTTTGCATCAATCGCATCTATGGCTATATTTGTAGGTGGTTTTTCGGCAATTGCTCCTGAAAGGATAAAGGATATTTCCAAATTAGGTTTTAGAGCATTATTTGGTGCAACGTTGGCTACGCTTTTAACAGCTAGTTTAGCGGGAATATTTTTTTCATCTTCTTCCATTTTAATGATACAATAAAACATGATTAATAAGAATAGTAAAAACATCATCCGTGATATGCCCAAAGTTGAACTTCATCTTCATTTGGAAGGAGCTTTTACTTTTGAATATCTTTTTGGTCTTGTTGAAAAATATGGTGGTGATCCTGCAATAAAGGATATCAACGATCTTAAATTTTTTTTTACTTTCAAAGATTTTAATCACTTTTTAAAAACCTGGTATTGGAAAAATCAATTTTATAAGGTTCCAATCGATTTTGAAGATTCTGTTTACAATACTTTAAAAAATCTTTCCAAGCAAAACGTGGTTTATGCCGAAGTCTTTTTTTCTCCCTGGGATTTCGAAGCTAACGGGCTTAAAGTAGAAGAAATTACCGAAGCCACTATTTCCGGTATAAAAAAGGCTGAAAATGATTTTGATATAAAAATAGGTCTTATTGCTGATATAGTAAGAAATTATGGTGCGGAAGGAGCAATGAGAAGGCTTGCACAGGTTACCCCCTATTTAAATCACGGTGTTATTGGTTTAGGATTAGGAGGAGACGAAATGGGTTTCCCAGCTAGGTACTTTCAGGATGTTTACAAAAAAGCAAAAGATTTAGGATTCCGTTTAACCGCCCATGCAGGAGAAGCCGACGGACCTCAATCGATACGTGACGCTATTGAGATATTAAATGCAGAAAGAATAGGACACGGTGTAAGAGCAATTGAAGATCCTGCCATTATTGAATTACTTTGTAAAAAACAAATACCCCTTGAGGTTTGTATAACAAGTAATTTGCAAACAAAAATTTATTCTTCGGTTACAGAACACCCATTACAAGAATTATATGAGGCAGGTGTATATGTAACTGTGAACTCTGACGATCCCCCGATGTTTGGAAGTAATATTACAGAGGAATATTTGCTGATTTCAGATAAACTTGGTTTTTCACATAATGCTATAAAAACACTCTGTTTTAATTCAATCAATGCATCATTTCTAGATGAGAGTGAAAAACTAAGATTGCAAACTCTAACAAATGAATTTTGGCAAGATTTACTTTAAGCTAATAATTCAACGAATTAGAAAATAGATTGGGATAAACAAATCTTTCCAGATTTATTCTTCTTTCAAAGATATTACCAGATTCTTTTCTTGTTCTACTTCTTTTTTTTGATAACCCAACATTTTAGGGGAAAAACATAGAGATCAAAAAAAAAATCACTATCTTAAACAAAAATACAAAAGTTCTTTTGCTAATTGATAGTAGACCTTTTGTAAAATAAGAAATACATGTTTTCGCGAGGAATTTACTTGCCCGACTTAGTCGGGTGAAACTAGGCAATCTCTAAATTCGAAATAAAATCAAGAGATTTTTAACGAAAAACATGTTCGAAATGAAATATAATTGTTTTGCAGAAACTCTAATTTTTATAATAGGTACCCGCTATGAAAAATCATCATTTCATATTATTCAAATTTTTTCCCATCTTCTTCGTATTTATTGCTTCATTTAGTTTTGCTCAAAAGGTTGATGTAAATGATTTTAATAAAAGCGTAAACAGTATTTCTTTGGAAACTCAGCTTCAAACAGCAAAACTGAACCATATTAATAGAGACATTACATTTAATGAGACATTAATTAACGTTGGCATTGTTCAAAGTGTGTTTCTCGCTGGATATATTGCAGGTCAATATGAAACTATCAAAAACGAGGGTTCCTTTAAGAATTGGCATACAAATATTGGTAAAACTCATTTTGATAAAGACAGCTATGATTTTAATATTATTACACATGTTGGGAATGCACATTATGCATATCTGTTTTATAGGTCGAGAGGTTATACAAAAATCAATTCCTTTGTTTTAACAACAATTGGATCAACTGTTTTCGAGTTTTTAATCGAAACGGTTACGGAACCGCCAAGTATACAAGATTTATGGCAAACTCCTGTGCTTGGCAGTTTGCTAGGGATGGGAACAGAATCTCTTAGTCTTTATTTACTGAATAGAAACCATATTATTACAGATGTGTTGGGCTATATACTCAATCCTTTTACAATACTTCCGTTTTCATATTATGAGACATATACCATACCAGTGGTAACTAGTCATTATAAGGGAGTTAGTATGAGCATTAGTTTATAATAATTTTGAAGTAATTTTACTGAAAATTTTAAAAGAAAGAAAATGATAAAAAAATATAGAAACAGCGTATTTGCCATTTTGATATTTGTTATTCAGTTTTTCTTTTTACTGAAAGTAGATGCTCAGCAGCTAGCCGACACAACAACCTCTTCGATTATCGAAGATAACAGCTTTATTAAAAATAGTTGGACTAATGGATGGTATTTCCTTGCGGGGATTGGTGCATCTAGTAGTACATTTATTCGAAGCAGTATTACTGAATTTAGTCCGTTAGGCGGACACGTTTCAAGTACAATTGGTTACTTTAGCAAAGGTGGGTATGGGTTTGAAATTGGTTCTTATATAGATGTTCCATTTTTTAATGATTTTCTGATTGAGACACCTGATGTAAAGCGCGAGTTAGATATAAATCTTTGGAACACTTTATTTTTTCTTTCAATTAGAGCACGTTTGCCGGAGATACAACCATCAAACAATTGGAATCCTTTTGTTAAAGTATTTTATGGATTCGGGGCTGGAGTAATGTTTTTTCATTTAGAAGATGATGACCCTTGGAAAGATTCGTTAAAAGATAAAAGGGTTCAGCTAGAAGGTCCTTTATTTGGCATTTCTTTTTCTAACTTTTTTAATACTCAGTCTAATGATCCGATTTGGTTTTTGGAGCTTACAATTTCAACACAGTTATACCAAGAAAGATTTGTTATTGAAGAAGCTGGCGATCTGCCACTTGTTTTAGACACAAATCCTACGGATAAAAACGATGAGTTATATGTAGTTCGATTAAGTGCCGGCATTAGACTTTTCTAAAACATGATTAATGGTTTGTAAATTGATTGTTCAATGCAAAAAAAATAAAACAAAAAAAGTATAGAAAAGAACTATGTTAAAAAAATTATATCCAAAACGATTTGAGGTTTTCTTTTTCAGTCAAATAGCTGTTCTTTTTGGATCATTAATTGTACCTATAGCTTTGTTCGAAAATATTTTATCCCCAATACTTTTTCAAATAAATCTACTGGCAGGAATTTTATTGATTTCAAAAAAGCCGAAACTGATGTGGTTTTTTATTATTCTCCTTGCCGCTGCAGTTGTGATTTTCGGTTCATCCTTGGTAGAAAACAGAAACGAAAAACTCTTTGATTTTATACGGATGTGTATATATTTTTTATTTTATGTGATTGTAACTTTTGAAATTATTAAACAAGTTTGGCAAACAAAATTAGTGAATAAAAATGTAATCTTCGGGATGATTAGTGGTTATATCTCTTTGGGGCTTATAGGTTTTTTTATTTGTTTAAGTATTGAAATGGGGAATCCACATTCATTTGAAGGTCTTTTAATTACCGGAGCCAGTCCAAATGGATTAACAGAAAGGATTATGTACTATAGTTATACCACATTATTAACTATTGGTTATGGTGATATACACCCAATAACACCTTTGGCACAAAAAGCAGCGGTTCTGATCGGTTTAGCCGGTCAATTTTATTTGGTAATTATAACTGCAATTGTAGTTGGGAAATATATAAATCAAACTTAATTACTAACTATAGTTACGCGAATGAGAAGTTTTATCATGCTGAGCGGAGTCGAAGCATCGGGAATCTATCTCATTATTGAGATTCCGGCTAAAAGCATGCCGGAATGACAAGCTATTTCGTTTTTTTTGCGTTCTGCAACAGCCTAAGTGGCGGACTCAATATGACAAAGTTACTCATTTATTAAAAAGTCACTTTTAGTTTGGTTTTAATACCATTAATAATATATTTAAGAAAAGCATCGAATTTACTTTTCTTTAATGATTCACAATTTTCTTAGGATAAGATTATGAAAAATTATTTTGGTTCCTTCTTGAAACCATTTATATTACTCCTTTTTTTTGTTACTCAATTTACCTATTCACAAAACTCAAATAATCTTCCAGCCATTAAACTTGGAATAATCTCTGACGGGTCTTGGGAAGATGAAAGAGCTATATCGGAACTTTTCAAAAAAGAAATCTATAAACTTTTTGAAGGAGAATATGATATACAAATTTCCCAGGATAAAGTGATAGATGGTGGTTTTGATATACAGAAAATTCACAGCGGGTTTTTACAGATTATAAATGACGATGAAGTAGATATTGTTATTGCCGGTGGTGAAATAGCTTCCCGGATTGCAATATTTAGTAAGAATCTTCCTAAGCCCACAATTGCTACAATTGTTTATAATGCCGAGTATCAAAATATGCCAATTGTTAATGGTACAAGCGGTGTAAAGAATCTAAATTACATCACACTTACCTCGGCGTTTCAAGAAGAAATAAAAACCTTTAAGAAATTGGTCGATTTTAAAAAAGCTACACTTTTAGTCAATAAACTTTTTTTGGAAAGTTTAGAAGATGAATCTATAAAACTGGAAGCAATAAGCGATAAGACAATCGATGGGATACGATATAATGTGGTTCCGATCGGAGCTGATATTGAAAGGGCATTTAGTTTAATACCTGAAGATAGTGAAGCAATAATTTTAGGTTCACTTCATAATTTATCAGGCGCTAAACTTCAAGAAATAGCTGAATATTTTAATAAAAGGCAAATGCCTGTATTTAGTCTTTTTGATCAGCGTCCCGTTAATAATGGTATACTAATGAGTTCATTTCCGAAGAATTTTCTGCAAAGATTAATGCGAAGAATAGCACTTAATATACAAAGCATATTAATGGGTGAAGCACCGGAAGATTTACCCGTTAAATTTCCATTTGAATCCGAATATGTCATCAACATGGAAACCGCGAAGAAACTAAAATTATATCCTTCCTGGAATTTAATGGCACAGTCAAAATTAATTAATACCGACAAGGAACCTGCAAAACGCAGCTTATCTTTTTTTCAGGCAATCGGGGAAGCGATGGAGTTAAATCTTAACCTTTTATCTAAAGAAAAAGAATTGCTTGCCGGAAAAGAGGATATAAGAATTGCCCGGTCGAATTTATTACCACAATTGGGAATATCTGCATCAGGAATACAAATTGATAAAGACAGAGCTGAAGGAAGTTCAGGTCAACAGGCTGAAAGAACTATTACCGGAACAGCTACTTTATCGCAACTGCTATATGATGAGAAAGCGTGGGCAAACTTAGACATTTCTGAAATTCAACAAAAGATTCTTGAATATGAAAATACACAAACAAGGTTGGACGTTGTCTTAGCAGTTGCCACGGCGTATTTAAACGTGCTTCAAGCAAAGGCAAACGAAGTAATTCTAATTGATAATTTAAATAACTCATTATCGAATTTAGAAATTGCGCAGTATAGAAATGAAGTAGGCACGGCATGTGCTGCAGAAATTTATAGATGGCAAAGTGAGATTGCTTCAAACCGCAAAGCAGTTATTGATGCAAACGTGCAAAGAAATATTTCTGAAATGGAGCTAAATAAATTATTAAATAGACCGTTGGAAGAATCGTTTGAAACAGAGGAGATTAGATTACAGGAACTTGTTGATAACATAAAGAAAAGCCCAATTATTAAGTATTACGAAAATAAATGGTATTTCAAAATATTTAGAAAATTTATGGTTGAAGAAGCATTTATCTATTCCCCTGAGTTAAAAATTATTGATGCCGGAGTAAGTGTTCAGGAGAGGGCTCTAACTTCTGCAAATAATTCTCTTTTTTTACCTTCAATTGCATTGCAGGCGGAATTGAATAATACTCTTTATAGAGGCGGTGCCGGAACCACCATAGAACCAACAGAAATACCCGGAATTGGGTCAATTACATTTGGCTCTATACCCGAAGATGTTTCTTGGAATGTAGGACTTAATTTATCGCTTCCTTTATATAGCGGAGGTTCAAGATATGCGGAGATTGCACAATCGATATATACCCTTTCTAAATTAAAAATAGACAGAGAATTAGTTAAAGATAATATAGAGCAGCAAGTAAGAACTTCTGTTCATTACTCAGGTTCATCATTTGCCGGCATGCGTGAAGCTGCAGATGCTGAAGAAGCAGCTAAGAAAAATTTAGAAATAATTGTAGATTCATATTCACAAGGAGCGATTTCCATTACGGATTTAATTGATGCCCAGAATGCAGCTTTAAGCGCTAATCTCAATGTAATAAATGCTAAATATGCATTTTTAATTGATCTTATAAATGTACAAACAGCGATTGGAAGATTTATGGATTTAATCTCAAAAGATGAGAGGAATAATTTTTATACAAGATTGGATGAGTATTTTAATAAAGAAATTAATAAGTAATTCATGTTACGTAAAATTGTTTTTCTGAATGCAATGAAGAACCGAGCTTGCGAGCTCACCGAAGGTAATCTCAAGATTTACGATTTGCACTATTTTGAGATATTTCGCTCAATATGACAAATGCATCTAATTACGTAATGTGAGTAAATAAATAAAATTAACGTTGGAGTAAATATGTTCACTGTACTAAGACCGAGCTATTTGATAATTCTTTTCAGCACTATAATTTTTATAATAAGCTGCGGCGAAGACGAGATAAAAGAAGAGGTTCTTCGACCGGTAAGATACCAAAAGATCTTTACTACCGGCGGCGCCAGCGAAAGAACATTTACAGGCACAGCCAAAGTAGGTATCGAGTCAAACTTGAGTTTTAAAGTGGGAGGAACAATCAATGAAATTAAACTCAAAGTTGGTGACCTTGTAAAAAAAGGACAGGTTCTTGCTAAGCTCATTCCCACGGACTTATCGCTGCAGGTAAAGGAAGCTGAAGCGGCACTAAAAGAAGCTGAATCTCAATTGTTAAATGCTAAGAACAATTATAATAGAATTAAACAACTTTATGAAAATAATACTGCTTCAAAAAGTGATTTAGACAAAGCACGTTCAAGTTATGAATCCGGCTCAGCATCTGCAGAGAGATTAAGAAATTCATTAAAACTTGCGAGACAACAACTTAGCTATACATCTCTTAAAGCGCCTGCAGATGGAATGATTGCTGTTAGTAATTCAGAGATAAACGAAAATGTTCAGGTGGGAGAAACTATTGCTGTTATTAATGTCGGCAATGAAATGGAAGTTAGTTTGGGGCTTCCGGAAAATGTTATTAATAGAGTTAATAAGGGAATGAATGTTAAAGTTAATTTCTCCTCAATTCAGAACAAAAGTTTTGATGGAATAGTTAATGAAGTATCTCCGTCAATTGATATTAATACGAGTACATACCCTGTAAGAGTAATAATTAAAAACCCATCTAAAAATTTAAAATCCGGAATGGCTGCAAATATTAAATTTTCATTTAGTAGTGTTTCTACTAAAGAACTTATTATTGTTCCGGTTAATGCCGTTGGAGAGGATAGTAAAGGAAGGTTTGTGTTTTTAGTAGAGTCCGAAAGTGAAGAAATTGGAGTAGTAAAAAAGCAGCATATAGAAATTGGCGAACTTACCAAAGAGGGTTTTGAAATTGTTACCGGATTGTCGGTTGGTCAAAAAGTAGCCACCGCAGGCTTACAAACATTATTAGATGGCCAAAAAGTTAGGATTAAATAAAAATATTAAAAAAATAAAAATTAGAAAATTATGAATCTCACAAAGTTTTCAATTGAAAAAAACAGAATAACATTTACTCTATTGGCAGTTGTATTCATTTTAGGGATAACGATGTATAATTCCTTACCCAGGGATAGCATGCCTCCTTATACAGTGAGGGTTGCATCAATTGTTTCAAATTTTCCTGGGGCAGGCCCTGAAAGGATTGAGGAGCTTGTGACAGATAAAATAGAGAAGAAAGCTCAAGAAATTCCTGAAGTTAAAGAAATTAATAGTACTTCTAGAACCGGATTATCAGTAGTTAATGTTACTCTCAAAGACCAAGTTAAACCAGAAAGACTGCAATCTATTTGGGATAACTTAAGAAGAAAACTTGATGATATTGAAGATTTACCGGAAGGAGTAAATCCGAAATTGAATGACGACGATGTTGGAGTTGTTTATGGAATAATGGTTGGCCTTATCAGTGATGGTTTTAATTATGCTGAAATGAAAGAGTATACCGATGATTTAAGAGATGAATTAATATTATTAAATGATGCGGCAAAAGTTGAATTGGGTGGAGTACAGGAAGAAAGAGTTTTTGTTGAATTTGATAATGCAAGGCTTAAGGAATATGGACTAACATCCAGCATTTTACAAAACATAATAACAACTACAAATATCCTCAACTCCGGTGGAGAAATTAATATTGAAGATGAGCGAATAATATTAGAGCCAACAGGAAATTATAACACTATTGAAGATCTAAGAAATACTTTAATTCCCGTTGGTAATAGCGGTTCTATAATTTCCCTAAGCGATATTACCAAAATAAACAAGGGATATGTAGAACCCACATCTTCCATAGTTAAGGTTAATGGAACTAAAGCGATTTCACTTTCCGTTTCGCTTAAAGATGGTGCAAATATTATTGAAATGGGAAAAGATATTGACAAAGTTATTAAAAAGTGGAATGATCTATTGCCGATAGGCCTATCAGTTCAAAGGTTAGGATCAATTGATAATTATGTTCAAGGAAGCATTAATAATTTTGTTGATAATTTAATTCAGGCTGTAGTTATTGTTCTTATTGTTATGTTAATTTTCTTAGGCTTTAGGACGGGCGTTGTTGTTGCAAGCTTAATTCCTATAGTAACCATAATGACTTTGATGTTAATGGGTTTTTTCAATATAGGATTAAACCAAGTATCTCTTGCCGCTCTTATTATGGCGTTAGGAATGATGGTTGATAATGCAATAGTAATATCTGAATCAATAATGGTAAAAATGGAAGAGGGTATACCTGCCAAAGAAGCAGCTATTAGTTCCTATGCCGAATTAGCAGTACCATTGTTGATTTCAAGTCTTACAACCTCTGCTGCTTTTTTGTCTTTTTTCTTAGCAGAAACAACAATGGGCGATATAATGGGTCCGTTGTTTTCCGTCATCTCTTTAGCGTTACTTTCGTCTTGGCTCGTTTCATTAACAATTATTACCTTATTTTCTTATTTATTTATCAAAGTGAAGAAGAATAAAAAAGCATCATTAACAGATAGAATGTTTGATTATCTCAAAAATTATTACGAAAAGGTAATTATTCCTTTTTTAAAACATAAAAAACTTGTTGTGGTTGGAATATTTCTTCTCTTTATTGTTTCGTTGTTTGGTTTTGGTTTAGTTCCCTTTGTCTTTTTTCCTGATAGCGATAGAAACCTGATTACAGTTGATGTTAATCTACCTCTTGGCACTAAAATAGAAAGAACGGAAGAAGTAGTTTATAGCATAGAAAATTACATAAAGGATTCTTTGTTAGTTAACGAGGATAGAATAAAAGGCATAGTCGATTGGTCATCATTTATTGGCAAAGGTCCGAAAGCATACGATTTAGGCTATTCACAAGACGAAGCAAACTCAGGTTATGCGCATATGTTAGTTAACACAAGCTCTAATCTTGTTAACCAATATTTAATAAACAAGTTAGATAAATATTGTTTTTCTAATTTCCCAAATGCTGATGTAAAAGTAAGTCTTCTTGGCGGTGGCGGTGGCGGAACACCTGTTGAGATAAAGATCTCCGGTAATGATCCG
>Ga0209633_10003844_pt1 | contig 13733 bp, 12 predicted proteins | sample Cruoilmetagenom1_FD_187290 | JGI IMG/M metagenome (GOLD analysis project Ga0209633, IMG submission 187290) | Oil polluted marine microbial communities from Coal Oil Point, Santa Barbara, California, USA - Sample 1 (SPAdes) (version 2) | ecosystem: Environmental > Aquatic > Marine > Oil seeps ... | reverse complement strand
GAGCCTGAACAAGTGCTGCCCGGTTTGGAAAATACTCTACAGAATATGTCAGCACTTCAGGGGAGATATTAACCCCGCTGAATGAGTAGGAAATTTTGCAGGATGTAGTTGACACCACCAGCGCCAAAAGAACGACTGCCAAATTGAAATACATTTTGATCTTACTCATATCTATTCGATATTGTACTCCTTGATTTTCCGGTACAGGGTTCGTTCAGAGATTCCCAGATCCTGTGCCGCGTACTTCCGTTTTCCATTGTGCTTATCAAGAGCCTTAATAATCAATTCAATCTCCTTGTCTTCCAGGGAAAGAGACTCCTCTACGATCTCTTCTGTATCCAGAATGTTTTCTTCTTCCCGCTCGGTACGTGGAGGTGTTCGGCGAGTAATCAGATTCTCAGCATTCGGCGGCAGGTCATCAGCTGTAGAATACAATTTCTTAATAATCCCCTCATTTTCCTGTTCAATATCTGTAGGAACCGATCCCTTCTCCATAATCTGAGCCACCAGCTTTTTCAGATCATTCATGTCACTTTTCATGTCGAACAGCACTTTGTAGAGAATCTCCCTTTCCGAATTGAAGGCCTCTTCAGTGATCGACTCCTTATTAATCAACGCTGGTAAACGCGTTTTATGATAATCCGGAAGGTAATGCAATAGGGCTGCATCAGAGATTTCTCTATCCTGCTCTATAATTGACAGTTGTTCCGTGATATTCTTTAACTGGCGCACATTTCCGGGCCATTCGTAGTTCAACAATATCTGGCGGGCTGCCTCATCCAATCTTATGGATGGCATTCGGTAACGTTCCGAAAAATCCGATGCAAACTTTCTGAAAAGCAGAAGGATATCATTTCCCCGTTCTCTCAGTGAGGGCATCTGAATCGGCACAGTGTTTAATCGATAGAACAAGTCCTCCCTGAACTTACCCTTTTTTATAGCCTGAACCACATTCAGGTTGGTAGCTGCTACTACCCTTACATCGGTCTTCAGAACTTTTGAGGAGCCAACCCTGATATACTCCCCGGTCTCCAGCACCCTCAAAAGGCGAACCTGGGTGGAAAGTGGCAGTTCGGCTACCTCATCAAGAAATATGGTTCCCCCATTGCTTACCTCAAAATAACCCTTTCGTGTATCATGTGCCCCTGTAAAAGCTCCTTTTTCATGACCAAAAAGTTCCGAATCGATTGTGCCATCAGGAATTGCTCCGCAATTCACTGCAATGTAGGGACCATGCTTCCTCCCTCCCAGTGAGTGTATAATCTGGGGGACCACTTCCTTTCCGGTTCCGCTCTCGCCGGAGATCAGAACACTCAGGTCGGTAGGAGCTACCTGCCGGGCAATATCAATAGCTCTGTCAAGCCCGGAGTAGGTACCAATAATCGAAAACCGTTGTTTTATCTGCTGAATTTCCATATTGCTTTCTGACAAAATAACCTGAAAGTATGACAAAATTACAATTTTCGTCGAATTCAAAAAGGTTTATTCTTATAGTTTCCTATTTTTGAAATAAAATGGTGACTGAATTCCTGGGTGTTATTCCCGCCAGATATGCTTCAACCCGCTTCCCGGGTAAACCCCTGGCCTTGCTGGGAGATAAACCAATGATCCAATGGGTTTATGAACGTGCTTCTTCCCTCTTTGACCATCTGCTGGTGGCAACAGATGATAAACGTATTTATGATGCCGTGAAGGCTTTTGGAGGGAAAGTGCAAATGACCTCTGACAAGCACAAAAGTGGCACTGATCGCTGTGCCGAAGCGGCCAGCCTGTATGAGCAACAAACGGGCCTGGTTTTTAACCACGTGGTCAATATCCAGGGTGATGAGCCTCTGATCCAGACAGAGCAACTTCAGACATTAATTGATTGCATACAGACTCCCGGTACCGGAATTGCTACATTGATCAGGCCTCTGGAAGCAGAGGAGGAGCTTGGAAATTCCAATGTGGTAAAAGTTGTGGTGGACAAATCATTCAGGGCACTATACTTTTCCAGGGCCCCCATTCCATTTGTCAGGAGCTCGGGTGCAAAACAATGGCCTGCAAACATTCCTTTTTATACCCATATAGGGCTCTATGCTTTTCGCCGGGAAATCCTGGAACAGGTGGTAAAAATGACTCCATCGGCCCTGGAACAAGCTGAATCCCTGGAACAGTTACGATGGATGGAAAATGGAATCGCCATCCGGACCGCCATCACCCAACTTCCTTCATTGGGGGTGGATACACCGGAGGACCTGGAGCATATCAGGAAACAGCAATCATTCTGATCTTCCTGCCCTACTCATAGTGCAGGGTATTGGCCGGATTGCGTCTGGCTGCGCGATAAGCAAGTATGCTTACAGTAAGGACCGCAATAAGCATGGCTGAAACAGCCGACACTATGTAGATCCAGGGTTTAAATCCAATGTTAAAGGGAAAATCCTTCAGCCAGTTCTGCATGAATAAATAGGCTACTATCCAGGCCAACATTACTGATATTCCCATTAGGACTACTACTTCACGTGAAACTACCAGGATCACATTCCAAATGGAAGCTCCCATGGCCTTTCTGATTCCTATCTCTCTTGTTCTGCGATGAGTATGATGAAGCGTTAGTCCAAACAGTCCCAGGCAGGCAATAAATGTGGAGAGTATTGCAAAGAGTAAGGACAGACGGCCCGTACGTCGCTCCTCCTTATAATAGCTGTCAAGCTCATCTTCCAGGAAAAAGAACTGAAAGGGGGCATCCATTGTCATAAGCATCCAGGTGGACTTAATCTTGCTTAATGTTATCGGGATTCCCTTTCCTGCAACGCCCAGTCGGACAGTAACAATGCCCGATTCATACATATCCTTCCTCTTGTATCTTAGCATATAAGGGCCGATGGGATCCCGTAAAGAGCTGTGATGAAAATCCTCTATCAATCCAATAATTCTAAGCTGACTGGTATCACCATCGGAGGTAGGCTCCAGAATAATAGTATTTTGCGGATCGGTGATCCCAAACTCGGCAGCTGCTGCTTTGTTAATCAGGACGGTTGATTCATCGGATGCCAACATGGGATTAAAGAACCTGCTTTTTTCATCGGCCAGTTGAAAGTTATAGGTAAGCATAAAACTTTCGTCCACATAGTTGCATGCGAAGAGGAAGTTACTGGCTGCCTCTCTTCCCTTAATCTGGTATGTTTCCGTATAGTTATTGTATCCCAGAAAGGTGGTAGAGTTACTGGCAGAAACTACCCCGGGGATCTTCTCAATCTCACGACAAAAGGACTGGAGACTGGTTCCCAGTGGACTGGTTCTTTTTATAACAAGCAGTTGCTCCTTGTCGTAACCAAGGTCCTTATTCAACATAAAGCGTAACTGGTTGGAGACAATCAGTGTGCCCACAATAATTGCCACAGATATGGTAAATTGCGCAATAACCAAAGCGTTTCTGAAAATTCCGGCCCTCCTGCTGCCTGTGAAACCTCCTTTGATTCCCTCAACCGGCTTAAATCTGGAGAGAAATGCTGCAGGATAAATTCCACTGAGAAGTCCCACGAGGAGCGCCAGGAGCAATACCGCAGGTAGCAGATAACGATACTGCACCGGTTCCATGCGCAAATTCAGATCCATAGTATAATTAAACCATGGAAGCAAAAGCTCCACAAGTATCAGGGCAATAGAAAGTGCCATCAGGCTCAGAACAACCGATTCGGTTAAAAACTGACGAAGCAGCAAAGCCCTGTCTGATCCGGCCGCTTTTCTTATTCCTATTTCCCTCGCCCTGGTTGCTGACCGGGCTGTGGAGAGGTTCATAAAGTTAATGGAGGCAATGATCAGAATAAAAACTGCAACCAGGCCAAAAATGTGGATATAGAGCCTGTCATGAACAGGGCGGAAACAAGAGTCTATCCCCACCTCAATATCTGGCTGCAGATGTATATCGAGCATAGGCTGCAAGTAAACACCATACTTGTTACCGCCTTTGGCCCATTCTTCTGGTCCCACGCCCAGATAGGACTCAAGTTCATCTGTGATATGATCAGCCAGTACATCAGCCATTTTTTCCTCGACTACATGCGGATCGGCACCGGGCTTCAAAAGGATGTAAGAAATAATCGAATTAACGAACCAGGTATTCTCATCCACCCAGTCGAGTGTCTCCATGGAAGCGATAAAATCAGCAAAAAAGTGGGAATTCTCAGGCATTGCTTCGATAACGCCGCTTACATAATAATAGTTGCTGTCGCTATCCACTCTAAGTGGGAGCCCGAGTGGATCCGCATCCCCAAAATAAAGCCTGGCCTTTTCCTCTGTGATAATGATACTTTTTGGCCTGGAAAGTGCTGTGGCAGGATCTCCTTTAATCAAATTGATGCTGAAAACGTCGAAGATGGTAGAATCTGCATAGAGAAAGTGATCCTCCATATGCCGCTCTCCATCAAACCAGATCAGTCTCTGGTTATAGACATCAAACCTGACATAGTTTTCGATCTCAGGAATCTCATCAGTAAAAGTGGGGGCCATTACCATGGTGGTCAAGGCTACGCGAAAGGCTTGATCACCTAACATTCCGTCGATGTATAGCCGGTGGATCCTCTGCTTGTTCTCATGAAAGCGGTCAAAACTCACCTCTTTTATTATAAACAGCATAATCAGGATCGAACTGGCCAGTCCGATGGCCAGCCCCGATACATTGATCAAAGTAAAGATCTTGTTCCTACTGATGTTTCTTAGGGCTACAGTAAAAATATTCCTCCACATAACAAATCTCTTGCTCTGGTTAAAAACAGTTTTCGTGCCACAAAGTTTATTAGGCTTATGATAAATTAGTTATCGATACTATCGAATGAACTTAACGGAAAAAAGTGTACGAAAACGAACTTGACTGTACGAAATAGAACAGCAGGCCTATATATGCATTGAAACCCTGAAGGTATAGAGAGAGTACTCCTTTGATAAGTTTTCAAAGGCATACTCCAGCTTGCTGCCGGTGGTTTTTGCCATCTCTATAAAACCCAGTCCGGCCCCACCCTTGGCAGAGAATTCTCCATTGGTAATAGTGGACCTGTAGAGTTCCTTTAATGCATCACTATCATGCATATTTACTTTGTCGATCCTGGTTCTGAGGGAAGTTACTTCCTGCTTCTTAACCGGATTAGTAGTCTCCATCTCAATAGTCGAATCGTTACGGCTTATCTTGAAGGAGGGGCAAAATACAGCGCTGCGATCACCGTTACATAGTAACTGGTCACTGTATTTAGTGACATTTTCCAATGCCTCTATCATCACGGATATCATCTTCTTATATGTCTTGAAGGAGATATCATGGTCCTGTGCGGCCAATTTAAATTCTGACAGCAACCAGTCAATGGTACTGAAAGAAAGAGGCCCCTGGTATGACAGGATTGACTTATGTAACATGACGAATCTGGTTTGCACTGAAATTTAAGAAAAACTAAATTAAAGTTTCATCCTTGTTTTCCACATACCCGGAATCTTTCTGAAGTGATGCGCCGTGACTGGCCTCAACGGCCAGTCTGTCGCATCTTTCATTTTCCGGAATACTGGCATGTCCTTTTACCCAAATAAACTGCACCTTATACTTACGATACAGGACGAGGAGCTGCTGCCAGAGATCCACATTCTTCTTGTTTTTAAAGCGCTTTTCCTCCCACGAAAAAACCCAACCTTTGTTTACCGCATCGGAAACATAGCGCGAATCGGTATAGATCTTAACACTCAGATCTTCCCGTTTCAGGCTTTCCAAGCCCCTAATCACTGCAAGTAGCTCCATCCGGTTATTGGTTGTTAACCTGAAACCTTCGGAGAGCTCCTTGCGGTGCTTTCCATAGAGCATCACAACACCCAATCCACCTGGACCGGGATTACCCCGGGCAGCTCCATCTGTATATATGACTATTTCGCCCGGGCCCATGGTTGCATTAGTCTACCAGTGTCATCTCATCTACCAGGTGTCCGGCTCCGGCATATTTGTCAATAACAAACAGGACATACCTGATATCAACATTGATGCATTTCTGCAATTCGGTTTCAAAAGCCACATCACCGCTCATAGCTTCCCAATTTCCATCAAAGGCAATCCCGATAAGCTCACCATTGGCATTCATCACAGGACTTCCGGAGTTTCCTCCTGTGATATCGTTGTTGGTTGTAAAGCAGACATTAAGGGTTCCATTCTCCCCGTATGGTCCGTAATCTTTACTTTCAAAGAACTCTTTGAGCCTTTCTGACACCACGAATTCAAAATTATTGGGATCCTCTTTTTCCATTACTCCTTCGAGGGTGGTATAATGGGTATAGAGAACTGCATCCCTGGGATAGTAATCACCTACCACTCCGTAATTCATACGCATGGTAGAGTTGGCATCTGAATAGAAATCCTTGTCGGGATACATCTCTATTCTTCCTTTCAGGTATAACCTGCTTCCCCTGCTGAATGGCTCCTCAAACTGAGCCATTTTGCCTCCGACTTCATAGAGTTTCTGAGTTCCCATTACAGCCTTGTATCCTGGATCTTTCTCCAGTACTTTCAGAGATGGATTATCCATAAATGCATTGTACCTGGCCTGATCCGTCAGGAAGGACTTCTTAAAGTACATATCCACATATTTAGCAGCATCGCCTTTGTACTTGTCTTTCACCTCCAGAATAGAAGAGGGCAGATATTCATCATCCAGCTCATCGATCAGAAGCTGGACCATAGCGGTCATGATCTTTTTGTCTGTAGGTGAATTATAGTCTTTAAAAAAGCTCTCCGCCCTTTCCTTCAGCGCTGTGGTAACTCTGTCGATCTGCTCCTGATCAGGCTCCGGGTCGCCCAGGACCATTTGCAGCTCCCTCAGGTTACGCCCAAACATTACTGTCTCCATTCCCAGAAAATAAGCCTCAATTATATAGCTTGAAGCAATCTGCAGATCCCTTCTACCCTCAACCGCGGTCTGAATATCGCTTAGTGCATTTCCATAAAGCGCCTGACGTTCTTCATCCTGGTCAATCCACTGGGTAAAATCCACTTCCTCCTGTTGCTTTTTCTCTGTCACTTTCAATTTCTTCAAGGCCTGCATCATGCCAATGGAGTTTTTCCAGTAGTTTGAAGAGCGACTGTGCTTGGAAGCATACTGAATCCTGACTTTTTCACTGGCTTGCATATCTTCCATCATCAGCTCAAGTTTAATTCCCCTAACCTGGATGCGAATGGGGTGATCAATCTCCAGCGACTCCTGAACCTCCCATGAGGTCATATAACGTGAAGTTCCTCCAGGATATCCCATTACCATGGTAAAATCTCCCATTTCATATCCCTTGGTGGAAATGGGAAGGTGATGCTTTGATTTCAGGGGAATGTTTTCCGGACTGTATTCGGCCGGTGAACCATCAGGAGCAGTATATACCCTGAACATGGAAAAGTCACCCGTATGGCGTGGCCACATCCAGTTGTCGGTGTCATGGCCAAATTTACCGATGGATTCCGGTGGAGCACCCACCAGGCGCACATCCCTGTACGTTTGAGTAATGAAAAGGAAATACCTGTTTCCATTGAACATGCTCCGAACTCTTGCCTCATAATCGTTTCCTTCGGTAGCTTCAGTGGCGATGGCTTCAGTAAGAGAGCGTACTTTTGAAGTGCGTTCCTGCATTCCCATGTTCTCATTCAGTTCGGGAACAATCTGATCCGTTACTTCTTCCATCCTGACAAGGAAAGTGATGGTCTTGCCCTCGTTGGGAAGTTCCTCATCCCTTGTCATGGCCCAAAAACCATCTTTCAGGTAGTCATGTTCCAGGGAACTGTGGCTCTGAATCTCACCATACCCGCAATGGTGGTTGGTCAGCAAAAGACCATCGGGCGAAACCAGTTCGGCTGTGCATGATCCACGATCCAGTGCACCTACTGCATCTTTCAGGCTGGACTGGTTAACGCTGTAGATTTGTTCGGCAGTCAATTGAAGACCCATCTCGGTCATCTCATCCATATTCACCTGGCCTATCAGGCTTAGCAGCCACATGCCTTCATCAGCATGAACTCTTGCCTGGAATGTAAATACCAGAGCTGTCAGTAAAAGAAAAAACTTCTTCATATCAATACTATTTATGTGATTTGCAAATATTGCAAAATTCTTCCTGAAACCACCATGTATACAGGTGTTTTGTAAGCAAGTCCGTATGTTTAAGAAAAGTTGAGGCGAGTCTGGTCGTCCAGCAATCTGAAAGAGCGTCGGTGATAGGGAGTGGGCCCCAGCTTTAGCAATGCCTTCCGGTGTTCTCTGGTGGGATAACCCTTGTTTTTGTTCCAGGCATAAAGGGGATACTCCAGGTGCATGCTTTCCATATATTCGTCACGGTGCGTTTTGGCCAGTATGGAAGCTGCTGCAATTGAGGCATAAATCCCATCACCTTTTACAATGCATGAGTGGGAGATCGCTCCATAAGGTTTAAACCTGTTACCATCGATCAGTAAATGTGAGGGGACCAAAGTTAAGCTGTCAAGCGCCCGGTGCATTGCCAGGAAGGAAGCATTGAGGATATTGATCTGGTCAATCTCCTTTTCATGGACCACTCCAACAGCCCAGGCCAGAGCCTCCTTCTCAATCAGGGCACGCAGGTACTTTCTCTTGTCTGCACTTAGCTTTTTGCTGTCATCCAGCACCGGATTACTGAACTGTGGGGAAAGAATCACGGCAGCTGCAAATACAGGACCTGCAATACAACCTCTTCCAGCTTCGTCACAGCCGGCCTCAACAGCTTTTTCAATATGAAATGATTTAAGCATGGGTATCCAGGACCTGCTGTACGGAGTCCCAAAGCTTCTCTGCCGTATGGTCCCAGCTGAATAGTTTACGACGCTCCCTGCCTCTTTCAATCAGATCATCCCGCAGACCCGCTTCCCGTACTATCCTTATCATTCCATCCCGAATACTGCCAGGACTATCGGGTGAGGCAAAAAGTACTGCATCTCCGGCAATTTCGGGAAGGCTGGTAACCTTGGAAGCAATAACAGGTATTTCACATTTCATGGCCTCAAGGATGGGGATTCCGAATCCTTCAAAATAAGGAACAAAGGTCATAGCCCAGGCCGCACCCAGCACATCATTAAGCTGATCGGGTGTAAGGCGGCCAGTAAATATGACGTCCTGCTTATTCTTCATCTTCTCGAGCTGCTCCTCCATGGGTTTGCTTAGAAAAAACTTCTCTCCTACCAATACCAATTTATAGTTCTGCTTATTCTCATCTTTGAACAGTTGAAAAGCCTTTAGCAGGTTGGCAATGTTTTTCCTGGGGTGTATACTCCCAACAAAAACAAAATAAGGTGACCCGCCGGTATAGGATTTGCGCACCTCCACCGCCTCTTCCACAGTAAGGGGATGATACATTTCATTAACCCCGTTGTACGCCAGATCAATTTTTTCCTCAGGGACCTCATACTGGTTAATAATATCTCTTCTGGAATATTCGGATACGGTTACTATGCGGGTAGCCCTGGAAGCAAACTTTGGAAAATAATACCTGTAATACTTCCGAACCAGCCAGGGCAGATCGCCAGGCCGATGTACGAAATTAATATCGTGAATAACCGACACGGATGGCGCAAAGTTGCAAAGGGGAATGAAACCGTCGGTGCTGAGAAACAGATCAATCCGCTTCTTCCTGAGGAAGTTTTTAACACGCCACTGAAACCAGAAATACCACAGAAAGGGGTGACGGGTTGGTGGACCCAGAACCACGGGGCTTACATTATCACCAAATACCACTTCATTGCTGTATTTGCGATCAAACAGAAAAATAAAATCAACTTCGGGATGTGCTGTGGTGATCCTTTTTAAGGTTTCAAAGGTAAACCAGCCAATACCATCTAGCTTGCCTGGCATCAGAAGCCTTGTATTTACAGCAATCGTTCTTCTTTTTGTTTCCTGATTCAAAGCGTCCTTTAATATTTATGGAGCGAACTTATTACATTTGTATTGATTTAAAAAATATTTTAAGCGCCTGAGTTTGAAAAAACACTTCATTACCAATCTGGCCCTGCTGATCTTTTTGAACCTGCTGATCAAACCAATCTGGTTCTTTGGAATTGAGGTGGGAGTGCAGAACCATGTAGGTGAAGGAGTTTATGGTTTTTATTTCTCCCTTTTCAATTTCGCCTTCATCCTAAACATGTTGCTTGATGTTGGAATAAATAATTACAACAACCGAGCAATCGCCAGGGATCACTCCATTCTAAAAGGGCACCTTGCCAATATCATTCCGCTTAAGCTGTTTCTTTCTCTTATTTATGCAGGAATAGTCCTGGTATCAGGGAAGATTCTGGGATATACCCATGAGCAGTTTCAAATGCTCTGGTTTCTGGTCCTTAACCAGTTCCTGGCCTCTTTCATTCTCTATTTCAGAACCAACATCAGTGGTTTGCAGCTTTACCGCACCGACAGCCTGCTCTCGGTTCTGGACCGAAGCCTCATGATTCTCTTTACGGGCTTGCTCCTCTGGGGAAATATCACCAATAAACCATTTCAGATTGAGTGGTTTGTGTACGCCCAGACAGCCTCCTATACTTTGACACTGATTACAAGTGCAGGCATTGTTCGCCTCAAATCCGGCTCATTTTTTCGCTACTTCAGTCTGGCAGGATCCTGGAAGATTCTTCGTTCGAGCTACCCATTTGCATTACTTATCCTATTGATGGCTCTCTTCAACCGCGTCGATTCTGTAATGCTGGAACGGCTTCTTGAAAATGGCAGGGAGCAGACGGGAATCTATGCCCAGTCGTTCAGGATATTTGAAGCCGCCACACAGTTCTCCCTCCTGTTTGCCATGTTGCTGCTTCCCATGTTCTCCCGAATGATCCAGCAAAAACAGAATGTGAATGAGCTGGTTCGAACAGCACTTCCCCTGCTGATGGTAACAGGGCTCTCTGTAGCAATCATTGCCAATTACTACAAAATTGAGATTATCGATCTTCTTTACAAGGCACATACTCCATATAGTTCAAGAATATTTGCCATTCTGATGATTGGGTTTCTGTTTGTCTCCATCAGCTATCTCTACGGAACCCTTCTTACAGCAAATCACAATCTTCGTCAGCTTAACATAGCTGCCGCAATCACTGTAGTTATTAATATCGGACTGAACCTCCTGTTAATCCCACGCCACCAGGCACTGGGCGCTGCTATATCCAGCCTGGTATCACAGGGTTTTTATGCCCTTACACAGATGATCCTCTCAATCCGGCTGTTGAAAATCCCTGCCAACAGGGATATCTATATTAAACTGTTAGCTTTCCTGGTAATCAACCTGCTTTCAGGTTATCTGTTGCTTCTTATCCCGGGATGGATTCCCGGGCTCCTGCTTCTGGCCATCTCCTGCGCAGGCAGCGCTATATTATTGGGTCTGATCAAAATCTCTGAAATCAAGGCAGTGCTGGCGAATTAAATAATTCATTTTCTGTATCCGAATCCAAGACATGCAATGCTTATCATCGGGGCTAGCTCTGATATAGCCTTCTCCCATCAGATTCTGGAAGATCTCAGGCTGTACTTCCAATTAAATAGCAATTAATTCTGTTAATTTCAGCTATTACATACATTTTTACATGCTATATATTTTTTATAATACTGTTTATTAAGCTTTTACTTTTTTATATACAGTGTTTTTTACTCTGCTTTATTTATAGCATTTGTAATATGTTAGGAAGTTGTTGATTGTATATAAGGCATGGAAGATACTTTACGACAGGCTTTGGCTATTTTTAGCCAACCAAAAATCGAATAAGCACGGTGGATCAAAACAATAACGAGAAACTCAGGAGGAACCATAGAACCTCCATTCTATTTAACCAGAGGGAGCAGGAAGCTATAAACCTCTATTGTGAGAAGTATAAGATAAGGAACAAATCAAAATTTATGCGGGAAGTCATCATGACTGAGATCCTCAAGAAATTTGATGAGGACTATCCCACGCTGTTCGAATTTGAAAAGCCCAATTTATTCGTAAGTAGATAGCCAGGGCTACAGCCCTGAATAAGGTCAGAGAAGCTCCATCGAGTAAATAATTGCCTCCAGCTGTTTTATCTTAACGCGTTTCTTCTGGTTTGGATGGTAGATATATCCATCCACCGTAACGATCCGACCGCGATTGGCATCATATACAGAGTGACTCACAAAGGGCCCACCCATGAAACCGTTTTCAAGATCCCACAAACCCCTCAATTCAACAACCTCCATGTTGTTATTAGTCAAATCGTATGCAATAGGCTCAAACATTTTTGCGATTACCATATAAGAGCCCTCTCTGGGTCCTTTAACATAGGTTTGTGTAAAGCTGTTTCGCTTCTCAACTATGTTGGCAAGATTCAGGTCCTCAGGCCCATTTGCAGGATAATCATAGATCTGTATCACCTGCGACAGGTCGGGCGATTCAATGGATACAGAAGTAAAATCCTCCTTGCTGAAATCCATGTTATACCCCCTGGGAATAGCCAGACGTACCTGGTGATGGCTTGCAATCTCTTTCTGAATGGCCGGATCCTTTGAATCATTATACACATTCATCAGCCTGTTTCTGTCATATTGAACCAGAAATCCTTTGATTTGATCCTCATTATCACTGATTATATCTCTCAAGGCCGTGCCGGTAGGTGCATCAATCTGAACCAAAATCTGAGGCTTGGCCCAGATATTCTCCCTGAACCTGATATTTGGTTCCAGTCCGGAGGCTACCTTTGTTAAAACTATGGAGCGATGAAACTGGTACACACCATCAAAAGAGGATGCAGTCACTTGAATAACATCGAAGATTGGTTCCGATTGCGGAAGCCCTGGATACTCCTCCTTTAATATATCCTGAAGAAGATCGCCGGCAGAATTATCCCAGTTAAACTGATCCATCACAACCAGCACCTCTCCGGCACCTCCTGTGATATTAGGCATAATTCTTCCTGCCATTCCTCCCTGCTGATTTACTGTGTCACATGATAAGGTCAGCAAAAGGAAACTAACGAAGACAAAAAAGCCTGTCCGTATAAGCAGACAGGCCTTATAATTTTGTCGGGTATTACTTCTTACCATCTTTGACTTTCTTAGTGTCCTCTGTATCGTCCACTATGATTTCATCATCATCATTATCGGCAGTTGCTTTCTTGAATTCCTGCATTCCCTGTCCTACACCACGCATCAACTCCGGGATTTTACGCCCGCCAAACAGCAGCAGGACAAGCAATACAATAACAACAATTTGCCACACGCCTATTGCAAGGGTTATAAAAGCTTCCATCTATCTCTATTATTAAAAGGTTTGTACTACAAAAATAGCAATATATTCGTTCTAATTCTTAAATAATCCAATGATGTCGTTCAGATTTGCATAAAGCAGCAGGCTCAAAAGTAGTATCATACCAACGATCTGAGCATATTCCATAAACTTATCTCCCGGTTTCCGGCCAGTAATTATCTCAAACATCAGGAACATTACATGTCCTCCATCGAGTGCGGGGATGGGAAGAACATTCATGATAGCCAGGATAATAGATAGAAAGGCGGTCATATTCCAAAACCGCTCCCAATCCCATGTTGAGGGAAATATACTTCCGATTTTGATAAACCCACCCAGCTCTTCATAAGCCTTGGTTTCAGGCTTAAACAACATTTTCAGCTGCTTCAGGTAAGATCCTGTTATTTCAAATCCCCGGTTGATACCGGCAGGAATTGATTGAATTAAGGAGTATTTGACGACCACGGTTTCGAAGAAATCCAGGT
>Ga0209633_10003843_pt1 | contig 13735 bp, 13 predicted proteins | sample Cruoilmetagenom1_FD_187290 | JGI IMG/M metagenome (GOLD analysis project Ga0209633, IMG submission 187290) | Oil polluted marine microbial communities from Coal Oil Point, Santa Barbara, California, USA - Sample 1 (SPAdes) (version 2) | ecosystem: Environmental > Aquatic > Marine > Oil seeps ... | reverse complement strand
CCAGCCATAATTCCCATAAGGCCAGCAAGTTCAAAACCGATAACTCCAGCTGCAACCAGTATTAGAATAATTTTAAGAGTTATTTGAACAAAAGAAATAATAAAAGAACTAACAGCTTCATCAAACTTAACTCTCCTTAACATATTTTCAAAAAGGAGCATTACTTTTTTTATTACCCAAAACCCAATCATTACAATTGCAACTGCCGCTAAAACTTTTGGTGCAAAAGAAACTGCTCCGTCAACGGCTAATTCAAAATATTCATTTAATTTATTTATATCCATTCTTTTCCTATTAAATATTTTTATTTACTAAAAGTTATACTTTAATTTTAACTTATTTAAATTTTATTTTGCAATTTTCTAAATCTGTGGAAGGTTTTAATGATATTTTTAACTACACAGAAAAATTATACAATAATCTACCTAGTTTATTTTGATAAATATCTTCGATAGAATTTCTATATTCAATAAATTCTTTGCTCTCTAATAATTTATTTTGTCTATCAATTGGCAGGTCAATTTTAATTTTATCAATTATTTCACCTGGCTTTTTCTTCATTAAAAATATTTCATCCGATAGAAAAATTGCTTCGGTAATATTAGCAGTTCCAAAAACAAATGTTACTTTAGTCTCTACAATAACTTTTCTCATCAAAAAATAAATTTCCTGTCGAGTAGTAGAATTTAGATTTGTAAATGGTTCATCTATAACTATTACTTCCGGACTATTTGCCAAAGCTCTTGCCAGAGCAATACGAAATCTAAATCCTTCACTTTTATTGTGTGAATAGTGATCTTCATAACCTTTTAATCCAACAAGTTCTATAGATCCACTTACATCACTATTATTATTTTCTAAACCAAACTCAATATTATCATTAACATTCATCCAAGGAAACGAAGATGGACTACTGGGAATATAAGCAATTCGCGAAACCGATTTTTCAATTGTAGCTGAAGTTTCTTTATCTAAATTGGAAATTATTTTAAGTAACGAAGATTTACCAGAACCTTTTGGAGCGAGTATAGTTGAACATCCCTTCTTAAATATATCAATAGATATATTTTCAAGAAGATGAATTTTATATCCAACACTATCAGTGTATACTTTTGAAATATTTTCTAGTTTTAATATTGGTTGATTCATTTTAAAATAAATTTGATTTTAATTTTCCCAGAAAAAGAATTTTTCCTTGATTATGTTAAGCAATAGTGTACTTAACCATAACGTAATTGAAATTATTATTACAAGTAAAACAACTATACTAAAATCGTTATACTTTATTGAAAGTCTAAAAATACTACCAATTCCATTTGTTCCGTTTACATATTCATAGAAAATTAGAATTGTCCATAAAGAAAAATGTGATGCATTTAGCGAACTAAATAATCTAGGTTGGATGCTTTTCCAAATTATACTATTCTTTTTATCATTAGATATTTTTAGACTTCTAGCAGCATCCAAATATTCTTTTTTTACTTTGAAAAATTCCTCGAAATATTGAATTTTAAGATTGCCAACAACTAAAATAAGAGCAAGAATAAATTCACCAATTAAATTATCAGAGAACCAAAAATGAAAAATAAAAACCAATGAGATTGTTAAAAAATATTTATTTATCGCAAGTAGGTTTACTATATTGGAAAAACCTTCCGTAAAAAAAAGAGCCCAATTTCTAAATATTTTTATTAAATAATAGCCTGTAAATAACGCAACATAAATAATACTAGTAGTAAAAGCATAAGCAGCTAAAAAATCATAATGTTTATAGAGCGAGGCTATTGATTCAATTAGAATACTTGGTTTCGGAAGAATTCCATTGGCTGGAAGAATAAATTCAAAAAGAATAATATAAACGAATGATAATACTGCCAAAAATGAAAGTATTATTGCTGTGTTATTATTTTGGAAATAAGTTTTTGTATTCATTATTATAATATAGTGGTGTTAAACTTAAAACATTAAATTAAACAAAAATATATTCTTTTCACAAATTGGTTCACTAGAATAAAAATTTAGATTTTGTCATTTCGAAATGAGCTTGCGAGCTCACCGTAGGTAAATCTCTCAGCTATACTTGGAGTAAAAGATCTCTCACAAAAGACATGTTCGAGATGACAAATTTCAGAAATTCTAGATAATTTTTTATTTGATAATACAATCATTTTTTAAGTAAGAAAAGGATTATGATTTTTTTCATGACCTATTGTTGTTTCTTCTCCATGTCCAGGATAAACTGTAACATTATCAGGCAAAACAAAAAGTTTTTCTTGAATAGAATTTAGCAAAGTTTGGTAATTTCCACCCCAAAGATCTGTTCGACCTATTCCCTCTTTGAACAATACGTCACCACTAATACATATATTTTCAGATTCAAAGTACAGACAATATTCACCAGGTGTATGGCCCGGAGTAAATATAAATTGTATTTCTGATTCACTAATTTTTAGAATTAAATCTTCGGTAATAAACTTATCTGGTTTGGGCGATTCAATGACTTCCATTCCAAACATTTTCCCCTGTTCAACAACCTTACTTAGAAGTGGAACATCCAATTCCGGGACATAAAAATCACAGCCATATTTGTCTTTTACAAATGTATTCCCAAGTACATGATCTATATGACAATGAGTATTTATCAAATATTTCACATTCAATTTTTCAGTACTAATAAAATTAGATAATGTATTTTCTTCCTCAGGAGAAATACAACCCGGATCAACAATAACTGCATCTTGTGTTTGTTCATCCCAAATTATATAAGTATTCTCTTGAAAAGGATTAAATGTAAATTTCTGAAGTTTTATCATAATTTATTTTTCTTTTTATTATCTTAAATTTTTCCCTTTGGCGGTCACGGTTGTACCGCGACCTAAGCACTAACTAATTTCAACCCCAGCATAATCAGTATCTACACTCAATACTGAATGATCACCACAAACATAATTTCTTGCACTAGAATATTTATATTCTTCCGGTTTTTCCACAAGTCCGGCTTTAACAGGGTTATTATGAATGTATTTTAATTTTGTCCAAAACATTTTTTCGTTTCTTATTACTTGATCGTCAAATCTTTTTATCCATAACTTTCTTTTTTGGTCTTTTATTCCTTTCGCTTCTTTTAAAAAGATGTTTTCCAACTCATCCATTTTTTTAAGTTCTATTAGATCAAATATTTTCCAAGCTGTAAACTTTTTTACATCTCGCATAATATCAGAAATACTTCCATAGTTCGGTTCGGTTTTTACTAGCCAATGGAAATGGGTTGGCATAATTACGTAACCAAGAGTATCAAATTTATATCTTTTGCGATAGTGCTTAATATTATCAATAAGTATATCACAAAATGGAGCGTATGAAAAAACAGATGTGAATTTTACCACTGTTGTTGTTACAAAGTAAAATCTTTCTTCTGTTAGGTTTAGTCTGCCTCTTCTTCCCATATTGTTTTTGTTCTTTTTTCTTGGTTCGCGTTTTATGTCACGGTGTGACCGTGACAGCCGAGTAAAAAACTATACCAGTTTTGCCAGCAGACCACGGCGGACTGCTTGAGAGGCTGGTTATGTATTATGTGATATGAAAATTGTATAAACGTGAAATGTTGTATTTTCTATTTGATGAATTTCATGTTCCATTTTAAGTTCGGAATTAATATTTGGTGTAAGAAAAATAATAACCCCAAACTGTATTCCACTTACAGTTAAATATGTAAGTACTTGATTTTTTGCAATCTCGATATTATTAGAAATTGGGATAGTACGTTTTAATTCTATAATTAGTGAATTATTAAATTCATTTACAATCATATCAGGTCTTATTTTTTTTTCTGAATCAATATATTCACCAATAGTTATTTTAATATCCGGTTCGATTGATAATATAAATCCAGTTAAAAGACCAATATACTCCATTTCCGAAATGAGGTTATCGTTTCGTCTATAAACTTTTTCTCCAAATTCAGCAATGAGTTTAAGAAGTTTGTCTGCAAAAGATAAATTATCATAATTAGCTATACTGTTTTTGATTTCTAATACTTCATCTTTGCTTTTGTTTCGTTCCGATTCAATATTTAGTTTTTCAATGATTTGGTCTAATAAAATATTGACAAATGATGACACATTTATTATTGCCAAAAATGCTTCTTGCTCGGTGAAAAATAGTTTATAGTCATGAGTGGAAGTATTTCTCCACTGAATTCGATAGTTCGAGAATAACTCTAATACTCTTACCTTAAATATATTATTGGAACTTAGATATTTCTCAATTTCAAAAGGTGTAATTTTTTTTGTGATATTCTTTGTTAAAATACAATAGGCTTCTTTTAATATTCCTTCAAAAGCATGATTTGTACGATAAATTACATCGGTAAATAAATTATCATCTAAATCTTGTTTCGCTCGATAATAATATTTTTCAGCAATCTCAATATGAATAATAACGGCTTCAATACCGATTGAATGTTTACCTTCATGAATTCTTTTAATTTTTGATTTTATTATTTCTAAAATATTCATAGTTCAAAGTCAAAACATAACGGCGTTGATTAGTTAGTTTTATTTGTATTTATTTACCTTAAGAATTTACAAGTCCTTTTTTATAAGCACATAATCTAAAAATTTCTACTATATTCAAAAGCAAAATTAAATAAATACCATTCTTACTATGAAAATCAGAGTTAATAAAAAATCCCAATAGTTTTTCATCTGAACCAAATGGAATAAAATGATAACTATGGATAAATTGATTACAAATAGTTTTTATTTATACTCGTCTTTTAATTGCACCTTTTGCATTATACGGTAATATTTTATTTGCTTCTTCTACAGTTAAACTCTTTTTAGGAAAGAATAAGAGTTCATACTCTTTATCGGCTAATTCTTTTGAAATATGGTTGCTTTCAATAAGTTTCCGAACCGAAAAGAAACCAATGAATAATTCTTTCTCTAAATTAAAGATTGAACGTTTAGACCATTTTTTTTGAAATATCCTTGATAATAATTTCTTGGATATTTTATTAATTTCCGTTTTCCAAAGTTCACTTTCGCTTATCATATTATTAAAGACACAACTCACTTTTAACTTAGAAAGTAAAAAAATACATCTTATTTTCTTTTAGAACTTCCTGTAAATATTAGGAGAATAAAAATACTCATAACTACTTAAAATTCTTTGCTACTCTTTTACTCAAATTATTGACAAAATTTTTATAATTCACTTTTGTTTCTTCCAAAGAATCTCCACCAAATTTTTGCAACATGAATTTAGCCAAAACCCAAGCCAAAGCTGCTTCTCCAATTACTCCACAAGCTGGAACAGCAACAAAATCACTTCTTTCCCGTCTTGCCTTTACTGATTTCATTGTTTCTAAATTAACAGTTTGAATTGGTTGCATTAAGGTTGCAATTGGCTTCATCGCAGCTCTTACAATAATTGGAAGTCCTGTTGAGATTCCACCTTCAACTCCACCAGCTCGGTTTGTTTTTCTAGTTAAGTAACCTTCTTTAATAATAATTTCATCATGAGATTTTGACCCAAACAATTCAGCAGAACTAAATCCACTTCCAAGTTCAACGCCTTTAATTGCGTTTATTGACATAAACTCAAAAGCAATGGCAGCATCTAACTTCTTATCGAAGTGCATATAACTTCCAAGTCCAATGGGTACTCCTGTTGCGATAACTACAATATTTCCACCAAGCGTATCGCCATTTTTTTTAGCTACTTTTATTTTTCTAATTATTTTTTCATCTTGTTCCTTATCCAAAACTCTTACATCGCTTTTATCGGCTTTATCTGAAATTGCTTGAGCGTTAAAATTTTTGGTTAATTTATTATCTAATAACTTTTCTGTGAAATTATTTTTAGAATAAATTCCTCCAATACTTTCAACATAACTTCCTATAGTAATTCCAAATTCTTCAAGAAATCTTTTTGCAACTGTGGAACCGGCCACTCTTGCGGCTGTTTCTCGTGCACTCGATCGTTCAATACTATTACGAATATCATCAAAATTGTATTTTGATACGCCAGTTAAATCTGCATGTCCCGGACGTGGAACAGTTATTTTTTCGATCTTTTTATTGTGCTTTGTATGACTCATTATTTCAGTCCAGTTTTCCCAATCACTATTAACAATATTAAAAGAAATTGGTGAACCAAATGTTTTACCTAAACGAATTCCGGAAAGAATATCAATTTGATCAGTTTCAATTTTCATTCTTCCACCACGACCATAACCCATTTGTCTACGGCGTAATTGATTATCTATAAACTCTTTAGTAATTGGTATATTTGATGGAAAGCCTTCTACTATTACAGATAAAGCTTTCCCATGAGATTCTCCGGCAGTAAGTAAACGTAACATTTATAATCCTTTTTAGTCTCAGAATAGAAACCCAAATATATAAAAAAAAGCACCCACAATTTTGTGAATGCTTTAATGAATCATTAAACTTAGTTAAAAAATTTATTCTGGAATTTCTAATCCAACAAAGCTTGAATTACCGTTTTCATGCTTAATTTTTAGTAGCATCGCTTTACCCTTTTTTGATTTGACAATCTTATCAAATTCTTCTACAGAATCAATTTTCTTTTTGTCAACTTCGGTAATAACAGCTCCAGGGTAAAGTCTTTGGTTTGCAGCTTTACTAAATTTTTCAACATCTTTTATAATAATACCATTGTCAACTTTGTATTTTTTCGAAGTGGCTTCATTTAAATCTTTTACTGTTAATCCAAGATTTTCAAAATTTATTTCACTTACCTTCTCAGCTTTTTTATCTTTTTTCTTTTTAGTTTCCACAATCAAAGAATCGTCTTTGTTTTTATTTCTAGCTTGAAGAGTTACCGTTCTAGTTATCTCATCACCATCTCTAAATAATGTTAGCTCCACTTCTGTATTTGCTCTTTTGGTTGCAACATAACTTTGAAGTTGATTTGGTTTATTAACTTCTTTACCATCTACTTTTAATATTACATCACCAGTCTCAATATCTTCACCCGCTGCCGCACCATCTTCCAAGATTCTTTCAATCATAATACCTTTTGGTCTATCTAGTCCAATTGCTTTTGACATTGCTTCGTCAACTTCTCTAATTCCTACACCAATATATCCGCGATTAACTTCTCCATTTTCAATTAAATCTTCTGCAACAGATTTAGCCATATTTATTGGGATTGCAAAACCATAACCTATATAACTAGCAGAAAATCCATTAGTAGCAATTGCTGAGTTAATACCAATTACAGCTCCACTTAAATCAACCAAAGCTCCACCACTATTACCTGGATTAATTACTGCATCTGTTTGAATAAAATTCTCTACTCCGTAACCATCTTTATCTCTAATTATATTTATGTTTCTTCCAATTGCACTTACTATTCCGGCAGTTACTGTTGACTTTAAATATCCCAAAGGATTCCCAATTGCCATAACCCAAGTTCCGGCTTTAAGTTTTTCTGAATCACCCAAAAATGCAGCTGGCAAATCACTTGCTTCTACTTTTATAACTGCTAAATCTGTAAGCGGATCTGTACCAATTACTTTGGCATTTAATTTTCTTTTATCCATAAGTGAAACTTCAACACTAACAGCATTTTCTACAACATGATTGTTTGTAATTATATAACCATCGTCAGAAATTATAACACCACTTCCACCACCTTGCTGATTTTTTGGCATTTTTTCTTTGAATTGAAATGGAAGCTCGAAATTTTCAAATCCTTCAAGTCCTTTGTGCGGATTACTTTTCATTTCACTTACTACAGTAATACTTACAATGGATGGTGTAACTTTTTCAGCCACTTCAATAAAAGCATTATTGAAATCATTTAAGTTTACATTTGAAACTGGAGAATTCAAACTTCCGATTTTACTACTACTACCTTCAGCCTTGCTTTGTTTTACCAAATCTGCACTTGAAACAAGTATTGCCCCAAATACAATACCAATTACTATTAGTGAGATTGTACCAAAAAGATTTCGTCTATTCATTTTATTTCCTCAGCTTTAATTAAAATATTTTAGTTATTAGATTTTTAATTTATGTCATCTCCAACTCATTGTTGTGCAAAATCTAACTTTAGAACCTCTTATTTTTGAACTCAAATCTTAAAATATTTTAAGTGATTTAATTCCTCTAAAATCAGGAATGTGATATTCCAAAAATTTTTCTAGAATAAAAATTATACTGCTAACATTATTTTTTTTGTATGAATCAATATTATTTTTGGTTGTTAAACACTTGAATAAATTAAAAAGTTCCTCGGAAAATTCAAAAGTTAATTCTTTGTTAGTATTGCAGCTTTCACAAATTATTCCTTCTGAATAACTAAATGCAGCACCAGCATTAGATTCAATCTTTTCTCCGCAACTTGAACAATGTTCAAATGAGATTTCATAACCGGTTTCAGTAATTAGGAATACTAAAAACTTTGCAAATAGTAATTCAGAATCTGTTTCTTTTTTATTCATTAAAGTAAGAATTTTTATAACACCTCTAAATATTTTATCATTAGGTTCATTTTCAGGAATAAGTTTTTGCAACAACTCACAAACAGATGACGCATATTTAATTTTGTCTAAATCTTCTTTAATATTTGGGAAGTGGTGAATTAGGTTTGCTTGTGTTAATAATTGAACGTCTCTACTATCTTTTTTATAAAAAACAACTTCAGTATGATTGAGTAAATCTATCTTGCTTCCAATTTTAGATTTTGCACTTCTTGCCCCTTTAATGATGGCAGACATTTTACCATATTCTTTTGTAAATAATTGAACAATAAGGCTTGAGTCACTAAAGTTAGTTTTTCTTAAAACTATTGCTTCACTTTTACTTATTTCAGTCATTGCGAATAGTTAAATGTTGGTAAAGTCATAAGGAGCAGTATGTAGATCAACTTCCGTAATAATTCCAGTTATTAAATTATTTGGTGTTACATCAAACGCTGGAGCAAAAACATCGTAATCTGGAGATGTAATTTGTTCACTTCTAAATGAATTAAGTTCGCTTTTATCTCTAAATTCAATTGCTATTTCTTCACCAGTTTTACAATCTTTATCAATAGTAGTTGTAGGTGCTGCAATATAAAAAGGTATGTTGTGATGCTTGCAAAGTACTGCTAAATTATAAGTCCCAATTTTATTTGCAGCGTCTCCATTAACAGCAATTCTATCCGAACCAGCAATCACCAAATCGATTTTATTTTTTTGCATTAAAAATGCTGCAGTTGAATCTGTATTAATTGAGAAAGGAATTCCAGCTTTGTGAAGTTCAAAAGCTGTTAATCTTGAGCCTTGTAATAATGGTCTTGTTTCATCTGCAAAAACAAATTTTATTTTTCCATTTTTATAAGCATTCTGAATTACACTAAATGCTGTTCCACTTCCACCAGTTGCAAGTTGACCTGTATTACAATGCGTAAGTACAGTTGTTTGGTCATTAAAAATTGACAACCCATTTTCAGCCATTTTATCACACATCATAATATCTTCATTATGTATTGATATTGCTTCATTCAACAAAACTGAATAAAGATTTGGGCTATTTTTATTTTTATCAAAAACTTTCTTCATTCTTGATAAAGCCCAAAACAAGTTTACCGCAGTTGGTCTAGTTTCTGCGAGTCTATCATAAACTTTATTAAAATATTCTTTTGATACTTCAGAAATCTTTTTAACAGACAATGCAAGTGCATAAGCTGCAGCAATTCCAATTGCAGGAGCACCTCTTACTTCAAGTCGTTCAATAGAAATTGCTATCCTTTCATAATCATCAGTATCAATGTAGATTTCTTCAATAGGAAGTTTGGTTTGATCAATTAAAATAAGTTTATTATTCTTAAATTCAATCGATTTAAAATCACTCATGATCAAACCTTGATAATTCTCTGAACTCCAAAAACCTATCTAGTATTTGAAGTTGATCTAATTCCTCCAAACCTTTTGTGCTAAATTTTTCTACATTAAAAGAGGCCATTGCACTTCCATATATTACAGCACGTTTCATATTTTCGAAACTCAAATCTTCAGTTTTATGTAAGTAACCAGCAAAACCACCAAGGAACGTATCACCAGCACCAGTAGGATCAAAAATAGATTCAAGCGGATATGCAGGAGCAGAAAAAATACTTTCTCCATTAAATAATAAAGCTCCGTGTTCACCTTTTTTTATAATTAAATATTTAGGTCCCATTTCTCTGATAATTGTTGCAGCCTTAATAAGATTAGATTCATTGGAAAGTAAACGTGCTTCCGAATCATTTATAATTAACACATCGGTTCTTTCTAAAACTTTTAATAAATCATCTCTTGTTGTTTCAATCCATAAATTCATTGTATCACAAATAACAAAATTATCACCTTCTAATTGATCTAAAACTCTTAATTGCAAGGAAGGAAGAATATTACCAAGAATTACATAACTATTTTTTTTATGTTTGTCGGGAATTATAGGATTGAAATTTTCAAAAACATTAAGATCAGTATATAAAGTATCTCTAACATTTAAATCGTAATGATACTTTCCTCCCCAACGAAATGTTTTGCCACCTTTAACAATTTCAAGTCCTTCCATTTCTATAAGATGATCTTCTAACATTTTATAATGTTCATCCGGAAAATCCTCACCAACAACAGCAATCAAACGAACCGGAGTTGTAAAATAACTAGCTGTTAAAGAGATATAAGTAGCAGCTCCTCCAAGTGCATTTTCAATTTTACCAAACGGAGTTTCTACATAATCTAAACCGACCGAACCAACTACTAATAAATCCAATTTATACCTCTTTTATTTTGAATATTTATAATGATTAAAATAAATAATTTTTACTTCTCTTTACTAAAGAATATATTGAAAATCTAATTTTCACTTTACCTATAACAAGTCGAATATGTCATTTCGAAATGAGCGTTTTGCACGATTGAGAAATCTAAGAATTTATTTATGTTTGGAGATCTCTCACTTGAAACATGTTCGAGATGACAACAATTTCCTAAATACCCACTCTAATAAATTTTAGATTTTCACTTTGAAGTGAAAAATATTCTTCAATAATATCAACAGATTGCCTTTGTCCTGGCCAAGCAAACATTTTTTTTGCTTTATTTACTGATACCCATTTGTATTCAGAATGTTCAATTGACAATCTTACTTTTTGCTCTTGACTAACAACAGCAACAAATACCGGGATTATTGTAATACTGTCATCTGTATCATCATAAAATGAATTTATGTTTGGGACTGTGTATATTTCATCTATATTCAGATTAGTTTCTTCTTTAATTTCCCTAATTACTGTCTGGTATGCTTTTTCTTCATCTTTAATTTTACCAGTTACCATTTGCCAAATATTCGGATACTTTTCATTTGATGCTCGTTTCATAATCAAAAACTTAATTTCCTTTTCAGTTTTTTTGAGTATGTGAGCTTCAATTAGGTTTGTTTTTGTTATCATAATTTTCTTATTTGTGAAAGTTAAACCTCCGAGGTTTTACTTTATAATAAATCCTTACATCAATATTCTCGTTATTAATCGATACAATCACTGAGTAAATTTATAAACCTCGGAGGTTTTATGTTCTCAATTGATTCTGATAAGTTGTTTCTATCTTTTTCATATTCTTACTCATAATCTTAATCACGTTTTTGTTTTAGAATAAATTAAAAGCGAGTAAGATAAAGAGCAAGATTATGATTAAGAAATTATTAAAAATACGCTCTTGCTTCTGCTCGCATTGTATTGATAACTCTTCCGGCTCCTTGTAATCTTCCACTATAGTTTACATTAATCTGCAAATTATTTGAGAACCTATAATCAAAATTAGACCTCCAAATATAATTTTTACCAATTAGATTTCCATTGGTAATTTCAAAAGGAATAATATTCTCTTTAGTATTTGAAATCAGTTCAGTCCTTTCAGCTTCAATTCGTAATCTTCCTTTTTTGAATAACGAAAGTGTAAACCTAAGTGTAATTTTGTTTTCATCAATAATTGTAGGCTTTTGCGGATATTTATCCTCTAATCTACTTACTTTTATTTTGAAACCAAATTCCATACTGTTTACAGGTCTGTAAGAAAAATCACTAATAACAATATTTGAATTTGTTGTTAACGATCTATTTGTATTTGTAGGAGCCAATATGTTTTCTGTTCTAATAATAATTTCAGTTTCATTATTTATTTCTTTCACCATTCGGAATTTGATTCTTAAACTTTGTTGCCTATAGTAAGCCTTTTCCAATCCAGCACTAAATTGATTTAAACTTTTTCTTTGAGTGAATCTTAATCTAAATGAAAGCTCCCTTTTATTTTTGAAGATGTGTAAATCTTGTTGAAAATAATTTGAACCACGAATTGTTGTTGAATCATTTAAGAAGTAATTCGAATTCAACAAGTATATTTTACTCGTTTCTTCTTCCCTACTATTCTCTTCAAGCTTGTAAGCAGTTTCAGAATATAGAGAACTTAAAATATTACTTGCAAAATTTTTACTTGTGAAATATTTAGCAAAATCTATTTTCCAGCGTGTATTTATTTTTAGATCAATTACAGGAAATAAAGCATCTGTTGGAATTGTTGTTTGAATAAAATCACCTTCGAACGGATCAGGAATGAACTCATTTTCTTCGGCAATTCCATTTTCATTTAGATCTCCAATGTATGAATGACTTCCGGTACCAAATGGAACTCTTAGAAATACTCGTTCTAAGCGTGCTGCTCTTTCTGTTGCTGCTTGATAATAAAACTGCCCAGAAATAAGTCTATTAAAAAGATTTACTCTTGATTGATTTCTAATCAGAATTGTTTCATTATCACCAAAACCTTTATTGGAAAAAGTATCACTATATTTTTTCTTCCTAAATGAGAAATCTGTTGCACTTGTCAGCTCTTTAATCTCACTAAAATTTAATGAATATGTATGCAAAAAGGATTGTGATTCTTTAACAAACTTACCATCAATTGGAATATTTTCTTCTGTAAATGAATACTTTGCTGAAATATTAAAACCTTTTGAAATATTAAAATTTACAAACGGCGAGTACTCAAAATATTTTTTACTACCAATAAAAAGTGAATCACTTACGTCACCGAACTCTTGTTTATTTTCCGCCCTGTACATAAAGCCAGGGACAAAACTACCAACGTCATAAGTTACTTCTCCATTTTGCCTAAGCCATTTTGTTGAGAATGTTCTATTCTTGGTCTCAACATTATCAAAACTATAATTCAGTTTTATATTCTTATAATTCTTCCAATCAATATTTGCTAAATATCTTTTGGAGCTAAAAAGAGATCCTTTCTTTAGTAACCCATATTGCGTTTTAAGATTGATATCATTAACTGGCGAGTATGTAAATTGTATTTCTCTGAGTAATTCTTCAGAACTAATTGTATTTGATGTATTATAATATCTATCAAACTCTATTTCATTTATTCTATCTATTGGTTTGAAATTGCCATCTAAAAATCTGTCTCTAAAATATCCACTTATTTTACCATAATTGGTCTTACTAAAATTAAGTTCAAGTTGCGAAATATCGATTTTAAAATTTCGTGCAGATCCAAAATTATTTTCGTCACCTATTTCTGAAAGAGTGTTTCTATCCCAATTACTGCCAGCAAGTTCTAAGTTAATTTTTACTTTTTCAATTGGATCGTACTCAACAACAAAATTACCAATTTGAGCATTTTCCGGTAACGGCAACAATCTTATTGGAAGGTAAGATCCTT
>Ga0209633_10003842_pt1 | contig 13735 bp, 16 predicted proteins | sample Cruoilmetagenom1_FD_187290 | JGI IMG/M metagenome (GOLD analysis project Ga0209633, IMG submission 187290) | Oil polluted marine microbial communities from Coal Oil Point, Santa Barbara, California, USA - Sample 1 (SPAdes) (version 2) | ecosystem: Environmental > Aquatic > Marine > Oil seeps ... | reverse complement strand
AATCGGTTGGGAATCCGTTGATCGCTACGACGGGTGTGACGCCGTGGCGACGCACGATGTGGATGTGGCGTCGGAGGTTGGCGGTCCCGTCGAACACGTCTTCGGGGTTCTCTTCGAGCAGTGCCGAAGGAAGCGGCCGACCGGCCTTGATGGCGTGCTTGCCGGAGTGGAACTTCATCGATCGAACGGTCGTGACGATGACCGCTGCGTCCGGTGCCAGACCTGAGGCTCTGCACTTGAGGTTGAAGAATTTCTCGGCGCCGACGTCGGACCCGAAGCCGGCCTCCGTGATCAGATAATCACCACCACGAATACCGATGTAGTCGCCAACGATCGACGAGTTTCCATGGGCGATGTTCGCAAACGGTCCGGTGTGAACGATGGCGGGTGTGCCTTCGAGCGTCTGCATCAGGTTGGGAGACAACGCGTCCTTCAGCAGCACCGCGGCCGACCCAGCGGCGTTGACGTCTTCGGCGGTGACAGCTCTCCCATGGCGGTCGAACCCGATCACCGTCCGCTTCAACATGTCACGGAGGCCCCTGAGACTGGTTGCCAGCCCCAGCATGGCCATGATCTCCGAAGCGGCCGTGATGTCGAACCCGGTCTGTCTCGGCACTCCGTTGATCTTCCCGCCGAGCCCGGTCACCACGCCGCGCAGTGTGCGATCGTTGACGTCGAGAACGCGCCTCCAGGTGACGTCATCCGTCCCGATCGACAACTGGTTGCCGTGGTAGATCTGATTGTCGATGAGCGCCGCGATGAGATTGTTCGCCGCCGTAACGGCATGGAAGTCACCGGTGAGGTGAAGGTTCATCTGTTCCATCGGAACTACCTGTGAGTAGCCCCCACCGGCCGCGCCACCCTTGATCCCGAACGTCGGGCCAAGCGAAGGCTGTCTCAGCGTGACGACGGCCTGCCGGTCGATGTGCTTGAAACCCTGTGCAAGCCCGACAGCGATCGTCGTCTTACCTTCCCCAAGCGGTGTCGGACTGGTCGCCGTAATCAGGACGTACTTGGCCCGTGGCGGACCCATCCGGTCGATCGCCGACAGCGAGATCTTCGCCATCTCGCGGCCGTAGTGCTCGACATCGTCGGCAGGAATACCCATCTCGTCCGCGACGTCTTCGATCCGGCGGAGCTTGGCGCTGCGGGCGATCTCGAGATCTGTTGGCATGGTCATCAGCTCACGCTCCCCGAAGCGCGTACGCACGAGTCATCCGTGCTGCTGGCTACGCTTCGAACCCCGACACCTCGCCGGTGTCGGCCTGAGTGGCCTCCCCGCCGGTCGTGAGTCCCAGCTCCGCCTTCAACTCTTCGAGCTTGGCGTCGGCCTGTGCCTCGTTCATGGCCTGACGGAGTTCTGCCTCGCCGCCCTCCGGGGTCGCATCGAAGACCTCCGCTTTCGCCATCGCTTGCGCCTTGCGCTTGTCGATCTTGTCCTCTACCGCTTCGAGCGTCGGCGTGTCGTCATCGAGCGTCGCCGACATCGACTGAACGGCAGAGTTGACGGCCTCTTGCATCTTCGCCTGCTCGAGAGAACCGAGCAGCTCCATCTGCTTCGCTGAGAGCTCCTGCAGCTTGACGGCGTTGGCCTGGACGGCGCGCTTTGCATCGTCGGCCTGGGTGATCGACGTCTCATACTGTCCCTTGAGGGATGTGAGATTGTTCTCGGCAGCCTGGAGCTTCGTAGCCTGCCCCTGGGCGATGTTCGTCCACTTGGCGACACCGGCGGTATCTCCTGCAGCTTTCGCTTCTTCTGCTTTGAGGATCGCTTGTTTGGCCATCTCACGAGTCTCTCCGACTTCGTCCGCAGCCCTCTCGATCTTCGTCTCGAGCTGCGTCCGGTGCGCCACGATGTTGGCGGCCTGGTTCCGAAGGTCCTGGTTCTTCTTCTTCGCCTGATCGATCGCCACCTGAATCTCGATCTCGGGATCCATCATGTCATCGGACGTCGACTTGAACCATGACTGAATGTACAGCCACCATTTCTTGAGCATTTGCATCCCTCTCTCGTGGTATCTGCGGTACCTGCAAGTGTAGAAGCGGTATCAACCCCTACGACGACCGCCACCTCGCGTACGTTTGCTGCTCGTTGATCGAGACCGCGAACTGGAGCTCGACGACCGACGAGGCGAGCGACGCGACGACGCCATCGACCCAATCAGCAGGCCGGTCATCATCGCCGTCGTCCCGGAGGATCTCTGATGACTCGGTCGTCGGTAGACGGACTCCGGCATACGGAGAGGTGTTGTGGACGGGGCGGCAGGTTGAGCCTTCACCGGCTTTGGTGGAGGAGACTCGCCGTCGAGGAGCGCCTCCACGCTGTCGAGCCGCCAGATTGCCATATCGAGCTCCTCCGCCGTGGTGATGAGCTCTTGTGGCGAGGCAGCTCCTTCGTAGGTGTCGAGCGCCTCGGCATATGCGGCGGTGGCCGACTCATAGAGAACCCGAGCGGCAGGATCTGTTGACGCGGTGACATCATCCTCGAGATCGATGATGTCGTTAGCGACGGCATCGAGACGCTTCTTCACCTCAACGCTTGCGTTCTCTGCCGCTTCCTCGGCATCGCGTTTCGAAGAGCGGGAGGACAGCCAGAAGACAAGGGCTCCACCGGCGATGACAATCAGCAGAAATATCCACCCCAAGGGAAGTCCTCCGCCTCCTCCAGGTTCGGCACCGCCGACCGGTTGTCCGATGAGTGTTGCAACGAAGAGTTCAACGACCTCGGTATCCGAACTGCCATCGAGGGAGACTTCTGTTGCCTCATCAAGCTGCTCATCTGAATAGATGTCGCCCTCTGAGCTCCATCCGACCGTCTCGGGAGCGACGACGAGGACGGTCCCCGTCCCGCCCATCTCGTCGAGCGTGTTCTCCGCGTAGATCGTGGCACCGCCGGAAGGCTCGACGGCGAGGACCGCGACAGAGAGGTCCCCGCCGGCGAATCGGGCCTCGGCAACTGCGTACTCGACCGCATCGGAGTCGGCGTCTGACCCGTCTTCGATGAAGTAGCCCTGGGCTTCGAGCACTGGAGCGACGTCGACGGGTTGAGCTGCTGCCACGAGGACGAAGAGGGCAACGACGGCGAAGATCAGTCGTTTCATGAGACGAGGGTACCCACGAGCATCGCGGTGACCGTCTACTTCCCCACCGCGGCTCGGAGGAAGAACGTTACGTTCGCTGGACGTTCAGCCATCCGACGGGTGAGATACGGATACCAGGCGGTGCCATACGGCACGTAGACACGCACGGGATGTCCCTCTTCGAGCAGCGACCGCTGAAGGTTCCTGCGGACACCGTAGAGCATCTGAAACTCCCACGGTCGGGCACGATCCTCAGCGAGTCGTTTCGTCAGATCGATCCGATCGTCATCGTGGGTGGCGATTGCGGGCGTAACCCCGGGGGTGGCCATCAGTCGCCGGGTGAGTGCGTCGAAAGCGGCGTCAACGCGGTCTCGCTCTTGGTGCGCCACCTCTACCGGTTCGGCGTATGCCCCCTTGCACAGCCGAACAAGCCCTCCGTGGATGACGATTCGGTCAAGGTCTGCAGGGGTGCGATAGAGGTAGCTCTGGATGGCGATGCCGATGTTCCCGTGTCGGGCCTGCACCGTCTCGAACGCGGTAACGGTCTTCTCGACGAGCTCCGATTCCTCCATGTCGACGGTCACGGTCGTCCCTGCATCGGCGGCTCGGACTGCGAGCGTATCCAGGGACTCGACGGCGAGGTCGTCATCGAGGCCGAGACCGAGTTGAGTCAGCTTCACGGAGATGTTGGCGTCGAGCCCGCTCTCATGGATCCGGTCGAGACACTTCAGATAGTCATCACGAGCCGCGACGGCGTCTGTCGCGTCCGTGACATGCTCTCCAAGATGATCGAGCGACACTCGCGCCCCCATCTCGTTCAGCGATCGAGCGGCAGCGGCCGCATCGTCGATCGTCTCCCCCGCTACGAAGCGGAGAGAGAGGCGACGCCCTGTGGAGGACTCGGAGAAGATCTTGCGGACGGTCGATCGATTGGTGACAGCAAGCACGCTGCGACCGACAACGTTCATGCGTCGGTGTCTCCTGCGGCTCGGCGTCCAAGTTCGCGAGATCGTCGCGACGCAGCCTGGATAGCGTCCTCGATCAGCGTGCGGAAACCTCCCTCTTCGAGGGAGTACATCGCAGCGGCAGTCGTCCCACCCGGCGATGTCACGTCGCTCCGCAGGCGGAACGCACTCTTCTCAGACCCGGCAAGCAGCATCCCAGCACCCCGCAGGGTCTGATGGACGATGCGTTCGGCTGCGTAGTGCGGGAGCCCTTCGCGGATCGCGGCCTCTGTCATGGCTTCGGCCAGAAGAAACGCATAGGCCGGGCCGGTACCGGACACGGCCGTCACGGCGTCCAATAGATCCTCAGACAACTCGATCGTGTCGCCGACGGCGCCGAGGACAACCGAGGCGTCTTCGATCGCTGCGGTATCGGCGTGTGTACCACCGCAGTAGGCAGTCATGCCTTCATCGATAGCGGCAGGTGTATTCGGCATGGAGCGAACGATCGGGATGCCCGGTAGCTCCGTCTCGTACGAGGCGATCGTCACCCCGGCTGCGATCGAGACGATGACCTGGTCTGCTTCGAGGGTCTCGCGGATCACCTCCAGGAGCCCCGGCACATCCTTCGGCTTGACTGCCACCAGGATCACCCGCTTCCCGGCAACCGCCTGCGCGGCGTCGGAAGTTGCACTGACTCCCGTGAGGAACTCGACCTCCCTGATCCGCTCCTGCCGACGGTCGGTGATGGAGAGATCGCTCGTCTCCCACCCCGCACGCAGCAGACCGAGAGCGAACGTCTCTCCCATCGCTCCAGCCCCGAGAATGGCAACAGTCGGTTTCATGCCCGCAACTCTACAACGACCTCACGAACCCACGGCGGTTCGGAAATGATCCGCGATCGCTTCGTCGAATGCGACGAAGCGGATCACATCGAGTTGGCCGCCACCGTCGGCCCATGTCCGGGCTGTTTCGACGATGACACGACATGCATCGTCGGGTGGATATCCGAAGATCCCGGCAGAGATCGCCGGCACCGCGATCGATTTCGCATCGAGATCGACGCCCGCGTCGAGCGCCGCCCGTACCGCCCTGGCGAGGAGCCCTTCGTTGTCCTGATCGGCCCGATAGACGGGGCCGACGACGTGGATGACGTAGCGAGCCGCCATGTCGCCTGCAGACGTGACCGCAGCTTCTCCTGGTTGCACCGGGCCATGCTCGGCGACCCATGCCAGGGAGTCCGCATCTACCGCTGGTCCCCCTGCCCGGGAGATCGCTGCCGCGACACCGCCACCGTGCGCCAGATGCTCGTTCGCAGCATTGACGATCACATCCACGCCCTGCTTCGTGATGTCACCCTGGACGACTTCGATCCGTGTCGCCATCTATCCCTCGATCTCAACGGCAGTCGTCGGATGTGCCGAGCCCGTCAGGCGCTCTATCTGTGATGCGAAGCGATCCGGATCGCCGGTCGTCAGAAAGCGGGTATCACCGGAACCGTTATCTGAGCCACCTGATCGCACTCTGGCGACCTGTCTCGCTACGGCGGGAGCAGGATCGATCACGCTCACATCGTCGCCCGCGGCGGCCTGGATCTGATCGGCAATGAACGAGTAGTGGGTGCAGCCGAGCACGATCGTGTCGGCACCTCGTCCAACGACGTCGGTCGTGAATCGTCGGACGAGGTCGTCGACGTCGTCTCCGTCTTCGATAGCCGCAGCAAGACCGGGACACGCCCGCGCAACGACGGAGACCCCACGGGCATGACGGTCGACGACCGACGAGAACAGCTCTCCCTGGAATGTGGCCTCGGTCGCAAGCACGCCGATGGTCCCTCGTTGTGTGGCCCCAACCGCGGGTTTGACCGCGGGTTCCATGCCGACGAACGAAACGGTGGGGAACCGCTCCCGCAGTTCGTGGAGCGCCGCGGCCGATGCACTGTTGCAGGCGACAACGATGGCGGTTGCGCCGGCATCGATCAGGTATTCAGTGATGGCGAATGCCCGCTCTCTCACCACGGCGAGACCACGCTCGCCGTATGGGGAGTACGCCTGATCCGCCACGTAAACGAGATCACAGGCGGGGAGGAGCGCCCGTACCTCGGAGAGGATGCCCAGACCACCGACCCCGGAGTCGAAGATGCCGATCGAGCCTTCGGTCACCAGGGATCACCGTGGCGACTCCGATACGCAACCTCGTCCATCGACTTCCTGCCGCCGAAGTTCCGTGGCGCCGCATCGTCCGCCGGGTAGCCGATGGCAACGGCGTACCTGCACCGGGCACCGTCGGGGAGGCCGAGTATCGAACCGGCATCATCTTCGCGGTGCAGCGTGATCGGACACGACGCCAGGCCGAGCACATCGGCGGCGAGCATCACGTTCTGGGCGACACGACCCGTGTCGAACTCGTAGCCGGCGGCTTCTTCCACCAGAGCGAACGCCATGGGTGCAGCACGAAGGGGAACGGTGAAGTCACCACATTCGCTGAGACGTTCCTTCTGGTCGCTGTCGACAACGATGAAGGACCAGTTCTGGAGATTCTTGCTGCTCCCCGTCCAACGGGCCGCTTCGAGCAGTTGCTCGATCACGGCATCCGGTATTGGTTCGTCCCTGTATGAGCGCAGAGCGCGGAGGTTGAGGATCTGGTCGTAGTGATTACTGGTGGTCATGGCGCCAGCGTACCCATGAGAAAGGGACCGGGGTAACCCCGGTCCCTTTCTATCAACAGTTGCTTTCGGTTCAACCGAGGAGCTTCGCCTTCTGAGCGGCGAACTCGGCATCAGTGAGCTTGCCAGAGTCGTGCAACGCGGCCAGCTTCGTCAACTGGTCTGCGGCGGATTCGTTGCCGGCAACGTCGCGGATGTACTCGTTCTGAGCCTTCTGCGCTGCTGCAGCGTTCTCCATGGAGCGTTCCTGCATGCTGCCGCCCTGGGCGATCAGATACACGAGCACACCGAGCATCGGCAGGAAGATGATGAAGAACGTCCATCCGGCCTTTGCCCATCCGGACACAGGACTGCGGAAGATGTCAGCGAAGACCGCGATGAGGAGCCAGATCCAGATGACGAACAGGAAGAACATCAACATCCACCAGAACATGTTGAGTATTGGATACGAAGCAAGTAGCGGCACGGGGCCCTCTTTCTTTGTCGAATGAACGATTGCAGTGGCTGAGCCCGCGAGAACCAATGTCCCACAGGCGTCGCCTGTTGCAGGAATTCTAGCGGTCTAGGTTTGCTCTGCCAGTCCTAGAAGGACTCCACCGCCAGATCCATGAGTCCGCCATCTTCAGTCTGTGCGAGTTCCCGACGGAGCGTCGCCTTCGGAAGAACCGTCCTTGCGAAGTACCGCGCCGAGGCGATCTTGCCTCCGTAGAACGCCCGATCTGACTCGCTCGCTTCCGGCAGCGCCTCAACAGCGACATCCGCGTGCCGGATCAGCAGCCAACCCATGATCACCTCGGCGAGGCTCTCGAGAAGTGGTGTTGTGTGCAAGCCCGTCTTGTAGATCTCAGACGGGTTCTGCATGGCACCCATCGAGAATCCGACAAGTGCTCCGACATGGTTCTGGACGTCCTCGAGCGCCTTACCAAGGAGCTCCCGCTCGACGGCCATCTCCTCGGAGCCACCTTTGATCGTCTCGAGGATGCTCTGGCCGAGCATCATGAGCGTCGCTCCCTGGTCTCTTGCGATCTTCCTGAAGAAGAGATCCAGACCCTGGATGGCGGTCGTTCCTTCGTAGATCGTGTCGATCTTGGCATCGCGAATGTACTGCTCGATCGGGTAATCGCGGGTGTAGCCGGAGCCCCCGAAGACCTGCAGCGACTGGGCAAGCAACTCGTAGGCCTTCTCCGACGAGTAGCCCTTGACCATCGGAAGCATCAGATCGTTGAGCTTGGCCCATTGCTCTTCCTCGGGATGCAGGTGCGCCATGTCGAGCAGCCATGCGGCGTACATCGACATGGCCCGCAATCCCTCGGCGTAGACCTTCTGACTCATCAACATCCGGCGCACGGCAGGGTGGTGGATGATCGTCACGCGCGGAGCGCTCTTGTCCCGGACTTGTGTCAGGTCGGCAGACTGGACACGCTCCTGGGCGTACTCGAGTGCATTCAGATATCCGGTCGACAGCGTCCCGGCCGCCTTGACTCCAATCGACATCCGTGCGTCCTCGATGACAAGGAACATCTGGCGAATGCCGTCATGCACGTCACCGACGAGGTAACCAACCGCCGGCTCCTCGACGCCGAATGACAGCTCAACGGTCGTGGATCCACGGATCCCCATCTTGTCCTCGAGATTCGTCGTGACGACGCCGTTGCGCTCACCGATCGAACCGTCTTCGTTGATGTGGTACTTGGGGACGATGAACATCGAAAGACCCTTGGTCCCCGGTTCGGCTCCTGGTGGCCGGGCGAGAACGAGGTGGATGATGTTCTCGTAGTAGTCATTGTCACCGGAGGTGATGAATCGCTTGACACCTTCGAGGTGCCACATGTCCCCCTCGACGTGGATCGCCTTCGTAATGCCGGCCCCGACGTCGGAACCCGCATCAGCTTCGGTGAGCACCATCGAGGCACCCCAGTTCTGCTCCACCATCGGGACGGCAAATCTCTCGATCTGCTCCGGCGTGCCGGCTGCTTCGATGACCCGCGCCATCAGACCGCCGATCGGATAGAGAGAGATCGCACCATTCGCACCGGCGAAGAACTCGGCGGTGGCCCAACGCAGTGTCTCTGGAGCGCCGAAGCCTCCGAGGGACTGCGGAACACCGACGAGATGCCAGCCACCATCATGGAGTGCATCGAGGCTCTTCTTGACGCCGGCGGGTAGTTCTACATTGCCGTCGACGAGCTTGAGTTTCGTGCGGTCGGCCTCTACGAAGCTCTCGGCGAAGTCCTCGGTCGCAAGTCGATCGACTTCTCGCAGCATGTCCATGGCGGTGTCGTGATCGATGTCCTCAAACGGTGCTTCGCCGAGGTACTCATCGACCCCATACGCCTCGAACAGGTTGAACTGGATGTCCCGAAGGTTGCTCTTGTAGTGGCTCATTGATCACTCCCCGGCTGGTGTCACCATCGTGTCCCTGGCGGCGAACAGACCCGGAGGGCGAACCACCGGTCGTCCGGCTTTTTGAGTATACACTCCATTTTGGAGTGCTCACTCAAGATCGGAGTACTCTGGCCTTTCAGGGAGGCATGTGATGGCCCGCTACCAGGTCGGACTCCGAACCGAAACGAAGATCCTCGAAGCGACTCGCGAGCTACTCGCTGAAGGTGGTCTCGACGCCGCGACGCTCAAGGCGATCTGCGACCGAGCAGGCGTGCAGGCAGGCTCGTTCTACAACATCTTCCCCACCAAGGAACAAGCCATCATGCAGGTGGCTCGAGAGGCGATCCAGGCAGTCGATCCAGATCCCGAGGACTCCGGCCTCGAAACCCTCGACGATCTCGTCGACGCCTATGTCAGGTTCATCACCGATCAGTCGGACCTTGCCCGCGTCTACCTCCAAGTCGCCATATCGGGAAGCAACGACGACTCGGTCGCTCGCCGATTCCTCCGCCACCACGCCCGCCGAGTGGAACGTTTCGCCGGGGCGATACTGAGGAGCGCAGAAGCCGCGACTCCCGAAGACTCGGTCACCAAGGCAGAGGTCCTTCTCGGCGCCCTCGATGGACTGGCGTTCCGCTGGGTACTCGATCGATCGTTCGACTTCGCTCCACATGCCAGATTCGCCTTGGCCCAGTGTCGGCGCTAGATCTGCCCCTTCCACCGAGACATCCCAGCGCGTAGGTTCTGCGATGGCGCCGTCGGCGTCCGGTCCTGCGGAGAGGATCGAAGACAACCGGGAGGGGACGAGGATGGACTTCATTCAGACGATCGGCTACGACGTTGATCATGGGAAGGCAGGCGACTACCAGCAATGGCTGGCTGCGAACGAAGAGGCATGGAAGGCGGCCATGCCGGAGGGAACCAGGTACGTCGGAACCTACGCAGCGGTCTACTCGAGCGAGAAGAACGCCGGGTCGTTCTTCACCATCTACCAGCTCGAGTCCTACGCCGCTCTAGATCGCCTCGCCGAGGCGGGCAAGAGCGGCGAATTCTCCCGGATCATGAACGAGGCCATGGCGTTCGGAGACTTAGAGAAGGGCGCTGGCTGGAGCCAGTTCCTCTTGAAGAACGTCAACGACGCAACCGTCTGGGGCTGACCGCCCTTCAAGAGAGCCGGCGGCCCTTGGAAGGGTTGCCGGCTCTCTCGCGATCAGAGCACGAAGAGATGATGCGCGGCCGATCAAGCGATTCTCCAATGCCTTACCATCAACTCCGAAGCCGGACCGGGAACAGATAGGACATCAGATGGAATTCGCGTTTCAAACGGTCGGCCTCTATGAGGACGTACTCAAGGTGGCCCGGTTCTCCGAGGACAACGGCCTCGCTGCGATCGCTCTCCCCGACCACTATCTCATGGCGATGGATGAGGAGAAGGCCAAGACAACCCCTGCGTCAGATGCACTGATCCAGTTCGCCGGCTTGGCTCGTGACACCAAAGATCTCGAACTCGTCGTCCTGGTCTCTCCGATCACATTCAGGCATCCAGCCGTTCTCGTGAAGACCGCGATCACGATCGACCGGATGTCCGGGGGACGATTCACGCTTGGGCTCGGAACGGGTTGGATGGATCGGGAGCACGAAGTGTTCGGCTTCAACTACCCGCCGATGCCGGAAAGATTCGTCATGCTTGAGGAAGCGTTGGCATACACCCGAGCCGCCCTCTCGGATGAGCCCATCGGGTACTCAGGGGAGTACTTCACCCTCGAAGCCTTCCCGATCTCCCCCAGGCCCACCGGCAAGGTCAAGCTACTTGTCGGTGGCAGCGGTCCGTTGAAGACGCCTCGTCTTGCCGGGATGTACGCAGACGAATTCAACGTCACCCTCGGAGACGACCTTGCGGTCCGAATCGACCGTGCCAGAACGACGGCAGCCGAAGCAGGACGCGACCCGGAGGATCTGATTCTGTCCAGCGTCGGACAGATCATCGGTGGTACGACAGAATCGGATCTCGAACACCGCCTCGATGTCATCGCTGCGGACGGTGGGGTGACGAAGGAGGAACTGGCAGACCAGTTCAAACGTCGGCAGAGACACGCACCGATGGGAACCTACGCTCAGCTCAGGGATCGGTTCGAGGAACTGGAGGATCTGGGAATCAGCCGGTTCTACATCCAGGGCGTTCGTGACAACGGCTATCAAAGCGAACTCGTTGACGCCCTCTCGGGGTGAGTCGGGTATCTTTGGGGCAGTGAACGACACGATGCTCAACATCGGGGGGCCGGTCCGGATCACGGATTACGGCGGAGAAGGACCGCTCCTTCTCCTCGTCCATGGTCTCGGCGGTTCGACCGAGAACTGGGGCGCCGTCGGCCCGGAGCTCTCCGGATTTGGGCATGTCGTGGCCCTCGACCTCATCGGATTCGGCGACTCCGAACCCGGGGATCGGCGACCAAGCGTGGAGGACAACGCAACGCTCCTCGCAGAAGTGATCCAATTGCTCGGCTACGAAAGCGCCACGTTGATAGGCAACTCCATGGGCGGCCTCATCTCCCTCATCACGGCCACAGAACATGCCAACCGCGTCGAACGAATCGTGCTCGTCAATCCTGCCCTACCTGTGAGCCGCAGACACCCTCCGGATCTCGAGGTTCTGACCAAGCTCCTCGGGCCGTTGGTCCCGGGCATCGGCGTTCCCGCGTTCAAGGCCTACCGGGCGTCTCACTCGCCGGAAGAAGAGACCACAGAGACCTTGCGAATGATCACAGCCGATCCGTCGACCGTGTCGGACTCCTCCAAGGAGAGGCTCACCGATGCCAACCGACGCAGACGCGGGCAGGATTGGGTGATTCCGGCATTTCTCGAAGCCGACCGGTCGATCGCCCGCTACGTGCTGCGTCCCCGCCGCTACCGCAAGTTGATCCACAGGATCGGTGCTCCGACGCTACTCATCCACGGTGCGGAAGATCGACTCGTGTCGGTCGATTCCGCCCGATGGGCGGCATCTGAGCGACCTTGCTGGGAGTACGTGGAGATGGAGAACGTCGGGCATGTGCCGATGATCGAAGCAACCGATCTCTTCCTCTCCACGGTGACCGACTGGCTCGCCGGGTAGCGGTCAGTTGACGACCGGGTAACCCTGCTCGTACCAGTTGACGATCCCACCGTCGATCTCATAGACCTCGACGAATCCGAGATCCTTCATCGTCTTGACGGCATCGGATGATCGATTCCCGGTCCGGCAGTACATGACGTACGGCACGTCCTTGTCGAGTGTGTCAAGCTGGTCGGCGAAGTCGTCGGCGTAGAAGTCGACCATGATCGCGTCGGCAAGACGCGCTTCATTGAACTCCTCGGCGGTGCGGATGTCGAGAACGACGAGACCTGCCGGATCATCGGCGATCACCTGAGCGGCATCCGCAGGAGAGACCAGCTCGATGTCCTGTGTGGTTGTGTCAGAAGAACATGCGGTCACCAGAACCGATAGCGCAAGTATCAGTAGGAGCAGGCTTCGGATCAGTCGTGGTTTCATCGTGGGATATCTCCTTCTTGTTCGCCGGGGTACCGGCGCTTTATGCCATTCCGAGATCGACAAGCCCGCCGGTGAGGTTGGCGACAACCCCGAAACCCCGCCGGACCAGGTATTCCGCTGCAACTCCCGACCGATTCCCTGACCGACACACGAGCAAGATCGCACGGTCTCCTTCGAGATCGTCGAGCCTATCCGGCAGCGAACCAAGTTTGATGAGAACGGAGCCAGGAAGTGTTCCCATCGCCCACTCGAAGGGCTCACGCACGTCGATGATCACGGCATCATGCTCCTGGCTCCAGACCCGCCAATCGCGAGCCGGGACCAGACGCACGGCCGGAGTCGGTCTATCTCCGCTCACGTGAGTTGGATGAACAGCTTCTCGAGCCGCGCCGGGTCGTAGCCCTCGAGCGCCGCTCGATCCGGGTCGGCTGCGCACATCGCCATCGTTGCGGCGAAGTACTTGTAGCCGGCGTGTTCGAGTGCCCGCATCGAAGCGGAGAATTGGGTGATGACATCGGAGCAATCCCGATCTTCTTCGAGCATGCCCTGGATCCCGCGTATCTGCCCCTCGACGCGGCGCAGCCTCGTCAAGATGTCGTGGACCTCTGTCTCTCCCATCTGCATAAGGCGAGGATATACCCCCATGGGGTATACGGATGAGCAAGGTTCGATGAGTTTAGGAAATCTGGAATTGATATACTTCGACTCAGGTTATTCTACCCGTAACGACTCAGACACAGCTTGCGTCATCGCGAGCCAACGACACGAAGGAGCACCCCACATGGGACGCGCCGTAGGTATCGACCTCGGAACCACCAACTCTGTCATCTCGACGCTCGAGGGCGGAGAACCAAAGATCATCACGAATGCCGAAGGGCACCGCACGACCCCTTCGGTCGTGGCATTCGCCAAGAACGGCGAGGTCCTCGTCGGCGACCAGGCGAAGCGTCAAGCGATCACGAACCCCGACCGCACCGTCCGGTCGGTCAAGCGGTACATGGGCAGCGATTGGAACATCGAGGTGGATGGCAAGGACTACACCTCGCAGGAGATCGCAGCCCGCATCCTCATGAAGCTCAAGCGGGATGCCGAAGCCTTCCTCGGCGAACCGGTAACCGAAGCTGAGGAAGGC
>Ga0209633_10003841_pt1 | contig 13742 bp, 12 predicted proteins | sample Cruoilmetagenom1_FD_187290 | JGI IMG/M metagenome (GOLD analysis project Ga0209633, IMG submission 187290) | Oil polluted marine microbial communities from Coal Oil Point, Santa Barbara, California, USA - Sample 1 (SPAdes) (version 2) | ecosystem: Environmental > Aquatic > Marine > Oil seeps ... | reverse complement strand
GTATTAGCTTAGCTCAAGGGGTTAAAAAAACCAATGAAATTCAATTATTTAATGAAAGTTTAGAATTAAACGAAGAATTGATAGATAATAATAAAGAAAAGGCTGAAACAACCGAAATCATAAATGTAGTATCAACTTTTAGTAAAGTTGGTGTAAAAGAGAGCGATATTCTTAAAAAGAAAACATTTGTTTTAGCGGTAGCACTAGGATTATTGATGTTGGCTTTTATTTTGTTTAAACAATTAAACACTTTCTTATTGAAATATCGAAAATAGTCTTCGAAAGATATTACTTAGATTACTTCTTTTAAGAATATAGTTAAAATCAGGTGGATATAAAAAACATAATAAAATTTCAAATTAAAAATATATTTAAAGCCTTAAATATTGACGTAACCAAAAACATGAGATATGATAGATTAACATCTCATATTATCAAAAATGAATTAACAAATACGTCTAATTGTTTAGATATTGGCTGTCACAAGGGAGAGATTTTAGATCAAATGTTATCTGTATCAAATAAAGGAAAACATTATGGGTTTGAACCAATTCCCGATTTATATAATAACCTTATTGAAAAATATAACGATAAAGCGACCATTTTACCTTTTGCTTTATCAAATAAAGATAGTATTACTAATTTTCAAATAGTTAAAAATTCTTTAGGTTATAGTGGTTTAAAAATAAGAAAGTATAATGTTAAAAAACCCATCATTGAAACTATTAATGTTGAAACTAAAAAACTTGATACTATTTTACCAAATAACTATAAAATAGATTTTGTTAAAATCGATGTAGAAGGAGCTGAGTATAACGTTTTAGAAGGAGGGTTTAAATTGTTTACTAGAGATAAACCAAAAATAGTATTTGAATTTGGTAAAGGAGCTAGTGAATATTATAGCACTACACCTACCATGATGTTCGAGATAATAAATAAGATTGGATTAAGAGTCTTTCTTTTAGATAGTTTTATTAATAAGTCTGATTCATTATCATTAAAAGAGTTTGAAAGAATATATAATGAAGGAACTAATCATTATTTTATTGCTAGCGTATAAATAATATAATAAAAAAAATTAATTGATGAGAATTTGCTTAGACTTAGACGGTGTAATCTGTGAACTAAAACAAAAAAACCAAACATACCTTGATGTTGCTCCAATTGATGGAGCTATCGATAGAATTAAAAAGCTGAAAGAAGCAGGGCATTATATTATAATCAATACTGCAAGGCACATGAAAACTTGTGGTTCTAATTTAGGCCTGATTAATGCTAGAATTACAAAAATGACACTAGATTGGTTAGAAAAGCATAATATACCGTATGATGAAATCTATTTTGGAAAACCTTGGGCTCAAGTTTATATAGACGATAATGCATTTAGGTTTACCAATTGGTCTTCTATAGATGCTGACGGAAGTAATTTACCTGTTTCAAATGAGCAAAAAAACAGAAAATAGTTATGAATTTTGTAATTCCTATGGCAGGTCACGGAAACCGCTTTAAAAATGCAGGATACAATATTCCAAAATACTTAATTGAAGTAAAAGGTAAAAAATTATTACAATACTCTTTAGAAAGTTTACCTTTAGATTTGGCTACTAATATTATTTTCATTGCCCTTAAAGAACATCAAGAAAATTTCAATATTGAAAAAGAAATTAGGAGTATTCTTAAAGAGATAACCTTTAAACTTATACTACTAGATAAAGTAACTGAAGGGCAGGCACAAACAGTTTTAAAAGCTAAAGATTATTTAGATTATAAAACTGACCTCATTATTTATAATATAGATACTTATTTTCAATCTAATACTCTTAAAGAAAAACTATTAGATATCAATAAGAAAAAAGATGGAATTTTAGGTGCTTTTAAAAGTGGTGGTACTAATTGGAGTTTTGCCAAAACAAACAGTAAGGGAATTGTACTAGAAACAGCAGAAAAGATTCCTATTTCAAACAATGCTTTAACGGGGTTTTATCATTATACCAACCCCTTAGACTTTATAGATACTTCAGAATATTTTATTTCAGGAAAACAAAAGTATAAGAACGAATATTACGTTGCTCCAATGTATAATAGGTTAATTAATAAAGACAGGTTATTTGTACTAGATTTTGTTTCAAATTTCATAGCTTTGGGTACACCAGAAGAAGTAGAAGAATTCAAAAATAGCTAATGAAAGGAATAATTTTAGCAGGAGGTAAAGCCGACCCAAGTTTATGTCAAATCTATGGTGACATTCCTACGGCATTGATTCCTATTTATGGAAAGCCTATTATTTTTCATATTATCGACAAAATATTTTCTTTAGACATTTCTGAAATATATATCGCTGTTGGGTATAAATCTGATAGAGTAAAATTATTGGTCGACAACTTTTACATTTCTAATGTAAAGATAATTTATGTAGAAGTCGATTATACTAAAAAACCGGGCACTTCTCTTTATAAAACATTAAAAAGGGTAAAAAAAGGGGAAGTCCTTATTTCATTAGCAGATACTATTATTGATATTGATAAGGAATCATTAAATAAAGGAAATATCGTTTTTTCATCAGTAAATTATGATAGAAGTAGTAAATGGTGTTTAGTTAAAAAAAACGAAGAAGAAAATATTATTAAATTTATTGAGAAAAAATCAAATAAGAACCAAGATAAAAATGAAGCTTTAGTTGGAATTTATTTGTTGGATGATGTTTCAATTATTAATAATTCTAAATTAAGTTTTGATAATAAAGATTTTGAAATTTCAGAACTTTTAAAGTTATATAACAATTCAAAACCTTTAAAAGCAGTTTCAGTTAATCAATGGCTAGATTTTGGACACTTAGATAAATATCAAAAATCAAAGAAACGTTTATTAGAAGCAAGATCTTTTAATACACTTGCATTTGATGATTTATTAGGAACCATTACTAAAAAGAGTAATCATAAAGAAAAATTAATTGCTGAAATTAATTGGCAATTAAACTTACCGAAATCATTAAAAGTACTCTCTCCACGTATTTTAGATTATAATACAAATAGCGATAACCCTTTTATTACTATGGAATATTATAGTTATCAAACGATGACTGAAATATGGTTATATGCTACTTATAATTACAAAATATTAAACAAAATAATTGACAAGATTCTTGAGATATTATTTCTTTTTCAAAAAGAAAAAAGAGATGTTTCTAGAGAAAATTATCAAAATATTTATATAAGAAAAACTGATAGTAGGGTACAAGAAATACATAAGCAAAATGATAAAACTTTCAATTTATTTTTAAACGGAAATGAAGAAGGAGTTATTGAAATAAACGGAAAACAATATAAAAGTTGGAGATTACTAAAAGAACGGGTCTACAAAAAAGTAGACGATTTTTATAATGAAGATCATAACTGTCTTATTCATGGCGATTATTGTTTTTCTAATTTATTATATGACGTTAATAGTGGTGTATTAAGGTTAATAGATCCAAGAGGGTCATGGGGTAGTAGTGAAAATGGAGATATAAAATACGACACAGCAAAATTGAGGCATTCTATATCTGGCGATTATGATTATATTGTGAACGATCTATTTTCATATAAAATAAATGATAGTGAAATAACTTATAAGGTTTTTGATAGAGATGAAAATAATAAAGTGAAAAAGCATTTTGATACTGTTATATCTCAAAAATTCAATTTAGACCATATTAAATTAATTGAAGGTTTACTATTTCTAAGTATGGTACCTTTACATTCAAATTCTAAAAACAGACAAATTCTAATGCTTGCTAAGGCAATAGAATTGCTTAATTTAGAAGAATAAATGCAAAGAATTTTAAACTTTTTTAACGTAAGCAGGTTCTTCATTCTTTTAAATTATGGAGCACTTTTGGTAGGTGTTTTAAATACCTATTTAAGGCCAAAATTCTTTTCACAATACTTTTCTGAACAAAACTTTGCTTTTTTAACAATAATCTACGGATTGGCTATATATATTGGATTTTTAGATGGGGGTATTTCTAAACCACTGTATGTATCATTAAGAGAAAAATTTATTAAAAATAAAGAGGGTATCTCAAAATTAATCACTCAGACGTTTTCTTTTTATTTAGCTTTATTTGTAGTTGTATTAGTTCTTTTTTCATTAGTTCTTTTCATCGTTTATACCAAATTTCAAAATTCTTTAAGCGTTGTATTAATTTTATTGCTGACATTTAACCTTTCTATAAATTTTCAGATTTCAAACTTTAAAAACATTTTACTTGCAGTTGATGAATTTGAGTTTTTCCAAAAAATAGAATTTTTTAGACGTTTTTCTAACCTCCTAGCAATTTGTTCATTAGTAATTGACAAATCATTCATTTTAGGAATGTTATTAAGTAATATAATCATTATTGTCTTATTGCTTTTTTTAAAACAAAAATTAAACAAAAAGTATAGCTTAAAGAATCGCTTTTTATCCATTCGAATGCAAGAAATAACATCTTTTTATAAGCAATATTTTGAGCAATCTAAAAATTTCTTTCTATTTACAGTTTTTGAGATTATAATATATAATAGCGGTTTTATTATTATTCCTTTTTTTTATAATGATTTTAATATCATTCAATACGGGCTATTGATTACAATTTTTAATGGTGTATCAATTTTTTCTAGATCTATAGTTGATATTTCAATTCATGAAATGACAAAGACATATTTAGGAGGTAATTTAATTAAATCAAAAAATATATTTAAGTACTCATTACTTATTGCATTACTTATTAATGCAATGATTTTTCTATTTTTTTACATTTTCTCTGAATATATTTTTGATAATTGGGTAGGTAAAAAGTATATTTTTACACAATTAATGTATTTAGCTTTATTGATTATGTTAATAGGAAATTCGATTCAGCATGTATCTGGCACTATCTTGGTTTCTTTAAAAGATAACTTTAGAAATGTTAAATTTAAAAGCGGAATTATACTAAGTCTGATCTTGCTTGTTCAAATAGGAGTAATTATTACAAAAGGAAATATTTCTTTATTTTATTTAATGACCTCTTTTATTTATTTCTTCGGTGCAATAAGTTATTTTTACAGTGCGCTAAGTCTATATAAAGCAGAGTAAGCAAATAAATGAATTTATTAAATGAATATAACTGTAGCGATACCTGTTTATAATAGAAAAGATCATATCTCTTATTGTATTGATTCTGTTTTAAATCAAAAAGAAACTCCGCAATTCTCTTATTCGATATTGGTTATTGATAATTCTTCAACCGACGGAACGAAAAATGTCTTAAAAGAATATGAAAAAAACAAAAAGGTAGATGTTATTTACAATGACACTAATTTAGGAATGGCAGGAAATTGGACTAAATGTTTTGAAAAATCTCAAGGCGATTATACTTATTTACTACATTCAGATGATTTGATGCTTCCTGAAGCGCTAATTACTATAGCAGATTTTCTTCAAAAATATCCAGAATGTGATTTTGGTTTTGGCAATGTAAATGTAAATAAGAATAATAGTGTTACAAAAAATGTATTTTCTTTAAAAGGCAAACATTTTGAAATACTAAATAATCAATGGTTATTAGACAATTATTTTTATAGAGCCTCACATCCTTGTCCGCCACAAACATGGTTTATAAAGAAAGGGGTTATTGAGCAATGTGGCGAATTTATAGAAAACACCATGTGTTGTGACTTTAATATGTCATTTAAGATAGTGGCATCAAACTATAAAATAGGTTATATTAATAAGAGTTTAGCAGAATGGATAATTCATGACGACAATACTGGAGGCGGAGATATGAGTAAACATAAAGAACACTTAGTATTAGCAATTGAAGAGATCAAAAATAGAAAAGATGAATACAATCTTGATGAGCTAAAGATTAATCAAACTTTATTAGAAGTCAATAGAGAAGAGGCCTTTTATTATTTGAAAATTGGCAATAACAAAAAAGCGACATCAGCCATTAAACAGTTTAATAGCAAAGAAAAATATTTTGAATATAACCTTGAATCAAAAGATTATTTAATTAAATTATATGACTATACAGGTCTTAATATTGTTGGCCTTTTGTATAAAATAAAACAATTTTTTAGATTATAATTACGATGAAATTAAAAGTTATCATATTATGTATAATCTTGATTTTAATTACTTACCAAGATTTTCCGCTGGTAAATTATTTTGGTGAAATAGCCAGATCGCCTATTTTTTTTCTTACGCCATTTTTTTTAGGGTATTTATTGCTATTTAAAAAATTAAATATATCAAATTACATCAAAACATATTTGGTTTATTTGGCATATTTGATTCTAATATCTGCTATTTATACAATTATAATAATAGTAAAAAATCAAAGTGTTTATATTTTAGAGGAAAACATATTGATAAAGAATATTAAAATGTTAGCCTATCCTATAACAGCTATCTTATTTTATCAATTTATTTATACATTATTTTATAAAAAAAAGTTAAGCTTTAATAATCTTTTTAAAGCTGTTTTTTTTGCTCAATTATTTTTAATTGTCTTTTTAATTTTTGAAGCAAGGGTTTATAAAACTACTGATGTATTTTTACCTTTTCTACATGCTTCAGCAGAAAAATATTGGAGAATAAGATTACTAACTTTTGAGTCGAGTTGGACAGGAACTATAGTAATTATTTTCACCTTACTTCCAGTATATTTGGTTAATTCATTAAAGAAATCAATCAATACTAAAATTGTAGTTTTTATTACTTCGGCTTTTTTCTTTTTATACTATACAATTCATAGTGAATCTAAAGGGTATTTAATATTGGTTTTAATAGCTGTATTACCAATGTTGTTAAAGCAAGTATATCAAAATAAAAAATACAGAAAATACTTTTATACATCTTTAGTATTAATAGTCGCTGTGGGTATTATTATATATGAACCTTTAAAAGAAGAAGTCTTTAGACAATTTAACAGTAGCGTTACTTTTGGCACTAGATTTTCTAGTTACTTAGCATCTTTACAGACTTTTATTAAAAACCCATTAGGAGTTGGCCTAGGACCTTATTTAGATATATATGTTTCTAATTTAGCGTCTGTAATAGATTCAAACATAATGCAGCAGTTTAATTTGAATGAAATAAAACAATACTTATCATCGCCGAAATTCTTATCTTCAAAGACATATTTTTTTGACCATTTAGTTTTTGCTGGAATTCCTTTTTTACTCTTTTATTATTTATTTTTTATTAAAAGATATCAGCGTTTATCTAAATTAAATGATGTGTATTTAATTAAAATAATCTTAGCATTTATTATCTTAAGTAGCATAACATATACTACATTTATTATAAAATACGAAGTGTGGTTTTTCCTTGCTTTAATTGATGTAATTGAAAAAAACAAACAACTTGAAAAAGCTTAATATTTTAATTGTTTCAGGCTTTTTTCCTTATCCGGTAATGCATGGTGGAGCATACGATATTTGGGAGAAAATTAAGGGCATAAAAGAATTAGGACATTCAATTGATTTAATTTATACACACAAGAACATACCTCAAAGAAAAGATTTAGATATAGTCAAACAATATGTAAAAGAATTGTTTTTTGTGAGACGTATAAATAAACTAAAATACTTATTTCACAAAAAACCCTTACAAGTTCTATCAAGGAAAGAATTGAACAAAGTTAAATTAACAAAGCAATATGATTATGTAATATTAGAATCAGATTATGTGGGTGAAATATTAAATAATAAAACATTAAAAACAAGAAAAATTGTATTGCGGTCTCACAATAATGAAAGTTTATATTTTAAGAATTTATCTCGAAGTACTGAAAGTTTATTAAGAAAAACATATTATTCATTAGATGCGAGAAAATTTAAAGACTATTCAGAAATAATTTATAAGCAAGTCGATAGAGTCTGGTTTATTTCTAAAAAGGAAGAAGAAGAGTTTTCTGATAAAAAAGGGATTCATTTACCAGCTCCAATAAACTTGACAAGTATTAAACAACAAAAATTGAATACTAAAAATGTGTTGTTTATAGGTTCGCTATTTATGCCAAATAATATTGAAGGGCTACTATGGTATATAAAAAATGTTCACAAAGAAGTTTGTAAAAGGAATATTAACTATAAACTAATTATTGCAGGTAGTTCAGGTGATGTGTCTAAAAAAAAGCTTAAGAAGCTATTTAATCAATATGATCAACTAGAATTAATTTTAGATAAAAAAATTTTAGATGAATTATATGCCGAGTCATCTATTTTTATAAACCCAATGCTTCATGGTGCTGGGGTTAAAATAAAATCAATAAATGCAATTATTAACGGATTGCCATTAATTTCAACCTCAATAGGTAGTGAAGGGATTGGGTTAAAAGATAAAGAAACCTTTATACTAGCAGATACTATTAAAGATTTTATAACAGCAATTAATAATTTGTTAGAAAACAGCATCGATAAAACCGCATTAGCTGAAAAAGCTCAAACATTTATTAAAGAAAACCATTACATACCCATTTTAGAGCAAGAACTTGTATGATAAGTCTTAAGAAAGCATATAACTACAGTTTTATTTTGGTATCATTATTTCCTTTGATGGGGTTAAAATTAACAGGGCTTATTATTGGACTATGGGGTATACTATCAGTTATTGTGATCTTTAAAGAAAAAACCTTTAAAAAAGTAGCTAAAAAAGATATTATTAATATTATTATTTTTTCAACATTATATCTTTTTTATATAAGTAATTACCTTATTACGCTTGATATTATTTTGATTAAAAAGTTAGAAACTTGCTTATCGTTTCTAATATTTCCGTTATTTATTATTGTAAACAAATCATGCATTAGTAAAACCACCTTAGATTATGCACTAAAAGGGTTTTTTATTAGCAATATTATTTTAGCATTGATTACTTGGGTTAAAATATTTCAAAGAGGATTTTTTAAAATGCTAAATGAAAATAATTATTACCAACCGATATTTAGAAACATATTTTCTGACACAACAAGTATTCATTTACCATATCTGGGTTTATTTTTTGTTTTTTCAATTTTTATAGGAATATATTTAATTCAAAAAGAATATAAAGAAAATACTTATTTAATTAAAATAACTCTGATTTTTCTATGTATCATTTTATTTATATCAATTCTTTTCTTTTCTGCAAGAATGGCATTATTGTCATTTATTATTAGCTTTGTTTATTGGTCTTATAGAACGATTAAAAACAAACTGCGATTGGGTGGAGTATTTTTTGGTTTTATAACATTTTCTTTGTTAATTGTTTTTTTAACACCTATGAAAGATAGAATAAGTGAATCATTAATTACTAAATTAGAATTACCTTCTAAAAAAATGAATGATAATAGTATGACGGTCAATTTCAGGTATGCAATTTATCATTGCTCTTTAAATATTATAAAGAATAATTGGTTGTTTGGCATTGGCAAAAATAATGTTCAAAAAGAACTGAATAGTTGCTATGATAGCTTTACTTATAAGAACCATGATGATTTTACTCAAAAAACATACAATTCACATAATCAATATTTTGATCTATTGATGGCCTATGGTATTTTAGGGTTAATTATTTTAACAATCACATTTTTTTGGGGTTATCATGTCAACAATGAAGTACTATATAATGTTTTATTAATTTTAATTTTTTTGGCATTACTAACAGAAAATATATTTGATAGGCAGCTTGGAGTGGTAATTTTTGCTTTTTTTAACACCTTGTTTTTTATAAATAAAAGGAAATGAAAAAAGCATTAATACATGATTGGTATTATGTTAATGGTGGTGCTGAAAAAGTAATACACTCAATAAATAATATATGGAATGATTTTGACCATTTTGCCCTAATAGATTTTTTAAGTGAAGAAGACAGAGATTTTATATTAAAAGGAGCTAAAGTTAATACTACATTTATTCAAAATTTACCAACTGCTAAAAAAGACCATCGAAAGTTTTTACAGTTTTTCCCCTATGCGATAGAAAGGTTTGATTTAAAAGACTACGATTTAATTATTTCCTCCTCCTCCTCCATAGCTAAAGGAGTAAAAACAAACAAAAACCAATTACATATTTGCTATTGCCATTCGCCTATGCGTTATGCTTGGGATTTACAGGATCAATATCTTGAAGGATTAAAGTTTAAAAATATAATTCTAAAAAAGTATATAAAATGGGTTTTGAATAGAATGAGGAAATGGGATTTGGAGTCTAATAAAAATGTAGACTATTTTGTTGCAAATTCAAATTATATAGCCGAAAGAATAAAAAGAATATATAAAAGAGAATCAACAGTTATTTATCCTCCAGTTGACATTGAAAAATTCCATATTGAAAATAATAAAGAAGAATATTATTTAGCTGCCTCAAGGTTAGTTCAGTACAAAAAAATAGGTTTGATTGTGGAAGCATTTAATAAAATGCCGGAGAAAAAATTAATTATTATTGGTGATGGTCCTGAAATGAATAGAATTAGAAAATCGGCTAATAAGAATATTCAATTATTAGGATTTGTTCCTGATAAAAAAATGACAAAGTATATGCAAAAAGCCAAAGCTTTCGTTTTCGCAGCTGAAGAAGATTTTGGAATAATATCAGTTGAAGCTCAAGCTTGTGGAACGCCAGTAATTGCTTATAATAAGGGAGGGAGTACAGAAATTATTAATAATAATGAAACTGGCATCTTTTTTAATGAACAAAACCCTGAAGCCATTATAGATAGTGTCACTAAGTTTGAAGCTATTAATTTTGATTTTGAAAAAATTAGAAAGAATGCTGTACGTTTTAATAAGAAGCGTTTCGAAGAAGAATTTCAATCGTTTGTTGAAGATAAAATATTGAAAAAACATTGAAAAAGCGTTATTCTAAATATATAACCCCAATTTCTATAATTGCTAATCTAGTAATTATTAATGCAGCTATTTTCTTTGTTTCTGATAGGGATTATTCTAATATTTTATTCTTAATGTATGTCAATAGTTTTTGGTTGATAATATCATATTATACAGAATTTTATAAAATTTTTAGGCATACAAAGATTATTCGAGTAATTGCTCAAACAATTACCCAATTTTTTCTTTTCTTTTTAGCTTATTTTGCTTTTTTTGGAATTTTTAAAGAAGGGTTAATTGTAAACAATCAACTAAAGGTATTTCTTTTTATTTTTACTGGCATAACCTCTTTTAAGTTACTGTATTTTTATTTTTTAAAATTATATAGAAAAGGAGGGCTTAATTTTAGAAATGTTGTGATTGTTGGCCTAGACCCTACTTCTAAGAAAATAACAGAAATGTTTAGTGCTAAAAACGATTTAGGATATAGATTTAAAGGATTTTTTACAGACAAAAAAAATAAATCAGCAAATTATTTAGGCTCAATTAAAGATAGTTACAGTTACATATTAGATAATGAAATAGATGAAATTTATTGTACATTATCTTTATTAGATAAAAAACAAATTAAAGAACTTCAAGAATTTGCAAATGTTAATGACTTAAAAGTAAATTTAATTCCAGACTCTAAAGAAATTTATAATAAAAATTTCTCATTAGAATATTATGATACGGTTCCTGTTTTAAAAATAAAAGAACTTCCTTTTGAAAAATTTGAAACCCGTGTTATAAAACGAATTTTCGATATTATGTTTTCAATATTTATTTTAATTTTTGTATTGTCATGGCTAACACCTTTATTGTCGTTTTTTATAAAATTAGAATCAAAAGGGCCAATATTTTTCAAACAGCAAAGAAAAGGATTAGATGGACAAAATTTTATCTGTTATAAGTTTCGATCAATGAGAGTTAACAAGCTTTCTGATAAAGCCCATACCGAAAAAAATGACAAAAGAATTACTAAAGTTGGTGCTTTTATTCGTAAAACAAGTATTGATGAATTACCACAATTTTTTAATGTTATAAAAGGAGAAATGAGTGTTGTTGGACCGAGGCCTCATATGAATATTCAATCTTTAAGATTTGAAAAAGAAATTGATAATTATTTAATAAGAAATGCAGTAAAACCGGGTATTACTGGGCTGGCTCAAACTAGAGGATATAGAGGCGAAATAAAAAAGAAATCGGATATAGAAAATAGAGTACGACTAGATATTTTTTATATCGAAAATTGGTCTTTTTTATTAGATATAAAAATTATTCTCCAAACAATATTTAATGCTTTCAAAACAGATGAAAAAGCTTATTAATTATAGAAAATGGTAAATAAAAAAATCATTACTGCATCCATTGTTTTATTTAATAATGACGTTAATGAATTATCAAAGGCTATTGATAGTTTTTTAGATACCTCTATCTCTAAAAAACTTTTTTTAATAGATAACTCATCTACTGACAGGCTTAAAAATAAAGCTAATCATCCAGATATTGAATATATTTTTGTTGGTAAAAATATTGGCTTTGGAGCTGGTCATAACACTGTAATAAATAAAATAAAAAGCTTTTCAAAATACCATTTGATATTAAATCCTGATGTATCTTTTGAACCCTTGGTAATTCAAAATCTTATAAAAGTGATAGAAAAAGAAGAAGGATTAGCAATGATAGCTCCAAAAGTATTCTTTCCTAATGGAGAACATCAATATACCTGCAGAAGATATCCATCTCTTTTAGAATTACTTGTTCGCAGATTAGGTGTTTTAAAGCAGTTATTCCCATCATTAATTGAAAAAGGAGAATACAGAGATAAAGATTTAACAAAGCCTTTTTATGCCGCATATTTAACAGGTTGTTTCCAATTATATAAAACACAAGATTTTGTCAACATTAAAGGATTTGACGAACGCTATTTTTTATATATGGAAGATGTAGATATTTGTAGAAAGATAGATGCCAGTGGCAAGAAAAAAATGTATTACCCTAAAGAAGAAATAACACATATTCTTAAGAGAGGATCTTCGAAAAGATTACAATTATTTATACGTCATTTTTTATCTAGTGTTCAATATTTTTATAAATGGAGATAAGCGTATATTTGTACCAATAAATTAACAAATCAACAGATGAACATCCTTATTTTAGGCTCAGGAGGTAGAGAACATACACTAGCTTGGAAATTAAATCAAAGTAAAAAACTAGATAAACTCTTTATTGCTCCGGGTAATGCTGGTACAGCTCAAATAGGTACCAACCTAAGTATTAATGTTAATGATTTTCAATCCATTAAAAAAGCTGTGCTGAAATATGAAATTATTATGGTTGTAGTCGGTCCTGAAGACCCTTTAGTAAATGGTATTCATGATTTTATTAGTTCTGACAGCGAACTAGGGCATATAGCAGTTATCGGTCCAAAAAAGGTAGGTGCTCAATTAGAAGGCAGTAAAGATTTTTCTAAACAGTTTATGGAAAGACATAATATTCCTACGGCTAAGTATAAAAGTTTTACAAACGAAAACTTAAAAGAAGGCTATCAATTTTTAGAAGAATTACAGGCTCCATATGTATTAAAAGCTGACGGATTGGCTGCGGGAAAAGGTGTTTTGATCTTAAACTCTTTACCAGAAGCAAAATCAGAATTAAAAGAAATGCTTAGCAATCAAAAATTTGGGTTAGCAAGCAATAAGGTCGTTATTGAAGAATTTCTTGACGGTATAGAAATGAGTTGTTTTGTGTTAACAGATGGTAAAAACTATATCAGTTTACCGAATGCTAAAGATTATAAACGTATTGGTGAAGGAGATACTGGTTTAAATACGGGCGGAATGGGAGCCATTTCACCAGTACCTTTTGCAGATGCTGTTTTTCT
>Ga0209633_10003840_pt1 | contig 13743 bp, 14 predicted proteins | sample Cruoilmetagenom1_FD_187290 | JGI IMG/M metagenome (GOLD analysis project Ga0209633, IMG submission 187290) | Oil polluted marine microbial communities from Coal Oil Point, Santa Barbara, California, USA - Sample 1 (SPAdes) (version 2) | ecosystem: Environmental > Aquatic > Marine > Oil seeps ... | reverse complement strand
ATTATGTTAGTGGCCCTGGCGAGTAAAAATGCCATTTTGATTGTCGAATTTGCTTCTCAACAGCGAAAAGCAGGCATGTCGGTACATGAATCGGCTATTACTGCTGCTCGATTACGTTTTCGGGCCGTTCTGATGACCGCTTTTACATTTATTCTGGGGGTTTTTCCACTCGTTATCGCTACCGGTGCCGGAGCAGCTAGCCGTCATTCGCTCGGCACACCGGTTGTTGGTGGTATGATTTCCACTGTTATTATTGGGACACTATTGGTCCCAGTTTTTTATGTTCTGGTGCAAGGGGTGGTTGAGAGATTCAAATCAGATAAGACCGACTTTACCCCCTAAAATTGCCTGTTTTTTGCCCTCTACCCCTTGTGGTTGCGGGTTTTTTTGCGTTTTATATTTTTCATAATGTAGCCATGCATATGAATTAATAATCATCGACTTTACATTACTATTGTGGTTATACTTAGCCATGCATACGGCGCGTGGAAATTTACACCTCGAAATCCAAACATCCCGCAAGAGTCCGGTGGGCATTCTACGCACGACTTTCCGCGAAAACGGCAAGATGAAACATACCCAGCATGGGCGAATCACCGGTTGTTCACTGGAGCAACTCAAAACTCTTCAATTAGCCTTTCGTGAACAAGTTATCCCTGCCGATGCACCTGAAGCGTTCAAAATTTTGCACAGCCGGGAATATGGCGCCAGTCATGCGATTCTGGCGATTGCCAAACAAGTTGGCTTACCACAGGTATTATATTCACGCCCTGAATCCTGGGTGAATAGCTTACTCGCCATGATTGTCGGACGGTTAGTGTACGCCGGCAGTAAATTATCGTTGTGCAACCACGCGCCGAATACCTGCCTCTGGGAACTGGCAGGGATTACCGATAAGCCCAAGGTGGATGAGCATTGTTATCAGGCGATGGATAAGCTGCTCCAACGACAATCCGGGATTCAAAAAAAGCTGGCCCGTCAGCACTTACAATCGGGTCATCTGATACTTTACGATATTACCAGTGTCTATTTTGAAGGCGAGTATCAGCGTAGCAAACTGGTCAAGTTTGGTTATAATCGTGATCGCAAAAAAGGCCGTGAACAGGTGGTGGTCGGGTTGATTTGTAATGACCAGGGCTGTCCGGTGGGCGTTGAAGTGTATGCGGGGAATACCAAAGATGAAACCACCGTGATTGACAAAATTCACGAAATTAAAACCGCCTATGGCATCGAGAAAATCATCTTTGTGGGCGACCGTGGTATGGTGACGCAAAGTAATATTGAAGCGTTGAAAGATGAAGACGATTTAAAAACGGTCAGTGCGTTGACGCATGGCGGTATGATGAAGCTCCTCAACGAAAAAGTGATTCAACTTGACCTGTTTGACGAACAGACTATCCACGAAGTGAGCGACCCCTTGAATCCAAGCCGCCGCTATTGTCTGTGTCGCAATCCATTCACCGCCAACGTGAAACTGACACACGGCAGCGTCTTCTGGAACTCACTGAAATCGGTTTGCTAAGTATTGCGGATTACAAGCAAAAGACCACGGTAGAAAAGCTCGGTGCACGGGTCGGCAAAATCTTAGCGAAATACAAGATGGGCAAGTTTATTCACTGGTCGATAGATGCTGACGAGGACAACGCCAGCTCTCAGCAGCATCGGTTAAAGTGGTCAATTGACACCGAGAAAGTCGCTGATGAACGGCGCTTTGATGGGTGTTACATTATCAGCACCGACGTCGAAAAAGAGCGTATGAGCACCCTAGAAGTCGTCAAGGCTTATAAAAGTTTGGCCTTTGTTGAACGTGCTTTTCGTAACCTTAAAACCGTGCAGCTGGAAATCCGGCCGGTCTACCATAAAAATGATGACCGTATTCGCTGCCATGTCTTTTTATGTATGTTAGCCTATTATCTGCAATGGCACATGGAGCAACGCCTAGCTCCTTTATTCAAAGAGGATGGCGAGGGCGAGGAGAGACGCTGGACCTTTCGTGGCGTGATTGACAGTTTGGCACAAATTACCCGAAACAAGGTCAGTGCTAATGGGGTTGAGTTCTATCAGAATAGTACACCCACTGATGAACAAGAGCAGATACTCAAGCTACTGGGTGTCAACATGTAGCCATACATCATGAAATTATAAATCGCTAGCTAGCCCAGATATGGCAATGGATACGGGTGTTTTTTATGGTGGAAAGTCGGTATAGACTCGTCACTTTATTCCTAACACAAGATATCCTGTTTAATCAAAAGGAACCTTTTTAGGAGGATGAAAGATAAAGTCTGAACTACTAATCCGCCACGAGGCGCTTATTCATAGTCAGTGTGTCTGATTGCTATTTCTATGGTCAGGGCCAGATACCACGTTCCAGAGTAACTTTTGCTAGTCGCTCGATAGCTACTATTAATGCTGCTGTTCGCAAATCAGGCTTTTCAGATTGAAGAATTTCGGTTTCTTTTGTATCAGTGGCACTTGAGGTGGAGTAAGATAATTTTTGCCATTGACTGACTACTTCATCAACGGCTTGGTGCATTCTTCTCTTTAGTTTTTGGTTAATATCATTCAATGACCAGTGCTCATTCTCAATATTTTGAACCCATTCAAAATAGCTGACTGTTACACCGCCTGCATTAGCTAAAATATCGGGTAATACAGGAATGTTTTTTGCGGATAAAATTTTATCTGCATCAGATGTTACAGGGCCATTAGCTGCTTCTACCAGTAATGTTGTTTTAACGGTATCTGCATTGTTGACATGAATTTGATTACCCAATGCGGCAGGAATAAGAATGTCACATTCAAGTAATAAAAGATCTTCGTTGGTAATTGTTTCAGTACCGGGAAGCCCAACAACGGTTTCATGTTGACTTTTATACTCAAATACCGCATTTATATCCAGCCCTTGACGATTGTTATGATAAATACCTCCTTGAGAATCACTGACAGCAATAATATGAGCTCCGGTTTTATGAAATAATCGAGCAACGACTGAACCCACATTACCAAGTCCTTGAATGACTACTCGTGCCCCTTTCAGGGATTTAATCTTTGTTATCTTGTTTGTTTCTAGAAAGTGTTGTGTTGCGTAAAAACACCCTAGTCCCGTTGCTTCCGCACGGCCTGCAGAGCCACCTATGTCTAAGGGTTTACCCGTTACAACGGGAAGATTGTTATGTCCATGGTGGAAAGCATTATAAGTATCATATATCCATGCCATCGTTTGTTCGTTAGTATATAAATCTGGTGCAGGATTATCTGTATAAGGACCAATATTTTCACCCAATTCGGTAATAAAACGGCGGGTAATACGGCGTAATTCAGCTTCACTCAATAATTTGGGGTCACAGATGACACCTCCTTTAGCGCCTCCGAAAGGAACATTTATTAGCGCACATTTCCATGTCATTAAAGCTGCCAGAGCACGAACTTCGGTCTCAGTAACATCGGGATGAAACCGAATACCACCTTTACCGGGGCCCAAGATACGGTTGTGAATGGCCCGAAACCCATGGAATGTTTTTATAGAACTATCGTCCATTTCGACAGGAAAACAAAGAGAGATGGTTTGTTTTGAGAACTTGAGGAAATCGAATAACCCTGTTTTTAATCCGATTATATGATTCGATGCCTGGTCGAATTATTGATGAACATTAAGGAATGGATTGAAGTCTTCTGTTTTGTGTTTGTTCATTTTACGTAATCCCTTTTAAAAGATAAGTTTATCTCATAATTAGAAATACTAGTATGAAGGTTAAGTATCTCAACAGAAGAGCGACTTTATAATTGAAGTTTAGGTGTTTTTATGTAACTTTCTTTGAACTGTATTAAAGTGGACAAAAGTTAATAAAGTAGAAAGTTTAATGGTACCAATTAACTTTTTCTGTGAATCCACGACAGGAATTTCATTTAAACAATCTGATAGTAGCTTGGGTACTAATTCTTCGATGTTATCATCTATGGATAAACAATCAATGCTACTCTGCATTAAATCTTCCGCTAAACAAGGAACAACTAATTCAAAAATCTCGCGTCTGGATAAACTTGGAAGAAATTCATTACAAACTAGTCGCAAAACATTTCGAAAAGGAATAATTCCCAAGAATTTATTACTGTCAGTTACGACATATATATCTCTGGAGTCGTTATGTTTACATAGCAGACTAACTATCTGAGCTAAAGAAGCATCCTTGTGAACCATTAAAGGCAATGTTGGCGCATAATCTAACAATTCTTTAATCTTCATGATTTTTTCAAAATAATTTCTTTATATTTTACATATTCATTGTTTGTAGAAATCCAAAAACGGATACGAACGGAATTCGTTTTGCAGGCAAGCCACTGGCTTGGGTCGCCGTTAACAGTTCAGCAAGCGGATAGGTATTGTACTGAGAAAGCAGGATACGGTTAACTTGCATCAACTTTAGACCAGTCATGAATGTCAGTTACTATCCAGAAAGTCAAAAATGCTTAAAAGTAATCACTCACCCCTTTCATGTTCTAAATGATAAGATGATTAGGTTAAATTCAAATTTATTTTGATACGCTTTTTTTCTGATACAAATATTTCACAAAAAAGAAACCTGAAATCGCTCCCCAAATAATTATAAAAAAATCCTGGATTATAATTTGAAGAAATAGGTCGTCAATTCCACGCATGTAATCAAAAATATCATCTGCTATGATGAACGCCAGAATAATATAAATGGAAATTTTCAACTTTAATTTACGTTTATACCAGACTAAGACTCCAAGAAATATAAAACTTGCAAAAAAAATCACCAGATTGTGTGTAATCATCTCCTGATTAAGGTTGTCCACATCATCAAATGCAACATCAAAAATATAGAGCAAAAATAAACCAATAACTAAAACTGGAAGTAGTATTTTCATTTTTTAAAAGGTACAGTAAAGTGTATATTTTAAGGCAATATTATTAGTGTTGATGTCGGTCAGATGAACAATGTTAACAGAAAAAGGAGGCCGATAAAGCCGATAGCGTATATTGTGACTTGTTTTATTTTCTGTAAAGTGGTCAGCGTTTGCCAATAATAGGTTATGCTTGTTTTTTGCATTAGCCAAATGACAATCAGATTACTTTTAAGCCGAAGTAATCCTCGCCACAACCCATATAACCCCAGCAGAGCTAAAAAAATTGACAGATTGATCAAGATAATTTCGCTTTGGTGGTGATCGGTGTGGAAGACATACGCAATGAGAATTTCAAAAGAATACTCGAATAACTCAAATAAGATATGAGCAAGCGAAACAAATAAATCATAGGCTACACCGAACATAATCATCATGATGAATACTATGATAAATACGATCGCAATTTTTCGATGTGTCGCTGGGGTCATATGTGTTTTTGGGTGGAATTATTCATGCTGTAATACAAAATAAACGGCCAATAGAGATGATTTTTAACTGCATTTAAGATGATACTTTTGCACACGGTATCTAAGTGTTTCTCGAGTTGTCCCCAGCATCTTAGCAGCCGCAGTCACATTATTATCGGTTCTTTCAAGAACTTCCTGAATGATATGCTTTTCCATATCTTGTATAGATAGTGAGCCATCAAGGGGCAGAAAAATTCCGCTTTCTGTTATTGCCGAAGAGGGGTTCGATGTATTGGGTAGTTGCAGCCACTGTTCAGGAAATACATCGCCAGTTGCCAGCAAAACACAGCGTTCAATAATATTACGCAGCTCACGAATATTGCCCGGCCAATCATAACTTTCCAGCTTTTCCCAAACACGGCCTGGAACAGTTCTAATGTTTTTGTTGGATTTTGCATTATTTTCAGCGATAAAAAGGAGTGCTAATTCTCGCAAATCATCCCTGCGTTCTCTTATCGAAGGTATGTGCAGGTTTATCACATTGAGGCGGTGATACAAATCCTGCCTGAATTTACCAATGCTTACTTCTTGCTGTAAATCTTTATTAGTTGCTGCTATGATCTGTACATCAACTTCGATTTCATGCTCTCCACCTAAACGACGAATACGCAGTTCTTCAACTGCTTTTAGTAATTTTCCCTGTAAATCTAAATCTAATTCACCTATTTCATCCAGGAACAGAGTGCCGGTGTGAGCCTGTTCAAACAAACCACGATGACGTTTTTTGGCACCGGTAAATGCGCCGGCTTCATAGCCAAATAATTCAGACTCCAATAATTCACGCGGTAGAGCGGCACAGTTTATTTCGATTAACGGGCCTTTGGCCCGTGTTCCTGAATAGTGCAGAATTTTGGCAATTAGCCCTTTACCAGTTCCCGTTTCACCGGTAATAATCAAACTGGAAAACGGCACTTGAGACATTTGCACAATCATTTCGCGCAACTTGCACATAGCCGGGCTTTTACCGGTCAGTGTTTGAACTGAATATTTACTATTTTGTTCCTGAGTTTGATTATCCAGCCGACGTTGAGCTTTGGCGCTGCGGGCGGCTCCTTCAATCAGCAGATTAAGCCGATCCAGTTCGCAGGGTTTCTCAACAAAATCATAAGCACCTAATTGTACTGCCCGGACAGAATCGGTAACCGAACCATAACCAGTTAAAAATAACCATTCTGTACTGCTTACTGCTTCTTTGAGTTGTTCCAGAAAATCCAAGGCACTACCATCAGGCAGGTTCATGTCTGACAACACAACAAGGGGGTCAAGTACCTGTTCAGTTAAACATTTATTAGCTTCAGCCAGAGAGCACACCAGCGTAGTTTCCCAGCCCTGTTTGCGGAAGTACCGGGCTAACTCATTACCCAGTAGTGTTTCATCTTCGATGATTAATAAACTTTCTCTCATTCGCTGAACGGTAATATTAAAGAAGCGCAAGCATGACCCTGGCTGTCGTTGTTTAATTGCAGCATTCCGCCTTGAGACTTGGCAAAACGCTGAACCATTGGTAAGCCCAGGCCGGTGCCTTGTTCTTTATAGCTGGCAAAAGGCCTGATACCCTGTTCCACTAGTGATTCCGGGAAACCTACACCGGAATCACTGATTTCAATGATCAGCTTGTTGTTTTGATGTGTTATTTGCAGATTCACTGTACCTGCCTGAGTTCCAATCGATTGAATAGAATTCAGCAATAAATTCAGCAATGCCTGGCGCAACTTACTTTCCGGTAAAAAAACCTTTATATTTCCTTCAAGCTGAAATTGGAGTGATATATTTTCTTTGACCTGATATTTTAATAAGGTTATTAATTCATCTATCAATTGATGTAAATTGATGTATTTAGCTTTTTCCGGCTGTTGTTTAGAATAAGCCAGCAAGTCATTAAGGCGTCCACTTAATCGGTTTATTTCCGAGCTTACCAGTTTTAATCGCTCGGTCATATCCTCGTCGCGACTATCACTACACATATTTTCCAGAGCTGCCTGGATACCTGCCAACGGGTTACGCAATTCGTGTGCGGCGCTGGCTGCTAATTCACCTACTGCTGCAAGACGTTCTGCACGAGCAAGACTGTGGCTTTGCTCCAATAACGTATGGGTTGCATTTCGGACTTCCCTTTCCAATGAATAAGTATGTGTCTGGTGCTCTTGTTCCAGTTCAGTCAGCCGTGTCACTAATTGATTATAGTTTTTAAATAAGGGCTGCATCACTGAATCGATTTTATTATCATCGATGGGTTGCTTCTCCCCTTTAACCAGATTCGATAATAACTTCTCTAGAGCATTTATCGGTGAAATGACATGTCGATTAAGGAAAAAATACGCGAACAACATAAATATTAAAAAAACAGTAGAAGGAATTAAAATAGCTAATTTCAATTCCAGTTGGCTATCTGAATAAACTTCAGATAACAATTTTTCTTCTTCCTGAATCTGTAGCGTTAGCACTTCATGCGACAGTTGTAACATCTTAATTTGATCTTGCTGATGACCTTGGTCAACACTGATCAGTAGCCGTTGAAGTTCTTTGAGCAATGTACGGACATTCTCGGTTGCAGGGTGTTGATTATCGAGAAAGCTCATAATTCGCTGGTGCAGATCGGGCTGTCCTTGTTTTTTTTGCGTAGTAACCAAAGGAGATATCAGTGAATCCTGCCTTTGGTTGTTCAGTAATTCGACCACCAGTTGCTGAAGCTGATTACCGTGCTTTATATCCTGTTTAATGATATCGATGCGTTGCAAATTTCTCCAGGTCATGCTTCCCAGGGCAAACAATTCAATTATGACCAGCAAGACTAGTACCAGACTGATGACTACTATTGGTCGATAAAGCAACTTATACATGGCTAATGAGGATGAATAGGTACTGCGAAGAAATCAAAAAATAACCAGAAAATAACCGAGGATACCAGCAAGGTCAAAATCATCGCAGGTGTCCCTTTTTTTATCCATAAACCCGGCGTAATGGCTAACTCAGGGTTACCGGACTCTTTTGCTAGCCGCTCAGATAAAGTCACAATAAATACATTGGCTGTTGAACCTAAATGGGTTCCATTGCCGCCCATGCCGACACCTATTGCTAAGCTCCACCAAAGTGGTGAGACATTAACACCTTGTGCTTCAAAGCCAAGTATTATAGGTACCATGGCTGCAGTGAATGGAATGTTATCAATTAAAGCCGAAAGAATAGCGGATGTCCACATCAATACAATACTAGCTAATAGTAGATCAGACTCTATAAATGGCTGAATAAATGAGCCTATGTATTCAAGAAAATGGCTGTGTTCTACACCACCTACCAGAATAAATAATGAAACGAAGAAAATAAGCAAGGTCATTTCCAGCGCGCCGAACGAGTTATCCAGGTCGACGCGCCGAGCAATAAAAACCAGTAATGTCAGTCCTGTTGCTGCCACCATCCAGGCATCCCATCCCAATTTATGATGAAAGATGAACAGAACAACCATGAAACCCAGAACCCATAAAGCTGCATGCCAGGTTTGTGGATCTGTTATCTGCTGTTTATTGGAAAAAGTAGGGGTTTCTGGAATAACCGCAAGTTCTTTCTTAAATAAAAACTTAAGCGCATACAAGATGGTTAACCATGCGGCAAAAACAATACCGCCCATATGTAGAAAAAAGGTATCAAAATCAATATGTGCAGCCGAACCAATCATCAGATTTGGAGGGTCACCGACCAGTGTGGCAACACCGCCGGTATCGGAAAGTAATGCCGCCGCCAGCAGGTAAGGAATTGGGCTGACCTTTAAAGCCTGACAAATCAGCACGATCAATGGGCCGAAGATGACCACCGTGGTTACGTTATCCAACAGCAAAGAGATAACGGTCACTGCCGAGCCCATCAAAATCATCAATAAGAATAGTCTGCCCCGGCTATATTCGGCAATCCTATAAGCCAATGCCTGAAAACCACCGGTAGGAATCATGATACCAACAATGGTCATCATTGCCCCCAGTAAAAAAACCACGTTCCAGTCGATTGCTTGTATTGCTTGTTCTGGACTATAAAAACCAAACCACTGTCCAGCAACTATCATCACACCTGCACCGAGCATTGCAAATTTAGTTCGGTGAAAACCATGCATACCCTCGGTAAAGATACCTAAAAAAGACAATACCAAAATGATGGCAGATACCATCATTGACGTATTCCAGGTTAATTCATGAGTCATTTAATATATAATCCGCTCAATTATTCATATGTGAAAATTTTCTTTATACTGTATTTGTTAATGCTATATCCATGCCAACTGAAAAGTGACATCGATTTCAATCTGGATGAGGTTTATTGATAAGAAAGCGAGGAAGAATGTGGTTGATATGAACCGGGCTTAGCGGTTTATATCAACCATGTCATCATCTGCATATAAAAATACACAAAACTTCATTACATAAGTTCTACCAAATGGATGGTCATTTAAAATGATCCTAAATAGATTGCAATCGAATTGCAGAATCAGTTTATTACGATCACTCTGTTGAGAAAATAGCAAAGGGCCAACATTTTCGTATTGATTTAAATATCCCTTCCGCGCTCAAGCATGCATTATTTTTAGCATGCACCTCGCCGCCAAAGTGTTGCTGAAAACATAGATATAGATGACTATTCCGGCAGTTTTATGCCTAGCCTTTCACGAAAACATACACACTTTAAACGATGCATTCTTAAGCGCAAAAGGGATATATCAGAAATATGGCATAAATTATGCTTAAAATACATAAATTTTAAGAGGTTTTGGCGTGGATTTATCAAAAGTTTGGTATGGTTTTCTTATTATATTTGCATTAACGCTTAACTTCGGTTTTTTCTTGGGTGAGTCTGATAATGCAGGACATCATCAATTTCTGTTATTGGTTGCTGCAGCATGTATAAATATCATTAGCGTTTATTTTATTTTTAAGGCTAATTTAAAAGCCAAAGAACAGGACTCACCAAAGGGCAGAGAAATATTATTTGCGTCCGGATTAGTTGCTGTATTGCAATTGTGTCTGGCTATAATGGTCTGGGTATTTTGGGCTGATTTTGAGCCTACCGGACCATTAATTTTAAGGATTATTTCATTATCTGGAGGAGCCTTAATAGCTAATTTGATTACAACTTGTGTTTTTGTTTTAGAGGCATTATTGCATGGGGAAAATACCTCTACGTGAAATACGGATGGACACAAAATAACTTCGTCAACTAACGTAGGATTTTATTCATATTAAGGGCGCACTGCAAGCCCGCGCTTCTTCTAGTGGCCGAGGGAGATTATGATGTTGTTTTGCGACTTTCACACTCATGATTGAACATACATTACCCAATCAAATAATTAAGCATACAATGAAAATTTTTTGTTCAAAAGAGCTCCAATGCTAGAAAATTTAAACTTACATGAAACCCATTCAAGTATTGGATGGATAGCTCTATTTGTTTTTATAGTTGCTTATCTATTCGTTGCCACGGAAGAATTTACCCATATTCGAAAATCAAAACCTGTTATTTTGGCATCAGGTATCATTTGGCTGCTAGTAGCTGAATTAGCTGTCCATAAACATGGATTTACAAAAGAACAGATAGAAGTACTAATAAAACACGATCTGATGGAATATGGCGAGTTGCTATTGTTCCTGTTAGTTTCCATGACCTACACAAACGCTTTAGTCGAAAGGAATGTTTTTGAAAAAATCCGTTATTCCCTGATTCTCTGGGGGTTAAATTATCGCCAGCTTTTTTGGTTGACCGGAATTATTGCTTTTTTTCTTTCAACAGTAGCTAATAACTTAACCACTGCTATGGTTATGGGGGCCGTTGTTCTGGCTTGTGGAAAAGATAATGTTGAATTTATAAAATTAAGTTTCATCAATATCGTTGTAGCCGCTAATGCTGGTGGTGTGTTTAGTCCATTTGGGGATATTACTACTCTTATGGTATGGCAAGCTGGAAAAATTGAGTTTTCAGGGTTTTTAGCTTTATTCCTCCCAGCTTTCATCAATTTTGTTGTACCGGCCATTTTTTTCAGTTTTTTTATTCCCTCAGCATGTCCGGTTGTGAAAGCGGAAAGCCCTGTGCGATTAAAAAAAGGGGCACTTATTATTTCATGTTTATTTTTCGTTACCATCGCCATCTCTGTTTTCTGTGAGGAAATCTTATTTATTCCCCCTTTTATGGGTATGATGATGGGGCTTGGGTTACTTATGATTGTAAGCTATTGGTTGAAAATGTGTGATCAAGAACATCGCTTGCAATATGATATTTTTACTAATATTAAAGACTCGGAGTAGGATACATTATTGTTCTTTTATGGCATTATTTTTTGCATTGGCGGACTGGCCGAACTAGGATATCTGGAATTAGCCTCGACGACTATTTATAGTACTTTAAGTATTACCTGGGCAAATGTTCTTATCGGTGTACTATCTGCTGTTATTGATAACATTCCGGTTATGTTCGCTGTTTTGGAAATGCAACCTCCAATGGATTTGTCGCAATGGTTATTAGTAACATTAACAGCCGGCGTTGGAGGTTCACTGTTATCTATCGGTTCAGCCGCTGGAGTTGCATTAATGGGGCAATCAAAAGGGACCTACTCATTTATAGGACATTTAAAATGGTTTCCCGTTATTGCTTTGGGTTATTTTGCATCTATTTTTGTTCACTTAATGTTGAATAAATAAAAAATAAAAATTTTCCTAAGGTTTCAATTATGACGGGCACACAAGATAATTCAAAAAATATTTCTCGCTGTCTTTTCGAAAGAAAATAAATCTCTAATTCAAATTTTGGGACAGTTACACATGCGATATGAAACGGATTAGCAGCATTGTTAACTTGGCATGGAAGTAGCCTCATTTTGTTAGTACTAAAACAAGAGATTTTATTATCAAATACAACTGATTAATTTTCAAAGGAACTATACTCCAAAAACACAGATAAAATTTATACAATCAGACAATAGATAAAAGGTTATGCATTGGCACAGTATTCGCTTGAAATAAAGCGGAAATAAGTTAAGGTAATCTTTTTAGGAGCCTCTATACAATGAACACCCCCTCTGAACCAACCCATCTGTTACAACTGATTGAACAGGCGAAAAACTGCCCGCCAATCACAGTTGCTGTCGTCGATGCTGCGGAAGAACATGTCCTGGCAGGCGCTCATGAAGCATGTGAAGCTGGTTTGATAAAACCGGTTCTGATTGGTGAACAAAGCAGGATTAAGGCTATCTGCACAGAATTGGGCTTTAATACTAGCGCAGATAATGTTTCCATTGTACCCGCCGAGTCTGAAGTCGAGGCAGCTCAAAAAGGGGTTGATTTGGTGCTTGAAGGACAAGCGCAGGCACTGATGAAAGGCTGGATTCATACCGATGTTCTGATGCATCCGGTATTGACTCATCTTCGAACGGCTCGACGCATCAGTCATGTATTTGTCGCTGATTTGGCTACTTACCACAAACTGCTGTTCATTACTGATGCCGCCATTAATATAGAACCTGATTTAATGACCAAAGCGGCGATCATCCAGAATGCCGTAGATCTGGCACGAGTACTCGGCGTTGAAACACCCAAGGTCGCTGCCTTATCGGCTATAGAATTGGTCAAACCAGCTATTAGTTCAACCTGCGATGCCGCCTGCCTGAGTAAAATGGCTCAGCGGAGGCAGATTACCGGCGCAATTGTGGATGGCCCGTTGGCTTTTGATAATGCCATTTCAAAAGAAGCAGCGCTGACTAAGCAGATCGAAAGTGAAGTTTCTGGCGATGTTGATATTTTGCTCGCACCGGACCTGAACGCAGGTAACATTCTTGCTAAAGATCTTGAATATCTGGCTCATACAACTTTAGCTGGCATCGTTATTGGTGCCAAAGTGCCAATTATGCTGACTTCCCGTTCCGATCCTCCTGCGGCACGCATCGCTTCTGCTGCTATTTGCTCTCTCATGCATCAGCACTGGAAGGATTTTGCATAAACAAACGATGATAGTGGAATAAACCAAAGAGCTGAAATACCATGAACACACCACCTATTTTACTTATTATCCTTGATGGCTTTGGTCTCAACCCTAACCGTGTTCATAACGGTTGGGCACAGGCACATACACCTCATCTGGATCATTATTTTGCAACTGCACCTCATACTGCTGTACAGGCATCCGGCTCTGCGGTTGGCCTACCAGATGGTCAATTTGGTAATTCCGAGGTGGGGCATCTGACTCTCGGTGCTGGCCAAATTCTGGAACAGGATCTGGAACGGATCAGTAAAGCGTTGGCAAAGGGTGAAGTAAGGCAGCACCCCGCCTGGTTGGAAGTATTGTCCGAAGCCCGAAGAATTCATTTGATTGGATT
>Ga0209633_10003838_pt1 | contig 13746 bp, 11 predicted proteins | sample Cruoilmetagenom1_FD_187290 | JGI IMG/M metagenome (GOLD analysis project Ga0209633, IMG submission 187290) | Oil polluted marine microbial communities from Coal Oil Point, Santa Barbara, California, USA - Sample 1 (SPAdes) (version 2) | ecosystem: Environmental > Aquatic > Marine > Oil seeps ... | reverse complement strand
ATCAAAAAGAAACAAGATTTAAGAGCTAAAGGAGTTTTGCTAGCAACTTTTTTTATTGCTTTTTTAATTTTAATTAGTCAGTTTTTATAGATGAAGTACTACATTATAGCTGGAGAAGCATCAGGAGATTTACATGCATCAAATTTGATGAAAGCTCTTTTGCTTGAAGATGAACATGCCGAATTTCGATTTTGGGGTGGCGATTTAATGCAAGCTGTTGGTGGTACTTTGGTAAAACATTATAAAGATTTGGCATTTATGGGTTTTGCCGAAGTAATTATGAATTTACGCACCATCTTAGGTAATATAAAAATGTGTAAAAAAGACATGCTAAATTACCAACCCGATGTAGTTATTTTGGTAGATTACCCTGGTTTTAATATGCGAATTGCTGAGTTTGCCAAGCAAAAGAATATAGCAACACATTATTATATTTCTCCACAAATTTGGGCTTGGAAAGAAAACCGTATCAAAAAAATTAAACGAGATGTAGATGCAATGTATGTGATATTGCCTTTTGAGAAGGATTTTTATGAAAAAAAGCACAACTACCCCGTTCATTTTGTTGGGCACCCTTTGTTAGACGCTATTGCGGATAGAAAACAAGTTAAACCAGAACAATTTCGAAAAGATAATAAGCTAAACGAGAAGCCAATTATTGCACTTTTACCTGGAAGCAGAAAACAAGAAATCACTAAAATGTTATCAATAATGTTACTGATGGTCAAAAAATTTCCTGACCATCAATTTATAATTGCAGGTGCTCCAGGTCAGGATTTAAGTTTTTATAAGCAATTTATAAGCCATAATGATGTGGCAATTGTTGAAAACAAAACCTACGATTTATTGTCTTTAGCAAATGCAGCATTGGTAACCTCAGGTACTGCAACTTTAGAAACCGCAATGTTTAAAGTACCCGAAGTGGTTTGTTATAAAGGTAATACCATTTCTTATCAAATAGGTAAAAGATTGGTTAAAAACATCAAATATATTTCTTTGGTGAATTTGATTTTAGATAAAGAAACAGTTACCGAATTGATTCAAGATGATTTTAATGAAAAACGATTGGAAGACGAATTATTTAAAATACTAGACCATAAATACCGTGAAAAAATATTTGATGATTATTACGAGCTAGAACAAAAACTAGGGGGTAAAGGTGCGAGTGAGAATACAGCGAAATTGATTATTAAGAATTCTTAATGTTAACCTTTTTCTATTCATGTTAATAATAAAAAAACAATTATTAATTTTAACATGTAAACTTTATGATGCAACTTACCAAACACCAAACACCAAACACCAAACACCAAACAGCTAAAGCGTAAGCTTAAACATTACCTTAAATTAATTCCTTTTTTGATTGCAATATTTATTTTTACTTCGAGTTGTGAAGAAGAAGTTATTGATATCCAAGAAAACAATATTATTCAAAAAGATGATAACAGCAAGCAAACTGATCGTCAAAAAATTAATAGATTAAAAGCAAATTTAAAATATAGGGTAAAAGCTTATAATTTTAAACATGGCAAGAATCATTTTATTAAAAAATATGGAGGATTAGATTTAGAAAATCATATCTCATTTAGATTCAAAGAGATTGATGATAATTTTATTGTTGTAATTCCCTTTAAAAAGAATAAATATAAAAATAAGGTATTAATTGCTTATTATAAAAATAATAAGGTACATTATAAAGTAGTTAATAAAAAGAATTACTCTAAAAAGAAAGAATACGCAGTATCCGAAAAAGCATTTATTAAAAATTTAGATGTTATATTTGATATGGTTTACCAAAATTCAAATACATCAAATAAAAGTATTGTAAATAAAGCTGGTAATTGTTATGGTATTTGGATGTTTAATTATGGTATTTGTACTTCTGTTTATAGAAACTCATGTACTGATGCAGAATTTGAAATTGATACCTGCGGAAAAGGAGGAGATGGGGAAGACGAAGTTGATTATGATTCTAATGGTAATCCAATTGACCCAAATAATCCATTTGGTGACGGAGGAGAAATTTTAGATGGCGAAGCAACAAGTTACCAAGATATTGATTTAGGGCCTGATAATAGCGAACCAGATACTGACCCAATAGACCCGACCGACCCAACAGACCCAAATAACCCAGTAGACGAATGTGATGGATTAGAGTTTGATTGTGGTACAAGTGGAGGAAGTAATGACGACCCTGATGATGAAGCTTGTGACCCTGGTAAAGTAAAAAACACAAATGGAGATTGTGAATGTCCTCAAGGAACTGTTGAAGATGCCAATGGTAATTGCGTTTCAAGTAATGATGCTACACCTTGCGAAATGGCTTTTTTAGCTCGGGATGTTTATTTTACTGAAGAAGGTAACCAAAAAACAGGAACAGAATCTATACCAAGTAAACTTAGTGGAGGTTGGGAGTTAAATACAACTTTAAATTTATCGCAATTAAGATTAACAGATAGTGGTAGTGGTTTTAACTCAGCAGTTTATCAAAAACTAGTAAATGGAGTTTATCAATATATGTATGTAACTCAAGGAACAAACCCCACAAGTACTGTAGATTGGGCAACTAATTTTGTTCAATTACTTGGTATTTCAGCACAATATGACATATCAGCAGAAAATGCCCAAATTTTAGATGAAATAGTTGGAGAGGATAGTTCTTTAATTTTTGTGGGTCATTCTTTAGGAGGTGGACTCGCCAGTGTTAATGCATTAATGACGGGAAGAACGGCATATACTTATAATGCAGCAGGGTTAAGCAATGCAACAAGAGATGAATATGATGCTGGTCTTAATCCATCGATTTTTGCAACAGTTGTAAGAGGTGAAATATTAGATAGTCTTCAGAAAAAAGCAGGAATGCAAGCAGAATCATCATGGGGTATTAATTATGTTGACTATGAAAGTAAATCTTGGGTTGACTTTTTAAATCGAGTTGCGCCAACAGCTAAAACATATAACCAAGTAAGATTGCACTTTATGGAAAGTGTATTAAAAGCAATGGATTGTGATGAATAAAAGATTAAATTTTCGTAATAAAAGTATTCAAATAATAACCTTTAGATTAAGTTTGTTATTATTTGTTACATCCTTAACACAGGAATGTTTTTGCACCTTAGGGAATAATTGTGATAGTGGAGGTTATATACTCCTATTAATTGGATGGATGGGAGTATTTATGTTACACTTACCTGCTATGGCTTGGTTAGCAAACCCAGCTTTGTTGTTTTCTTGGATATTTATGAATAAAAAATCAAAAACGTCACTAGCCCTAAGCATAATTTCATTATTACTAATGCTTTCTTTTTTATTATTTGATAAAATAATAAACAACGAGGCAGGTGTTCCAGAGAAAATCACCTCTATTAAATTAGGTTATTGGCTATGGGTTTCTAGTGCTTTTATTATGGTTTTAGGTAATGCTTTACTATTTTATAAGAAAAAGAAAGAAGTTTAAAATTCAGGGCTTCACTTGAAATGAAGCCCTGAATAAAAATGTTTATTTACACAACCCCTCTAAAGTTTTTTCAATATCACCAGGAGTACTCATAATTTTCATAAAAGTACTCATGGTTAATTCTGGCCAATGCACAGCCAATCGGTAACGACCATGTAAAATGGTAGCGGTTTTACCTTGCAAAATAATTTCGTAAGGCATGGCAGCCAAATGGCTTTCGCCAATAATTGGTAAAAAATTACCTTCACCAGTTGCTGCGTCTAATAACGCAACGCCATAAACGGCAACTTTTTCAGAGCTAAACTTTAGTTTGTATACCAAGTTGGTATTTCCTTTTTTAGCTGCAAGATTTTTTTCGATAGTTTTTACACCCTCTTCAAATGAGTTAAATTCTTTCAATTCAACAGGATCTGTAAAATAAGGCATCATCATTTTGTAATGATATTTACGAAGATCTTTAACAGATAAAGAACCGCCAAAACCTTTATTTATTTTACCTAAAGGAGATAAAGCAGATTTTACATCATTGTTTACTTTTTTTAATGCAGATTCATGTTTTGTATAAGCACCACCTAAATAAGCATTAAAAAGATATGCAGGATTTAAATAGCTAATATTCGTATTTGCACCATTTGCTTTTAATCCAACTTTTAAAGCCGCTGCAAGTGCACCACGATCTTTTACTTTTAAAACCGTTTGTTGTAAATCTTTACGAGAATAAACAATAACCTTTAAGTTTTTATTGTTTTCTACATGGTATTCGCCAAGTATTTCAAATCCTTTTTCTTGCAAGGCATTTTTAACTTGTTTTGTAGTTTGTTCTATATTACTACTAGTATCTCCAACATTAATATATGGAGATAATTCTTGGGCTTTCGCTGAATCTACTCCGAAATAAAGTAAAGTAATAAGAAATAAATAAATAATTTTTTTCATGATATTTTAAGCATTTAAAATTTGCATAAAAATACAAGTTCATTGAAAATTAAAAACTAACTTTTATCATATTAATGAAACTCTAATTTTATGTTTTTAAATTCACTATTCGTCCCCATAATTATCGGGATAATCCCGCATTTTTATTCCGGGATCTCTTGTTTAAAATTGTGAGCTGTCTTCGCGAACGAAATAGAATGTAGTGTGGCGATCTCAGAAGAGCTATATTATTTATAAAGAAATCACTATGGCAATTTTCAAATTAGCATTAGGAAAATATTTACTGGAGTACAACTTTTTAATAATGAGGCTGCCACATTTTACTAAAAAAGTAAAATTCGCAAAGACATAGATTAAACAAACTATAGTATTAAATATGTGAAGTATTCTTATTTTTTAATAATTTTTCGTTTAAAAATAATTACGAGTATTCCGCCTCTTAAAATCATCCAAACGGTAAAGGCAATCCAGATGCCATAAAGGTTTAAATTAAAATAATCACCTATTAATAAAGCAGGTATAAAGCCTAAAAAAGTAGCGATTAACAAAGTGTTTCTTAGAGTAACCGCTTCGGCTAAGCCTTTAAAAATACCATCAAAAACAAAAGTCACGGCATTGATGGGTTGCATGAGTAAGACAATCCAAAAAATATTGTAAAACAAGGTCAAAACCTGCTTATCGTGCGTAAATAATTCCCCAATAGGGATATAAAAAACAAAACAAAGAAGTCCTAAAACACCCGAAATAATCAAAGTGTATTTGGTTAACTGTTTACTTAACCCCCAGATTTTAGTATAATTTTTTTCTCCCAATAATTTACCTGACATGATATTACCAACGCTAGAATAACCATCGATAAAAAATGCAAAAAAGAGCCAAATTTGAAAAGCAATAGTTTGAGCAGCAATATAATTGGTACCGTATTTTGTGGCATAAGCATTTGCCAAGTATAAGGCAATGTTTAAAGCAATAGTTCGGATAATTAAGTTAAAACTAAGAGATAATAACCTTTTAATTTCTGGATGGAATGATAAAGAGAATTTTAAATGAAAAGGTGTTTTTTTAAGTAAGAGAATTAAAGCAAAGGCAGCCATAATAAACTGTGCAATAACACTTGCCCAAGCAGCACCTTCAACATGCATTGCTGGAATGAGCCCTTCAATACCAAAAACTAAAATAAAGTCTAAAACCACATTGGTAATAGCACCAATAACACTAATTATCATGGGCCAAAAAGTGTTTTGCAAACCTCTAAAAACCCCAAAAACAGAAAAGATAAAAAGGGTTAAAGGGAGTCCTAAAGCTCTAATTTTATAATAAGAAACCGATTGCTGTAAAATTAATCCTGAGGCATTATACATTGTAAAGATTTCTTCAACAAAAAAGATAGTAATTACATATATAAAAATGCTTAACACCAAATTAATAAAAATGATTTGGGCGGGTAATTTTAAAATGTCTTTGATTTTATTTGCTCCAAAATATTGAGCAATAATTGCCGAAATTGCCGATCGTGTTTGTGCTAAAATCCAAACAATTGCCGAAATAAATGAACCTGCAATACCTACAGCGGCAAGCGCTTCGGTTGGGTCAATTTGTATATTTCCAACAATGGCAGTATCGGTTATTGAAAGTAAGGGTTCAGCAATTCCAGATACAATTGCAGGGATTGCCAACTTATTAATTTCTTTAAATGATATTTTGTGCAACCTGCTCAATTTGAAATAAATGTTTACAACAGCGAAAATAAAACATTAAAAATTGAAAATAATCTCTTGTGTTAAATTTAAAATTTTTACCAGTTCAATTTTCTTTTTTCTTGATTTTAGGAATCGTTTTGGGTTTTCTTTTTGAAATTTCATTATATATGATTTTCATAGCGGTTTTAGTTTCATTTGTTTTTCTAATATATTTTTATTTTAAAGCAGAAATATCTTTTAAATCGCCGATTTATTTTGTGTTTTTCACCTCAATTATTTTTCTGTTTATTGGTATTTTAAGAATAGAATTACAAAGTCCAAAACATCAAAAAAACCATTATTCAAAAACGTATACTTCAAAGAATAAATTGATATTAAAAATAGACAAGGTATTGAAAACCAGTAAATATTATAATAAGTATGAAGCTAAAGTTATTCAGGTAAATCAAAATATTACAAAAGGAAAAATCTTAATAAATAGGAAAAAAAATGAGAACCCTTTTAAAGTTGATGAGGTTTTATTAACAAATAATGAGCTGACCCAAGTTAGTAAATCATTAAACCCAAATGCATTTGATTATCAAGAGTATTTAAAAAAGCAGGGTGTTTACCATCAAATTTATTTAGATAAAAACAATTATATTAAGTTAAAAAACAATCAAAAAACCAAGAAAGGAATTGCTTTTACTTTTAGAGAAAAAATAAATAAAGCGTTGTCAAATTATAATTTTTCACCAAATGAATTGGCCATAATAAATGCGATTTTATTAGGGCAGCGACAAGATATTAATCAAGAAGTATTTGAAAATTATAAAAATGCTGGTGCTATTCATATTTTAGCAGTTTCTGGTTTACACATTGGGATTATATTATTGTTTTTAAATTTCTTATTACAATCTCTTGAAAATTTTAATAAGGGTAAAATTTTTAAATTAGTTATTATTATTTTTTGTTTATGGTTATATGCTTTTATAGCAGGTTTGTCGGCATCGGTTGTTCGTGCAGTGACTATGTTTACTGCAATTGCAATAGGCTGGATGTCTAATCGACCATCGAGTGTTAAAAATAGCTTAGTAGTTTCATTGTTTTTTTTGTTATTGATAAACCCATTATTTTTATTTGATGTTGGTTTTCAGTTGAGTTATACCGCAGTTTTTACAATAGTAGTTTTACACTCTTATTTAAAGAATTTGTGGAATCCTAAACATAAAATTGTTGATTATTTTTGGCAGTTATTGATGGTTTCTTTTGCTGCTCAAATAGGAATTTTACCTTTGAGTTTGTATTATTTTCATCAGTTTCCTGGATTATTTTTTATTTCAAGTTTGGTAATTATTCCTTTTTTAGGATTTATTTTGGGAGGAGGAATCTTTATTATCCTTTTAGCATGGTTACAAATTTTGCCGCAATTCTTTGCTGATTTTTATGGTTTAATAATATATTTAATGAATAATTTTGTTGCAATCATAGCACAACAAGAGTTTTTTATCTTTCAAAATATTAATTTTTCATTTTTATCGATGCTGGCGGTTTATTTGTTTTTAATAGCAAGTGTACAATGGGTTTACAAAAAAACAAACTATAATTTAATTTATGTTTTAATGGCAATTATCTCCATGCAAATGGTTAAGGTTTATGAAAAAAATCAAAACCAAAAAACCAACGAGTTTATAGTATTTCATCAAGTGAAAAAATCAATTTTAGGAAATAGAATAGGAAACAAAATGTATATTTATTATAATTCAGATAGCACAAATATTAAAGAAAACAATATACTAAAAAATTATAAACGCAGTTTTTCAAAATTAACAATTCAGCAAAATTATAACACAAAAAATGTTTTAAAAATAGATTCAAAAAAGACATTAATTATAGATAGTATAGGTATTTATAGTGATCTAGAATTTATTCCGGAAACGGTAATTTTAACGCAATCGCCTAAAATTAATTTGGACCGATTAATTAAAACAATACACCCTAAAACCATAATTGCTGATGGATCTAATTATAAAAGTTATACTAAACTATGGCAAAAGACATGTAAAAGCAATGCAATTTATTTTCATGATACTTCTACAAAAGGCGCATATCAATACCGCTATTAAGTAATAATTACCCTACAATTTTATGTATATTTGCTCGTTTATTAACCAAAAGAATAGATAAATTTAAAAATATTTTTCATGAAAATTATTGTACCCATGGCTGGGATAGGTTCTCGATTGAGACCACATACTTTAACCATACCAAAACCATTAACTTTATTAGCTGGAAAACCAATTGTGCAAAGATTGGTTGAAGATATTGTAAAAGTTGTAGATCAAAAAGTAGACGAAATTGCTTTTGTAATAGGCCCTTCTTTCCCTAAAGACACAGAAGAAAAATTAATGCAAATTGCCAAGAGCTTACAAGCTGTTGGTAAAGTTTTTGTACAAGAGCAAGCTTTAGGCACTGCTCATGCAATTCAATGTGCTAAAGAATCTCTTAATGGACCTTGTGTTGTCGCTTTTGCGGACACTTTATTTAAAGCAGATTTTACCTTAGATGCGAAAACAGACGGTGCAATTTGGGTAAAACAAGTTGATGAACCAAGTGCTTATGGCGTAGTAAAATTGAAAGATGGGATTATTACTGATTTTGTTGAAAAACCACAAGAATTTGTTTCTGATTTGGCAATTATTGGTATTTATTACTTTAATAAAGGTGAAGTATTGCGTGATGAAATTCAATATTTGTTAGATAATGATATCAAAGAAAAAGGAGAGTTTCAGTTGACAAATGCCTTAGAGAATATGAAACAAAAAGGAATGCAATTTGTACCAGGAACTGTTAATGAATGGATGGATTGTGGCAATAAAGATATTACTGTAGAGACCAATGGCAGTGTTTTACAATTTGCTCAAAAAGATGGTATTAATTTAGTTTCGGATGCTATTGTTCTAGAAAACGCTAAAATTATTGCGCCATGCTATATTGGTAAAAATGTAATTTTAAAAAACACAACAATAGGCCCAAATGTTTCATTAGGAGATGATTGTTTGGTTGAAAACTCAGTGATAGATAATTCATTAATTCAAACCAATACAACGATTAAAAATGCCAAATTGAGTAATGCCATGATAGGCAATTATGCTTATTTTGATGGAGAATTTACATCGGTTAGTATAGGTGACTATTCTGTTTTAAATTAAAATTTGATAAGAAAAACAAAACATATTATTATAAATATCGGTATTTTTATAATACCGATACTTTTTTTTGCTCAAGAAGATTTAGCGTCAAAAGAAGCCATGCTTATCGAGCAAGAAAGTATTAATTTTCAAACCTTCTTTTTTGAATCGTTACAACAAAAAGCAATTGGTAACTATGATAAAGCAATTTATGCACTTGAAGCATGTAATAATATAGATAAAGAAAACATTGCTGTTTTATTTGAGCTCTCAAAAAATTATGCACTTCTTTTAAAGTATACTGAGGCTGAATATTATATTTTAAAAGCTTTAGAAAATGAAACAGATAATTTATACATGTTAAGGCATTTAAAGGAAATTAAATCCAGACAAAATGATTATAAAGGGGCTATAAAAATTCAATTAAGAATAATTGAATTAAAACCAAAAGAAGCAGCAGATTTGGTTGTTTTGTACATTAAATCGGGCGAAATTGATAAAGCGATAAACATAATTAAAAAACTAGATAAGGAAGATAAATTACCAGCCCATTTGATACCTCTAAAAGCATCGTTAATTCAAACAAGTCCAGTAATAACTGAAAAAAGAAATAGCAATGCTTTTAAAGAACAGCCAAAGTCAAAAACAGAATTGCTAAAAGAGAATTATAATTTAAAAAAAGATTATAATTCTTTAAAATTAGTTTTAGAGCGAGAGCAAATAACCAAACAGTATTTAGAGTTATTAAAAGATAGTGAAAAGGGAATAAGCTTATATCCAGCGCAGCCATTTATTTATTTAATGCAAGGCATAGCATTTAATAATCTTCGAAAATATAATGAAGCTATAAAAACATTAGAGTTAGGATTAGAATACTTAATTGATGATAATGCTTTGCAATCGCAATTTATGGAACAATTGAGTTTAAGTTACAAAGGATTGGGTAAAAACAAAATGGCATCTTCTTATTATAAAAAAACCTTAGATTTGCGAAAAAAAGAGTAAGTTATATGTTAAAAAAAGGAGTTGTTTTTTTTGGTTTTATCATTTTAATGATTTCTTGTAAAAGTGCTAAAGTTTCTGACGCACCTCTTAAAAACTTATCGGCAAAGAGTATTATAAAAAAGAATGGTAAAACGAGTTTTGATAAGAAAAGTGTTAAGGCAAATTTAACGGTCAAGTATTATGGAAAATCAGAATTACCAAATTTAAAAGCAGCTTTAAGAATAGAAAAAGATTCAGCAATTTGGTTAAGTTTTTCAAAATTAGGGTTTCCGGTAGCAAAACTTTTAGTGACTCCGAATCGAGTTCAATTTTATGAAAAAATTTCAAAAACCTATTTTGATGGTAATTTTGATTTGATAAGTAAATGGTTAGGAACTGAGTTTGATTTTAATATGATCCAAAACTTATTTATTGGAGAACCTCTATTTAATTTAAAAGATGAAAAATATATTGCTCAAATACAACAAAATAAATACACATTAAAGCCCAAAGAAAACCTATTATTTGATATCTATTTTTGGATAAACCCAAATAATTTTAAGCTAATCAAAGAAAATGTACAACACCCACAAAAAGATCAAAATTTAACGATTATATATAAAGACCATTTAGAAATTAGTAAATCATTGTTTCCCAAAGGTTTTGAAATAAAAGCAGTTGATAAAAAAAGAAAAACAGTTGTCGATGTTAATTATAAAAATGTAATCTTTGACACGGCAATACGATTTCCTTTTAAAACACCCCAATCGTATAAAAAAATTGTATTAAAATGAATCTTTCTTTGATAGAAAATAAGAATATAAATCATAAAGTTACAGTATCTTCTAGCGAATTTCGATATGTCAAGGTTTTGCTTTTATTGTTCTTGTTTATTTCTTTTTCAACTATTGCACAAAGCAGACAAGAATTAGAAAAACAAAGAATTAAAATTCAAAAAGAAATAAAAAAAATCAATACCCTTTTATTTCAATCACAGGCAAAAGAAAAAAATTTACTTTCTGATTTATCGGATTTAAATATGCGAATTGGTGTTCGTACCAAGTTAATTGCAACGATAAACCAAGAAACAAAACAGTTGGGTAAAGAGATTGCTGAGAATGAGAAAGAAGTTGATTTACTACAAAAAAAGCTAGAAGCTTTAAAAGAAGATTATGCCAATATGGTAGTACAATCTTACAAAAGTAAAACCAAGCAAAGTAGGTTGATGTTTGTGCTATCATCAGAAGACTTTTTACAAGCTTACAAACGTATTCAGTACATCAAACAATATGCAGATTATAGAGCTGAACAAGGAGAGGAAATAAAAATCGAAACACTTAAGCTTCAAAATTTAAATGATTATTTAAAGGAAACCAAAGCCGAAAAGGAAGTCCTTTTAACAATAAACAGACAAGAAAAAGAGAGTATTCATAGTGAAAAAATTTCTCAAGAAAGCTTGGTGAAATCAGTTAAAAAGAAAGAAAAAAAATACATTTCTCAAATCAAACAAAAACAAAAAGCAGAAAAAGCAATTGATAAAAAAATAGAAAAATTAATTGCAGAAGCTATTGCAAAATCTAATAAAGCAAAAAATATTAAAAGTTCTAGTTTTGCATTAACACCTGAAGCAAAATTGCTAGAAAAAGACTTTGTTTCTAACAAAGGAAAATTACCATCTCCAGTTGAACGAGGTGTTGTTGTTAGAAGATTTGGTAAACAAGCACACCCTACTTTAAGTGGTATTACAATTGAAAGTAATGGTGTTTTTTATGCTACTGAAAAAAATGCAAATGCTCGGGTAATTTTTAATGGTAAAGTTTTGGCAATTCAAGTTTTACCTGGGAAAAAGAAAGCCCTTTTAATACAGCATGGCAATTATATTTCGGTGTATAAAAACTTAGATAATGTTACCGTTAAAATAGGTGATTTGGTTACTACCAAACAAGAAATAGGTAAAATACATACCGATAAAACAACAGGGAAAACTATTTTAGCCTTTGTCCTTTTTAAAGAAATTAAGCGTCAAAATCCAGAAGAATGGGTGTATAAGATTTAGTATTTAAACAAAGCCTTCAATTCAGTAGCTTCACTAGGCTCCATTTTTTTAGATAAAACCAAACTCAATTGTTTTCTTCGCAAAGCACCATCATAACGCTCTTTTTCTAAATCAGTTTCAGGAATCAATTGAGGAACTTTAACGGGAGTACCAGTTTCATCAACAGCAACAAAAGTGTAAATACCTTCATTTACTTTGGTTTTTTCGCCAGATTCTCGATCTTCAATCCAAACATCTACAAAAATTTCCATAGATGATTTAAAAGCTCTTGATACCTTTGCTTCAATAGTTAAAACACTTCCAACAGGAACAGCTTTTGTAAAAGCAACATGATTTACTGTTGCTGTTACTACAATTCTTTTGCAATGTCGGCGAGCAGCAATACTTGAAGCCCTATCCATTCTCGCTAATAATTCGCCTCCAAAAAGGTTGTCTAAAGGGTTTGTTTCACCAGGTAAAACCAAATCGGTTAATACTGTTAATGAGTTTTGTGGAGTTTTAGAAATCATCAGAAATAAAATTTAGATACACTTAAATCAAGTGCAAAATTAAAAAGAAAAATTGGTTAAAACTCTTGAATTAACATCCAAGCTTCTTTTTCTACATTGTTTTTAATTTTGGAAAGTTCATTATAAGCAGCTTCTTTATCAGAATAACTTCCATAAGAAACGACAGATAAATTCCATTTGTTAACACCCAATATTCTAGCTTGATAACCTTCCTCTAAAAGTTGTTTTACTTTTCTTTGGGCATTGTCAGGAAAACGAAATGCACCAGCAATAACATGAAAGCCTTTTTTTTGTTTTTCAACCTCTAAATTTAATGTGGGTAAAGGTTTACTTATTACAAAAGTTGCATTTTCAATTTTGTGATCAACAATTTCTTGCTGTTTTTTAGCTGCAACTACAAGTTGTTTATTTTGATTGTCTTTGTATAATTTCCTACCAAATCCTATGGCTGATAAACCGATAACAAAAACAGCAGCATATTTTAAATAAGCTGGCGCTTTTTTGCTTTCTGTAGTAATATATATTGGCGCTTTTTCCTCTAATTTTACTATTTGTTTATTGTAGGTTTCACGCTTAATTTCACTACTAACAACATTGTTTAAACCAAAAGAAGAAGTTAAATAATTAATTTTTTGATATGGTTCAAATACCAATTGCTGATTAATCAAATTAAAAGAACCAATATCGTTTAAATAAAGCTCTTGATTGTTTAATTTATTTTGCCACGCTTCAATTTCAAATTGAATAAAATTTAAAGCACACGAATAAGAAATTTTATCAATTGAGGCAATATAATTGGCTAATAAACCATCGTTATTTACCAAATGGCTGTTAAATGTAATTTGTTTATAAGGAGGAAATAAGGTATGCTTATCCGAATCTATTTTAGCAGATTTATTATTGGTGACAAAACCTCCAAAATTAGGAATAATTA
>Ga0209633_10003837_pt1 | contig 13747 bp, 11 predicted proteins | sample Cruoilmetagenom1_FD_187290 | JGI IMG/M metagenome (GOLD analysis project Ga0209633, IMG submission 187290) | Oil polluted marine microbial communities from Coal Oil Point, Santa Barbara, California, USA - Sample 1 (SPAdes) (version 2) | ecosystem: Environmental > Aquatic > Marine > Oil seeps ... | reverse complement strand
GTGAATCAATCAACACTGAGCCGAAGAATCTCTAAGAGCTGAGTTTGTAGCCGGAGACAAGCTGCTCCAGTTGATTGATTACTGTGTTGGTTTTGTCATTGGATTTAAGGAGTGCCGAGGCTGCTTCGCCGATTGTACGGGTTTGAGTGTTCACCTCCTCCACCGCTTCAAGAACATTCCGGCTTACCTGCCTGAGTCCTTCCACAGCGATGAGAATATCCCGGTTTTCTGCTCTCATCCCATTTGATTCCCGGCTTACAGTGCTGCTAACCCCGTTCATCAACTCCAGAGAGTCTTTGAGGTTTCCTGATACTGCACCGAGATGTGAAATGAAGTCTTTAAGGCCGGAAATAACAGAGCTGATATCCATAACTAAACGGTTCATTTCATCAAAATCATTCCGTGTGGAGTTTGATTGACTATCCACAAGTTTGATGGCGGAAATCAGTAATTCCAGATTCTGAGAGATGGATTTGGACTGGGAGGAAGATGTCTCAGCCAGTTTTCTGATTTCATCAGCAACAACACTGAACCCTCGGCCGGCATCTCCGGCATGGGCGGCCTCAATAGTCGTATTCATAGCCAGAAGGTTTGTCTGAGAAGCCACATTGGCAATGAGTTTATTGGCTTCACTCAGGTGGCTGGAATAATCATTCACTTCTTTCACTTTAACACCCATCTCGCTTATGGCTTCCATACTCAAGCTGTTTTGGGATTTGAGTGTTTCACTCATTTTGAAAATCCGGTCGGTGGAGGACATCACTTTCATTGCGCTGGCATCCAGTTCTTTTATCTGTTTCCCGGTTGAATCCACCTGTTCCTGCTGGGTTCTGATGCTTTCGTCCAGATTGTTTATGCTGTTGATCATCTTCTCGACTGCAGCTGTTGTTTCATCAACATGTACTGTCTGATTTACAACCTCATCTCTGGAGATTGTTGTTTTTCCGGTAATTGCCTCAATAGAAGATGATACTCTGTTAACGGTATCGCTCAGATTGTCTTTAGATTCTTTCATGGTGAAGGTAGTGGTGTTAATACGGCTGAGTCCAATGTCCAGTGATTCGAAAAACTCGCCGGCTGCCGTGGTTAGAAGTCCCAGTTCATCAAGAGAATGAGAACCGGACCGTACTCTCAGATCGCCATTCATCCCCTGAATTAGAAGTGCCTTCAGATTGTGAATAGGTTTGAGAATAAAACGAACGAGCATTAAAAGAAGTGAAAGCGATACCAGCAGGGAAAAAATACCGGCAATTGTATTAACGGTGAGTAACCCTGCAGCCGGCGGTGGTCCGACAGCTACCCGCAGGGCGTATGTCTGATTCACGGCAATAAGAAACAGAGTGATTCCTGTAATCATGGATGCTGTTAATCCGATGAGCTTGAAGGACAGTTTGAAGAAAGAACTGCGGATTCGGGAACCAAGTTCCAGTGTGATTTTTTCCAGGGCTTGAATATGAAGCAGCAGCAAAGGGGCCAGGATAATCAGATCGAAGGAAAACATGTAAAGGCCGATGAAAAACAGACTGTCGGGAAGATCGAACTCCATGATATAGGGCAGGGAAATCAGCATTCCGGCAATACTCAGTATTGTTAAGGCCAGGAACATCAGAGGTGCTGTTAAGAGCGCTTTAATTGAAGCATCGTCGGCGCCCCTCTCGGCAAGGGCTGATTTTATCTTTCAGCCGTAGATTAATTTGTACAGTCCCCAGGTGATGGTTGTTTCACCCAGTAGAAGGCTTATCATCTTCGGGCTGGTGAGCAGGGATATCAGCTGGCTGAAGGATATAACTCCAGAAAGAATGCTGAACGGGGCCAGCATGATCATAGGGATATAAATAATAGGTATGAGAGTTAGGATAAGTCGACGTAGTGTAACCTTGTATAAATTCTCCATAAAATGAATTATTATTCACTCTCTATGCTTTTTCAATCCTGTTCATCTCTTAATGAGGTATACTTGCCTATATCTGATCTAAGGCCGGAGGATTTATGAATAACTCCTGGAAAATATTTATCGATCTGGGTTTGCTCAGCACCGCTTTGATAACGGCAACCTTTTTCAGAGCCAGAATACGTTTCTTTCAGCGTTTTCTGATTCCCAACGCTCTTACCGCAGGCTTCATTCTGATGATAGCCTACAACCTGTTAAGAGCGCCGCTGAACCTGGAAACGGTGCGCCTGGATAACCTGGCGTATCATCTTTTAAACCTGAGTTTTATCTCTATGGCCTTGCGTAAACCCCGGGAGAAGGACTTACGGAAAAACGGCGGGGCTCTTCCTCTGGCTCTGGGAGTTTTAACCCATTACAGTGTCCAGGCTGCTGTGGGACTGGCTCTTTCCCTGCTGCTGGCAGTTACAATAGCACCCCAGATATTTCCTGGGTTCGGATTGCTTTTACCTCTGGGTTTCTCTTCGGGACCTGGACAGGCCCTTTCCATCGGAAAAACCTGGGAGGTTTTCGGAGGCCGGTTTGCCGGTGCCGGATCGGTGGGGCTCACCTTCGGGGCCATCGGCTTTCTCTGGGCCAGTTTCGGCGGGGTAGCTCTGATTAATGTGGGAATCAAGAAGGGTTGGATTACATCTCCACATATGGAAAACCTCCTGCGCCGGGACCGTCCAGGCCTGCTTCCCGCAGATAAAAAAAGTGAGATTGGAGCCCGTCTGACGACGGACAGTGCGGCGATAGATTCCATGAGTTATCATGTGGCCTTTGTTCTCTTCACGTATTTGCTGACATGGCTGGCACTCACCGGGCTTTCGGCTCTGCTGGGCATGGCAGGCCAGGTTGGCAAAGATCTGGCGGCCAGTTTCTGGGGAATCGGGTTTATCTTCTGTTCTCTGGTGGGACGTCTGGTTCGCGCTGTTATAACCCGTACCGGGGTTGGATATACCCTTGACGATGCCACATTTACCCGTTTCACCGGTTTTAGTATCGATCTGATGATAACTTCCGCCCTGGGAGCCATCAGTTTCCTTGTGGTCCGGGAGTTCTGGATTCCGATACTTATTATGTCCACAGTCGGAGGACTGATTGCGCTGCTTCTGGTTCCCTGGATGGGATCCCGGACTTTTCGCGATCATGCCTTCGGACGAACTTTGGTTATCTACGGTGTGGCTACCGGAACTCTGGCCTCGGGGTTGGCTTTATTACGGGTTGTTGATCCTGAACTGAAAACACCTATTGCCGAGGACTATATGAGGGCAGCGGGGGTGGTGTTCCCCATGGCTATCCCTCTGATACTGATTATTCCCTTTCCAGCTTATGCCTACATCCGGCAGGAACCCATGTGGCTTGCTCTTGCCGGAGCGGGATGCCTATTCTATGTGATTCTCTGCATCGTTGGATTTCTGGTGTTAAGACGCCGGGATGTGAAAGGCGGGTACTGGGCCCGGCCTCATGCTATGAATATTGAAGATTCTTCCGGGGACGATGTCCGGGTGCAGCAGGGGTAATCGGGGATAGATAGAAACTATCTTGACAGCATCGGTGTTGTGAACAATAATACCTGTACGATCACATGAACATGGCTGATCAAACGATCTATTGTTAACCAGAATCCCCGGAGAAGCCTGTGACAGAAGCAGATCTGATATACAAAATCGCCTCTCAATATTATGAGGATAATCAGACTCAGCAGGAAATAGCCAATAGGTTGGGAATCTCCCGTATCAAGGCCTCCCGGCTTCTTCAGCAGGCCCGTACCAGTGGAATCGTTGAAATATCTCTGAAGAAGCAGAGTGGGAACTTCTCGGATCTGGAAAACCGAATTGCTTCCGAATGGAAGCTTAAAGAGGTAATACTCTCATCTTCAAAATCTTTGGATAACGAAGAAATTCTCTCACAGATTGGAAAGGCAGCTTCAGAATATGCCCAGAGGGTAATTAAGGGAAATGAGACTATTAGCCTTACCTGGGGCAGTACTCTCTCTGCTTTTCTACAGAACCTTCCTGGCATGGATTTCCCGAAACTGAAGATAGTCCAAATGCTGGGCGGCCTTGGCTCCCCTGAGGCTGCGGCTCACAGCTCAGACCTGGTTAGACGATTCTCTGATAAAACCGGCGGGATAGGTCGATTTCTTTCTGCTCCGGGAGTGGTTACATCACTGGCTGTTAAAAAGGGGCTTTTAAAAGACCCTCATATCAGTGAAACCCTGGAACTGGCCGGGCATGCCGATCTGACTTTTGTGGGAATTGGTGCCCCGGCTTCGGATTCCATGTTGATGAGCCGGGGCACAATTATTTCTCAACAGGTATTAGATGAGTTAAAAACTGCCGGAGCGGTAGGGGATATTTCTCTTCGTTTCTTTGATGAACAGGGCCGGTTTATCAGACATCCTATTAACGACAGGGTGATAGGCCTTGAAGTTAACAATATTCGGAAAATTCCGAGAGTGGTTGCTCTTGCAGGTGGTTCTGAAAAAACACAGGCCGTGCGGGGAGCATTAAAAAGTGGACTGATCGACGTACTTATTACTGATGAGAAAACAGGAAAGAAACTTTTACAGGAGTAGTGTTATGTATTTATTAGGTATCGACTTCGGTACCGGCGGCGGTAAAGCTGCTATTGTCGACGAGAATGCGGAAGTTCTCGGTTATGGATTTGAAGAATATGAAATCATCACGGAAAATCCGGGTTGGTCGGAACACAATGCTGATGAATACTGGAATGTTGCCTGCCGTGTGGTTAAGAAAGCTGTTTCCGAATCCGGAGTAAACCCTGAGGATATCAAGGGTATTGCCCTTTCCTCGGCTCTTCCCTCCATGGTGATGGTGGATGAACAGGGAAATCCTCTGGCCAATGCCTACAACCTGATGGATCGTCGGGCCAAGAAAGAAGTTCAGTACTTACGTGATTTAATCGGTGATGACACTCTCTCTGCTATTACTCAGAATCGTCTGGACGACCATCCGGCTCTGGTAAATCTGCTCTGGGAAAAAGAAAATCGCCCGGAAGTCTTCAGTAACATCTACAAGGTTCTCACCACTGACGGATTTGTCAGGATGAAGCTAACTGGTACATTCAATGCTCATTATTCAGCAGCTCCTTTTTATGGTGTGGCCTATAATTTGAAAGAACGAAAATTCAAGACTGGGATTCTTGATAAAATCGGTATACCTGAATCTATACTTCCTGATCTTTTCAGGTGTGAGGATATTGTCGGGAAATTGACTTCGGAAGGAGCCGCGGCCGCCGGACTGGTTCCGGGCATCCCGGTTGCTGCCGGTCAGGTGGACTGTAATGCCGGCTGGATGGGAGCCGGTGCCATTGAACCTGGAGATACTCAGATGAACCTGGGCACCTGCGGTAATTTCGGAGTTATACATAAGGGAATATCCTTCGATCCTTCCATGATCAATTTTTCCTATACAACTGATTCGGAGAATATGTATATAACGGTTCCGACAACCACAACCGGCGGTCAGCTGATCCGTTACCTGAGGGACAACTTCTACACCAGTGAGAAGGACAGTGAGAAAGAAACAGGACTTAATACCTATGAGCTTATAGATAAGGAAGCCGCAGCTGTCCCCCCGGGGGCCGAAGGACTGGTAGTTCTGCCGTATCTTATGGGGGAGAGAACCCCTATCTGGGACATTGACGCCAGAGGAACCATTTTCGGTCTTTCACTCAATCATACAAGAGGGCATATGGCCCGGGCCATGATGGAGTCGGTGGCTTACGCCCTCTACGACTCCTATTCCATCATGCTCAAAGAAGGAACCACCATTAAGGCACCTTTAATTCTCAATGAGGGTGGAGCCCGGAGTCAGATATGGCGGCAGATAATCACTGACGTTTTCAATATTCCCACAGCCATGGTTGAGAATCGGGTTGGAGCCCCCTTTGGAGATGCGATTCTCGCCGGTGTGGCTACCGGTATATTCAAGGATTATTCCATAACGAAAAAGAAGGCCCGTTACATCGATCACCTGGAGCCGAATTCGGAAAATCATGCGCTATATATGGAATATTTTCAACTTTATAAATCGTTATACGAACATGTTAAAGAAGATTTTAAAACACTGGTTGCTTTAAGAGAAAAAAGCGGTCGGATAAAAGAGGTAAAGTAATATGGAATTAGTGAAAAAACTCGATGAACGGGTGGCCGCAGGCAACCCTATAAAAGTCGGTATTGTAGGATGCGGGCAGATGGGCTCCGGCCTGGCTCATACAATCGGAAATGTGAAAGGGATGCAGGTTGCCGCCATCGCCGATATCGATCCGGAAAGAGGTATCAATACACTCTCGGAGATGGGGCATGCCAAGAAAGATATAATTGTAACCGACTCACTTCCTAAAGCTGAAGAAGCCTTGAAAAACAACCGTCCTCTGGTAACTTCGGATGCTTTTCTGATGACCCGTATTAACGATCTTGAAGCCAATGTTGAAGCCACAGGAGTCCCTGAAATCGGTGCCAATGTTGCTTATCAATCAATCATGAACCACAAGCCGATTATCATGCTCAATGTGGAGACTGATATTACCGTGGGTGTGTATCTCAATAATCTGGCCCGGAAGATGGGTAGTTTGTATACTGTAGCCTCAGGAGATGAACCCGGAGTTTGTAAAATGCTCTACGAACAGGCCAGACTGATGGGTTTTGATGTTGTTACCCTGGGCAAAGGAAAGAACAATCCTCTGAACCACAGTGCCACTCCGGAATCCTGCCGGGAAGAGGCCCTTTCCAAGGATATGAACCCTAAAATGCTCGCCTCTTTCCAGGATGGTACGAAAACCATGGTGGAAATGGCTGCAGTGTCGAATGCCACTGGCCTTTTACCGGATACACCGGGAATGCATGGACCGAAAGTGGAGCTGGATGCCCTGGCTGATGTTTTTATATCCCAAGCTGATGGAGGTATATTCTCTAAAAACGGATGTGTTGATTATTCCACAGGCGCCGTAGCTCCCGGTGTCTTTGCCATCGTTTACTCCGAGGATAAGCGAATCCGCAAAGATATGAAGTTCATCACAAAAGCTGACGGTCCCTACTATCTTCACTTCCGCCCCTACCACCTCTGTGATATGGAAACCCCCCAGTCAGTTGCCGAGGCGGTTCTGCTTAATGAAGTAACCGTTACGGCAGAATCCATGTACTCTGAAGTCGTCTGCCGGGCGAAACGGGATTTGAAACCCGGTGAAATCCTCGGCGGTATCGGCGGCCCTGATTGGCATGGTCATATCATGACTTACACTGAATCAAGTGCGGCCGGAGCTGTTCCCATCGGTATTGGCCAGAGTTCCAAGGTTACTCTGGCCATTAAAAAGGGTGAAGTGATTACCCGGGATAAAGTAGTGCTGAATCAGGATTCATTTGTGTACAAGATGCGGGAGATGCAGGATTCCCTGATGGCTGGAGGACTCCTGAATGGCTGACACAATGCGGGCGGTAGTTGTCCGGGCTCCAATGGAGTTTGCAGTAGAGGATGTTCCTGTTCCGGAAATCCCTGAAGGCGGCCTGCTGTTGAAAATCCTGGCCTGCGGGCTTTGCGGATCGGATCTTCGAACTCTGAGGATGGGGCATCGAAAGGTAACTTTCCCCTGGACCATCGGGCATGAAATCTCAGGCGAAGTGGAGAAGCTTGGAGAGGGTTATACAGGTGAGTGGAAAGTCGGGGATACCCTGGCGGTTGGCCCCCTGGCCTATTGTGGAACCTGTGAATTCTGTCAGGATGGTGAATATGAGCTCTGTGAGAACCAGAAGGAAATCGGTCAGACATGGGCAGGTGGTTTTGCCCAGTACATGGCCCTTCCTGCTGAAACCATAAAGTTGGGAAATATTCAAAAGATTCCTGAGGGTGCGAATTTCAAGCTGGCAGCTGTGGCTGAACCAGTATCTTCCTGTGTAAATGCCCAGGAAAAGGCGAATATCAAATTGGGTGAAACGGTTGTGATTATCGGAGCCGGCCCTATCGGTTGTATTCACATCAGCCTGGCCAGAGCCCGGGGAGCGAGCAGGATTTTTATAATTGACCTCTCTCCCGACCGGCTTAAAATGGCTGAAGTTTTTGAGCCTGATGCGATAATTAACGGTGCTGAAACGGATGCGGTTCAGGAAGTTCTCAAACTCACCGGAGGCAGGGGAGCCCATGTGGTAATCACGGCGGCACCTGCTCCCCAGGCAGCTGTTCAGGCGGTGGAAATGGCTCGAAAAGGCGGTAGGGTTGTGCAATTCGGTGGGATGCCCAAAGACATCAGCAAACCCGGTGTGGATATGAATCTGGTACACTACAACAGCCTTCATATCATCGGAACCTCAACCTTCGCACCACGTCATAACCGGGTAGCTCTGGAGCTTTTAATGCAGGGAACAATTCCAGGTGATAAACTCATAACCCATACCTTTCCCCTGGAGAATTTTGTAGAGGGTGCAAAACTGGCTCTGGATGGAAGGGTACTCAAGGGGGTGTTTCTGCCATGATGGATTTTCCTGAAGAATTGATGGAGAAATTGCCGTTTCTAAATAATGGCATAGCCCAGATAGCCTTTGTTGTAGAAGATCTGGATAAGGCGGTTGTGAACTATCACAGAATCTTCGGTATCGGCCCCTGGCATTTCTACACCTATCAGAAACCTTTTGTTCCCAGAATGACCCGTAAAGGAAAGCCGGCGGATTATGCCATGAGAGTCGCATTATCCTATTTCGGCACCATGCGGATTGAGCTGATTGAACAGATTAAAGGGGATACTGTTTACAGCGATTTTATTCGGGATCACGGATTCGGAATTCAGCATCTGGGAGTTCTTGTAGAGGATATGAGCATTGCAATCAGGCAGTCCGAAGAAGCGGGAATACCGATGGAAATGGATGGCGCCGGATTCGGCCCTGATGATGATGGCCATTATGCATACCTTGACACTGAAAAATACATCGGAACAACAATAGAACTGATACAGCGTCCTAAAGGGCGTAAGCAGCCGGAAAAAGTTTATCCGGAAGGAGAATAATATGGAAAAAACTACCATTGGATTAATTGTTGGAACCAGAGGGTTCTTTCCCGCAAGTCTTGCCGAATCAGGACGGAAAGATATCGTTACAAAGCTGGAGAGCAGCGGATTTAATGTTTTGATTCCTGCTGAAGATGCCACAGCTTACGGTGCTGTGGAATCTCTTGCAGATGCCAAGCTATATGCCAGATTTTTCAAAGATCATGATGAAGAGATTCAGGGTATCGTTGTTACATTGCCGAATTTCGGTGATGAGATCGGCATAGTGGAAACCCTGGAACGTTCAAAACTGAATGTTCCAGTACTGGTTCATGCCTGGGACGACAGAACTAATCAGATGGACATAGCTCACCGGCGGGATGCCTTCTGCGGCAAGCTTTCGGTATGCAACAATCTCTATCAGAGAAGTATTCCTTTTACCAATACAACCCTCCATACCTGTTCCATCGATAGTAAAGAGTTTGAAGACGATCTAATCCGTTTCAATCAGATCTGCCGTGTTGTATCCGGCCTTCGAGGAGCTCGACTCGGGGCTATCGGACAGCGTCCGAATGCTTTTAATACGGTCAGGTATTCTGAGAAGCTTCTTCAGGACTCAGGGATTACCGTCGCAACAGTGGATTTATCCGAGATAATCTCTACAGCTCAGAATTGGGATGATGATATATCACAAAAAGGCAAGCTGAAAGAAATCGAAAACTACGGACCTATTGTTGAAGGGACACCGTCTGAACATGTAACACGAACGGCGAATCTTTCATTAGCCGTTGAAAAATGGGTTGATGAAATGGAAATCGATGCCAGTGCCATTCAGTGCTGGGATTCTATAGAGAAAAATTATGGCTGTGCAACCTGCTTGTCCATGAGTATGATGGGTGAGGCCGGTAAGCCTTCAGCCTGCGAAACTGATGTAATGGGCGCCCTTTCCATGCTGGCTCTGCAGCTGGCTTCAGGTGAGCCTTCAGGATTTCTGGATTGGAATAATAATTACGATGATGATCGGGATTCCTGCGTTAACATCCACTGTTCAAACTATCCCAAGAGTTTTATCGGAGGGGATTTTGAAATTGGAAATCTGGACATACTCGGCGCCAGCCTGGGAGCAGAAAAATGTTTCGGTGCCTTAAAGGCGCAGATTAAATCAGGTCCTATGACTTTCCTGAGAATCTCCACTGATGATGTGAAGGGAACCATCAAGGCTTATGTGGGAGAAGGTGACTTCCGGGACGATCCTATTGATACTGCAGGTGGTGTGGCCCTCTGTCATGTCAACAACCTTCAGGGTTTACTTAGCTATATGTGTGAAAACGGATTTGAACATCATGTAGCCATGAACCGCAGTCTTAGTGCGGATGCGGTAAAAGAAGCCTTAGGGAAATACATGGGCTGGGAAGTTTACCAGCACAAGGATTAAATTGAAGTATTGCAAAATGGCTCAATTTGGTCCGTTCTGCGATTATCTTAATTATGAAGAAGGAAGCAGCGGGAATTATGAACTCACTGCTTCTTTATCTTTTAACTTCCTTGAAGAAGCTTTCTCATTAATCTTGAGGATGCCACACCGTCGTTTTCACGGATTACGCTCTCTATTTCATACATATTTGCAGAATCCAGGAGATTTTCGATGTAATCCAGCCACTTGGCGCTTTCTTCGACAGCAGCTTTACCATCTTCCCTGTAGGGGAACTGATCGATAGTAATCCATCCATCATACCCTGTTTTCCTCAGCCAATAAAAAAATTCAAGGAATTCATGAACTCTTACAGTTCCAACGATCATATCGTCGTCCCATAATCGATAGTTATCGTTTATGTGGATATGAGCGAGTCTGTTGCCGTACTGGTTGAGAATCGCCAGAGATTCGGCCGGATTTTCATATCCAAGTAAAGCATGACCGAAATCCAGTATAACTTTGCAGTTTTCTTTTCCAGAAGCCTGAGCCATCAGGAGTGTTGTCCCGACTGTATTTACAAAGGAATGTGTCCGCGGTTCTTTCTGTTTATACTCCAAACCAACTTCCATACCGGGTTTATAATCACAAAGCTCAGCCATACCTTCACTGAACCATTCTCTGGCCCGTATGTAGTCTGTCTGAAACAGATAATCATATCCGTCCTGCCCCGGCCAGATTGTAAGCAATGTCCCGCCAAGAGATTCGGTAAGGTCCATAACTTCCTTGGCATGTTTTACAGCTTCTTTCCGCACTTTTGAATCCGGAGATGAGAAGGAGCCTTTCTTCCATTTTTCCTGAGAAAAAATATCAGCAGCAATGGACACAACCTGAAGATTTCGGGAAGAGATTTCTCGTCCAAGGATTCCTGATTGTTTCATTAAATCAGGGGTGGCTACGAGATCGACACCGTTAATCAATTCAATTGACTGGATACGATCAAACAGCTGGCTCAGGGAGTATGCGGGCCCATAGGATCCGCAATACCGATCGGAACACGATCCAACATTCATGTGAAAAACTGAGTATTTCCTCTTCAAACATTTGCTCCTTGACTATTTATTTTTTCTTGAAAAAGGTTCGATGAGAATCTTCAGTACTGTCGATTCTCCCGGTTTCAGATCTTTTACTATTACCCCCGGATCGGTATCACCATCATGGTCCAGTGAACTGGCTCCGAATTCCGGTCCGACTCCGTCCCAGTTCCGGTGCAGCCACTTCGAAGCATCTGGCCAGAGAAACTCATCGTCATCAGCCCCTCCGCAGGAGAACCAGCTCATCACATAAGGAGAGGGCGGGAGCAGACAGCGGATGCCCGAACTATCGGGATAGGTAAGCCGGGTTTCACATCCGGGGGAACCATCGGGGAATTGGACATCGTATCTGTTACCTTTGTGAATGAATCCTCTTTCTTCCCGCTTCGGCGGATTTGGTGCTTCATGCCAGATCTGGTAATCATCGGGTAATGTATTTCCGCCTCTGGGCAGGGCGGATTTTGATGGGATAGTGAATCGGCATCCGGGTTCGGGACGAAGCTGTACATGATATCCCCAGTCAGGGAACAGTGTATTATCAGAGACATTTTTAATGGTATCTGTGAGAAGAAGGGTGTCACGATCGGGGGGGAGTTCAATCCGCTTGGTTACTTTAAATAATGGTGGTAACTCTGATGGCGGCCAACAACCGTTGGCATCATGAATTAGAAAACTTCCTTCTACGATGGCTCCACCCCCAGAGATATCAACACTTATCTCAGTGATGGGAATCATCGAAGCATTTCCATGAAGGCAGTGAAGTTCCTTTTCCGGATTATTCACAGCCATACCCCAGTTCTTAAGCCCCAGCATTTCCACATGAGCTGCAAAGTATGCTACCCAGGTGCTGCCAGGCAAAGAATTGCCTCCGACTACCATCTCTCCGGTAAGATTGATTTCTTCAGGATTCGGAAGGTTTGGGAGAGGGGCATCCCAGAATATCTGCTGTTCTGATAGGGTGGTATCCCGTACTGAAAGCCCTTTTGAAGGACAAAGTTCGATAGAACAACCTTCCCGCTTAATGTAAAGGCGATAAACACTATCCGGATCGCCGGGAACATGGATTAGCCGGGCACTTACTCCTGCCTCCTTGAAGGTGGGAACCTCGGCTGTACGAGGTCCGTAGGTTTTTATGGCTCGTTTCAAATGGTGTATCCGTTGGGGAAGTCCGGCTGCAGCTGATATTCTGCAAATCGTTCAATGAGTTTTAAGTATTCGATGCCGTCTCGGGCAGCCGTATCCGGATCGGGAACCATGGGGGCACACTCGATGGTACAATATCCTTCATAGCCTGTCCGTTTGAGTCCCCGCATAATGGACGGCCAGTCGTTCTTGCCGTATCCCGGGGTAAGTGAGTTGGAATCCCTGAAATGAAGGTGCCAGAGGTAGGGCTGAGCATCCATCAGGGCCTCGATGGGACTGAGTTCTTCCAGGTTTACATGGAACCAGTCCAGTTGTATTCCGATGTTATCACATCCTGTCATTTCGATAAGTCTTTTATGGTTGGAGGCGGTGTTGACGAACTTACCCATCTCCAGGTGATTGGTGGCTTCAAATACCAGCCTCATGTTTCGGGAGGCGGCATATTTCCCCATTCTCCTTAAGGCATCCACCGCTACAAGGGTGGCGTCCCCTGCATTTTCAGCCGTGATGCTATCGTGGATTGCCACAGCGATGGTAACTGAAGAAGCTTCAAGTTCTACGGCAAAATCAATTGTTGAGGATGTTTCCGAGACTGCCAGATCGGCAGTTTTCTGCTCTGTCAGGGTTTTGTAAACCGGTGAGAACGGATCCCACATTTCACCCCAGCATTCGTTTACATTGGATACTTCAAGACCGAACTCTTCTTTAAGCTTTTTGTGTTGTTCCAGGTAGTCTTCCATGGTAACACCCAGACCGTATCGGCCTTTCGGAGGGCAGATTTCGATGGCATCATACCCGAATCTTTTCAAGCGTTCGTAACTTTTGCGGGGTTCCAAATAAGCTTCCTGCTGTCCGAAGGTAAGCTGGAAATAACTGTACCTCAGAGGATTCTTCGGCTGTAACACTAATTACTCCTTTTGGCATTCAGGTATTCGGCGTACTCTGCTCCACGGTCAGCTACAGTCTCATCACCGAGGCCCAAATAGTGAAACTCAATAAATTCATTCTTCCAACCGGGTTTTCTACTGCTATGAAGTTTTAGGCTCAGTATCCCAAGGCGGTTTCCCTCTTCTCCCGGAGAGAGCAGGGGAATACCTCCCGGCAGCTTCTCTTCTATCAGTTTTTCTTCACCGGCCAGGATTACCGCTGCCACCGGTGTTATGGTGTCGT
>Ga0209633_10003836_pt1 | contig 13748 bp, 12 predicted proteins | sample Cruoilmetagenom1_FD_187290 | JGI IMG/M metagenome (GOLD analysis project Ga0209633, IMG submission 187290) | Oil polluted marine microbial communities from Coal Oil Point, Santa Barbara, California, USA - Sample 1 (SPAdes) (version 2) | ecosystem: Environmental > Aquatic > Marine > Oil seeps ... | reverse complement strand
CGCCGCTTTCTCCAGATGGCGCGCCAGGGTATCGATACTGTCTACCGCCTGGGTCACCACTTCACGGCCTTGCTGGGCCTCACTGTTGGCCTTCGCCGCCGCCTCGGCGGTTTGACTGGTATTCTTCGCCACCTCTTGTACCGTGGCAACCATCTCGTTCATGGCGGTGGCCACCTGGTCAATCTCGGTATGTTGTTGGTGCACCCCTCTGTCGGCTTCCGCCAGCGTTACAGAGACCTTTTGCGCGGACGTGTTTACCCGTGATCCAACCAGGCTGATACCAACCATAATTTCACCTGTTTGGGCCAGCATGGTGTTATAGGCGCGAAAGATTGCACCAATCTCGTTTTTATTGTCCTTTTTACTCACCGGCAGGCTCTGGGTAAAATCACCCTTACTGACGGCAATCAAGTGCTCCCTCAGACGTTTAACCTGTTCCATCAGACAGCTCATGCCATAGATGCGCCCGAACAGCACCAGGATCAAAATACCTCCCGTCATGAGTAGCGCCATTTTTTGCTGATCACGCACCGTCTCATTGACCAGGCGTGCCATCATCCCCACGCCCTTATTCATTTCCGACAGGACTTTGGGCGACTGCTGGTGGATCAACTTCAGGGTTTCTGTCGAGGGTTCGGTCAGGTAAGTGAGGAGATTTTTTTTATAGGCCGTCCATAGTCCGGCCACCTTTTCCAATTGGGCCCGAATCCTGGCATCCTCTACGGGCGTCAGCCCTATACGTTTATCTCCTTCCAACAGGCCACGGTGGGATGACTCAAACAAGCTAATCGTCTTTTCGACGACCGCCCTGTTCTCCACCCCCTGTACAACCATCATTACCTCTTTGGCCACACGCTGACTCAGCATACGCTGCCGCCCGGCAATATCGATACCCGTCGCATCAGACCCCAGGCCGAGAAACAATGATATTGCGCTGATAAAGGCTAATAAAAAGATAAGCGTGTAAGAAAACAGGAACTGGCCATCGAGGGTCTTGATTCCGATTGAACTCAGAATGGTCTGTATAAGATTTGCAACAAACTCTCGCACGAATCTTCTCCATTGGCCTCATAACGCTAAAACGGGCTGGCTTCAAAGCCCTGCGACCATAAACCAGCATTATTTGATAGTTTTGTATCGGCGCTTTTAGCCTTATGGTTTAGGAAACCACAAGAAATCAACTGCTATAAATAGCAGAGTTATACTGTAAGGTATTGAGTAAAAAGGAGAGCAAATAACGTCATAAAAAGCTAACGGTAAAGGATGTATTAACCAGCACCCATTCAAAACCGAATCTAAATAAAGCTGCAACATATTGATTATATTGTGAGTTTGTGTATTGATTAATAATAAATGCCTTATTAAATAGGCTTTTGGCTTTATACCTGTACCTGGAATTTAACGTAAAGGCGCAGAACATAAGTTAGGTCGCAAAAAAAACCAATTTAAAACTTTTGTGAACTTTATGCCTTCGCTTTTATTCAGATGTTTTTATCAGACAATCTGGCCCTAACCGATAATCAACTTTGCTCCCACCAACAAGGTCACTGCCTCATAGGCCCGTTTGATCCAGCGATTGCCCTTGACGATGGACAAGTGAGCGCCAAGATAACCACCCAGCAGGGAACCGGCCAACAGGGCCGGTAGCCAGTCCCACTTTATCGTCCCCAACAGGCCCAGGGTCAGGGCGCCACTGCCGTTCCAGAACAGACCGACCAGCACCAGGGTATGGGCCACGGCCCGTTTGTAATCCATGCCGAACCAGCGCACCAGCCAGAGGGTGACAAACAGACCGGTACCTGAAGTCAGGGAACCATTCAGGATGCCGATGCCGAATAGCACCAGCCCGCCGATAAGCATGCCGGACAGGTTTTCGTGGCGGGGTTCCTCTCGCTGGCCGAGTTTCGGCTGCCACAAGGAATAAATCCCCAGGCTGGCGGTTAATATCCCCAGCGCCACCTCGGCGACGCGATCAGGAATATTCAGGATCAACCCGGCGCCGATAATCACACCGGGAACGCCACTGATGACCATCAACAGGGCATAGTGCCAATAGAGGTTTTTTTCGCGGACATGCCGAAGTGTTGCCCCGATGCCGAGGGCAACGGTTGCCAGCTTATGGGTGGCCAGTGCTACACTAAAGCCCAAGCCGAGAAAAATCAGGGCCGGCAGTTGCAATAGCCCTGCACCGCCCCCGACAAAGGCAGAAAAGGCATTTGCCAATAACGCGATAATAAATAACAGTATTTGTTCAAACACTGGATTGTCTCAAGTATAAAAATTGCTTCAACTATGTATAATTGCGTCCTGCCCGCCAAGAAGCATTATCAAGGGATTATAGAATTGAAAACCGGCATACTGACAATGATTAGTATTTCTCTACTCCTAGCCATGAGTCAGGGTAGTCATGCGGCCTCTATAATGTGTTGGCAGAACAAGCAAAACATTCGCGAATGCAGTGAAACCGTCCCGCCCGAGTATGCCCAGCAGCGCATTGAAGTCATCAATGAGCAGGGGATTGTGATTAAAATCATTGAGCCGCGCAAAACCAAAGCCCAGCTGGCCAAAGAGGCCCACGCAGCACAAAAGCAACAGGCAAAAGACGAGCAACGCCGCCAGGATATAATCCTGCTCAAGACCTTCGCGAAGGAAAAGGACTTGCTGCTTTCCCGTGATAAAAAGCTCGCGACCATCGATGGTACGATTACCATCGCTAAAGGCAACCTGCGAATACTGAACAGCAGTCTCGAGCAACTACAAAAACAGGCTGCCAATCATGAGCGGGCGGGCAACAAAGTCCCCAAGCCGTTAATCAAAGACATCGATTCGGTTAAAACCCAGATATCAGAAAATGAAAAGTATCTGGTTGGAAAAAAAGAACAAAAAAAGGAATTGCAAAAACAGTCTGCCGCCGATCTAAAACGTTATCGTAAGCTGAAGCAAGTCAGACCACGCTGACACCTGCTCCGGGGCACATCTAAAAATAGTAATTTTTACGTGAGAGCAAGGAAGCACCGCGCGCACGACTGCATGGATGCAGGAGCTAGGGCGAAGCAGGACGCCAGAGCCGCGAACCGCAGTGTATATGAAATACATGAGGACAACCCGGTATTCGAGCACGGGGCTGACGCTGCCATCGCGAACCTGTGCCCTCTAGTCAAATATCTGGCGTAACATCTGCCACTGCATCGACCACATATCAACAGGCGAACGCTTGAAGCCACTTTTCACGAATTGCTGCATCTTGCCATCGGTAAAGGCGATGAGCATATTGGCCATGGCCGGGATTCGCTCACCACAGTGTAACTCTTCACTCAGATCACCTTCACGCAAGACCTGTTTCAACTGGGTCTCCAGACGCTCATAAAACTGACCGATGCGGGTACGCAGACGCTCGGTTTCACCCGTCAGGACATCTCCGGTTAACAGGCGGGTAATGCCGGGATTGCGCTCGGCAAAACCCAGCACCAGCACAATGATTTTTTCGGTCCGTAACAGCGCCGAAGGTTCATCCTGCAAAATACGATTGGTCAGACCAAACACCGTGTCTTCGATAAACTCGATCAGGCCTTCGAACATTTTGGCCTTGCTGGGAAAGTGACGGTATAGCGCCGCCTCGGAAACACCCACCGCACGCGCCAGTCCGGCCGTGGTAATGCGTTCACCGGGGCTTTCTTCCAGTTGACGGGCCAATGCCTCCAGGATTTGCTGGCGGCGCGAGGGTTTGGTTTTGATGTCTTGCTCAGTAACTGCCATGGCTTAAGCCTTAATCAATGTTCCCACACCTTCATCGGTGAGCAGTTCCAACAGTATCGCATGTTCCACCCGGCCATCAATGATCTGCGCCGTACCGACCCCGGCCAGCACGGCATCCAGGGCACAATTGATCTTGGGTAGCATGCCGCCGTGGATGGTGCCATCCTCGATGAGTTCCTTCACCTTCTGCGCCTTCAGTCCAGTCAGCAGGTTACCATTATTATCCAGTACCCCCGCCGTATTGGTGAGTAACATCAGCTTCTCGGCATTGAGGGTCTCGGCAATCTTGCCCGCCACCAGGTCGGCATTGATGTTATACGACTGACCGTCATGACCCACCCCGATAGGGGCAATCACCGGAATAAAATCGCCGTGCACCAGCATATCGACCACCGAGGCATCGATACTCTCGACTTCGCCGACATGACCGATGTCGATGATCTCCGGCTCGTTCATCTCCGGTGCCTGTTTGGTAAAGGTCAGTTTACGGGCATGGATCATATCGCCATCCTTACCGGTCAGTCCCACTGCATGACCGCCACACTGGTTAATAAGATTGACAATCTCTTTATTCACCAGTCCGCCGAGGACCATTTCCACCACGTCCATGGTTTCACTGTCGGTGACCCGCATGCCCTGGATAAATTCACTCTCGATGCCAAGCTTGTCAAGCAACTTGCCAATCTGCGGTCCACCGCCATGCACCACCACCGGGTTCATACCCACCAGTTTCATTAATACCACATCGCGGGCAAAGCCCCGTTTCAGCTTGTCATCCACCATGGCATTGCCACCGTATTTGATCACAATAGTCTTACCCTGGAAACGACGGATATAGGGCAGGGCTTCGCTTAAAACGCTGGCGATGTTTTTGGCAGTTTTGGTATCAAGACTCATAGGGAGACTTTACACTGAATAAAAGACGCGGATCTACCCCGATCGAGCGATCGGGGGATTAGGCTGTTAAGAGCAATGCTTACGATAACTAAAACGGTAAGTTCAGATTTGGGTTCAGACCCAGGATCTGCTTGCGAAATTCGTCCTGCACCCGTTGCATCGCTTCTTTGGTATTCCCTTCAAAACGCAAGACCAGCACCGGTGTGGTATTGGATGCCCGCACCAGACCCCAGGCATCTTCATAGTCCACGCGGATGCCGTCAATCATGGTGATATTGGCGTCACCAAAATCGGCCTGATTCATGAAGGCTTCCATAAAGCTATGATGCTCACCCTCTGCCATTTTGATATTCAGCTCAGGGGTATTGAAGGCATCGGGCAGGCTGTCGAAGACTTGCTGCGGGGTGCGGGTTTCTTTCGACAATATCTCCAGCAGACGGGCGCCGGCATACAGACCATCATCAAAACCATACCAGCGTTCTTTAAAGAAGATGTGACCACTCATTTCACCGGCCAACAGGGCGCCGGAGGATTTCATCTTGCCCTTGATCAGGGAATGGCCCGTCTTCCACATCAGCGGCTCGCCGCCCTTTTCCCAAATGGCCTTGGTCAGGTTACTGCTGCATTTGATGTCATAAATAATTTGTCCGCCGTGGTTACGTGACAAGACATCGGCGGCAAACAACATCATCAGCCGATCCGGCCAGATGATCGAACCATCGGGACTGACCACACCCAGTCGATCACCGTCACCATCAAAAGCCAGCCCCACGTCAAAGCGGTTGCCCTTAACAGTCTCGATCAGGTCCTGCAGGTTTTCCGGCTTACTGGGGTCGGGATGATGATTAGGGAAGGTGCCGTCCACATCACAATAGAGTTCGGTGATATCACAGCCGAGGGCACGATAAAGCTGTGGCGCAATCTTGCCTGCCACGCCATTACCACAGTCGATGGCGACACGCAGTTTGCGCTTCAGCTTCACATCGCTGGTGATGCGTTTAACATAACGCTCGGGGACAACGGCCTTTTCATACTGACCTTTACCTGTCGCAAAGTCGCCGCTCTCGATGCGTCGGCGCAAATCCTGAATGGCTTCACTGGCCAGGGTTTCCCCACCCAGCACCATTTTGAAACCATTGTAATCGGGGGGATTATGGCTGCCGGTCAACATCACGCCGGTACCATTGGTCATTTCGGCCGCCGCAAAATAAAGCACGGGTGTTGGAACCATACCGACATCAACAACACCCGTTCCGGTTTGTAAAATTCCCTGTACCAGGGCCTGACCCAACTCCGGACCGGATAAGCGACCATCACGGGCAAAGGCAATCTTGTCCAGACCGCGTTTGACCGCTTCACTGCCCAGCGCACGGCCGATCAAGGTCGCATGCTGTGCCGTCAAGGTCCGGCCGACAATGCCGCGAATATCATAGGCCTTGAAGATTTCCGCTGGAGGTAAAGGCGGTGCATCCGCCTGGTTATCAATCGGTGCAACCATTCGTTGTTGGGATTCACTTTGCTTTATATTTTGCGACTGCTCACTGCTTATATTATGTCGTTCAGATACATACTCACTACTATCCAGTTCTTCGACTTGCATCATATCGGCTACCGCACCAGAGGCGGCTAGCTGGACAGAATCATAGCTGATGTTGACTGAACTGGGATCATCATCCCGTTCACGTTCTACGCTCTTGTTACTTAGCATATCTTCAACACGAATAGCCACACGTCGGAATTCGCGCATGCGAAAGGCAAAGGCATGGTTTTTACTTCCGCGAATGGTTGCGATCGTATGTCCCACCAGATTTTCGATATCGTAAGTCATGGCCTGGCTTAAAGATCGGCGCAGTAACCAGATAATGGTCCCGACCAGAATCAGACTAATGACCATCACGGCAAACATCCCGGAGTTGAAACGGAAAAAAGAGACACCTTCCGGTTGCCATGTCTGCACCAGCCAACTGCTGCCGCTAACAGGTAATTCGTTTGAGAAATACCCCAGTGACTTGTTTTCCTCTTTACCGGCACTGGCGATCATCACATGTTTCTTTTTGCCAGTGCGTTGATAGACTTCGATGTAATCCTCACCGGCCAGACCAGCCACCCATTGATTTAATAATCGGACATCCAGGATAAGTTGTAAAAACCCAAGCACCCTGCCGTCCGCCGTGGCCACCGCCTGCACCAGATCGAGATGTTGCTCGGACGTACCGGCCGCATGGATTTCAAGCGGTGAAGACTGGTGGCTGCGTGCCGAATTAAACAAATCCAGGCAGACGTAACTGATGTGAGGCGTGACGGATGTATCGAGTGTATTTTTTACGCCCTTAAAAAGCCTGAGCTCCAGGACACCCTTCATCGTCGGTTTGAATTTTTGCACCGCCAGTTTCAGGCCCTCTGGACTGGCCGATTGTAATGCAGCCCTGATATCCGGATGCTTGCTGTAGACTTGCAGGGCTATCCGGTAGGCAGCAACTTGATTGGATAATTGGCTGGCAACACTCTTTGCATGCGAACTGGTTTGTTGATAGCGAATATTTTTCAGCTTCATCTGGGTATCGATTTGCGCCAGAAACACCGCCGCGATCAGAATCACACAGAATGCCCCAAAGGCAAATATGCTGACTGTGCCCAAGGGTAAACCGGGTCTCACGGTTTTTGTTGATGTCCCGGAAAAACGGCGTTTGCGTCTGCGTAAAGATGAATTCCTTGCCATGTTCGTTTATTTTATTCCGTCATGTTAGTGAACAGGTTCAGGCATGCCCTGTGTGCCCGAAGCCGCCCTCGGCGCGTGCGCTGGCATCAAAATCCGAGACAATTTCAAAGGCTGCCTGCACCACAGGGACAAATACCAGTTGGGCGATGCGATCACCCACATTGATCGTAAAGGAATCATGGCCCCTATTCCAGCAGGAGACAAACAATTGCCCTTGATAATCCGAATCAATCAGGCCGACCAGGTTACCCAGTACAATACCGTGTTTATGACCCAGTCCGGAACGCGGCAGGATCACGGCGGCCATCCCGGGATCATCGATATGGATCGATAAACCGGTTGGGATCAGGTGGGTCTCCCCCGGCTGGATTGTCAGACTGTCATCCACGCAGGCGCGCAGATCCAGACCGGCGGAACCGTCGGTCGCATATGCAGGCAATGCAATATCCTTACCCAGCCGCGCATCCAGCAGTTTCAGTTTTACTTTCATGAAATTCCCCAGACAAAAAAATTGATCGGTAATATTATGGTTATATTTAATACAGTTTATCAGGCAACAGGTTTACCCGGTTTTTTCAAGTTAACCACATTATTGGTTTTGGGAAAACCTTTGCTCTGGCAGACATCATAATGCTGCGCGATATAGGCAATCAACGCCCGCGCCAGCTTGGATTTATTGGCCAAAGGCAGATCAACCTGCCCATCGGCCCAAATCAGTTGCAAGGCATTGGTATCACTACCAAAGGTCCCTTCACTCTCCGCCGCCGCCTCCCCCACCCAATTGGCGGCCACCATTTCGATGCCTTTTTGCACCAGCTTGCTGCGGGCATGACTTTCCAGATCATTGGTTTCAGCCGCAAAACCGACGGTAAACACCGCCGGGAAGCGGGCCTTGGTCTCGGCCAGAATATCAGGCGTCATCTCCAGCGCGAGGGCCATGATCTCATCCTGCTTCTTCAGTTTGTCCTTTGCCACTCGCACCGGACGATAATCGGCCACCGCCGCCGTGGCAATAAACATATCCATCGGCATACGCGCCTGCACCGCATCGCGCATTTGCTCGGCCGTTTCGACATTGATGACCTCCACCCGATCCGGTGCAGCCAAGGCCGTGGGGCCACTGACCAGAATCACTTTGGCGCCGGCCTCCACCGCCGCCGTCGCAATGGCATAGCCCATCTTGCCGGAGCTGTGGTTACTGACAAAACGCACCGGGTCGATGGGCTCGCGGGTCGGACCGGCGGTAATCAACACCGTCTTGCCCGTCAGGCTGCCCACCTGAAAAATATCCGCCAGATCATTCACTAGAGGCTCGACCTCGCGCATCCGGCCCAGGCCGACATCCCCGCAAGCCTGCCCACCACTGTCCGGACCAAACAGCAAGATCCCTCGCCCGGTAAGTTTTTTGGCGTTGTCGACCGTCGCCCGGTCGCGCCACATACGGGCATTCATAGCCGGGGCCAACGCCAGAGGAATATCCCCGGCCAGACAGACTGCGCTTAACAGATCATCGGCCCGACCGGCCGCCAGACGGGCCATGCAATCGGCGCTGGCCGGGGCCACCAGAATGGCATCGGCCCAACGGGCCAGTTCGATATGGCCCATACCGGCCTCGGCCTCGGTATCGAGCAGATCCTGCCGCACCGGGTGACCGGACAAAGCCTGGAGAGTTAATGATGTAATAAAGGCCTCGGCCCCGCGAGTCATGATGACCTGCACCTCGGCCCCGGCATCTCGTAAACGGCGAATCAATTCCGCCGATTTATAGGCGGCGATGCTGCCGGTGACACCGAGCAGGATGCGTTTGTTGGTTAATCGTTGCATAAATAAATAGTGTAACAGAATTTACATGTCCCACCTGTGAAGTGATAAGCTATCATAACGTTAAAAAATCACATCATCGACCGTTGGATAGCAAATAATTTGCAGGCAGGGCCGCCTGTACGTTCAACGGCGCACAACATGGAGGTTACATTATGCCCATCACCGACTGGCCAATGGCCGAACGCCCGCGCGAAAAACTCCTTGCTCAGGGGGCCAGCGCCCTGTCCGATGCCGAACTGTTGGCCATCTTTCTGCGCACCGGGGTACGCGGCAAGACGGCTGTTGATCTCGCGCGCAACCTGCTGAAGGATTTCGGTGGCCTGCGTCACCTGCTCAATGCCGGGCAAAAGGCCTTTTGCAGTCACACCGGACTTGGCCCCGCCAAATTCACCCAATTGCAGGCCGTGCTGGAGATGGGCCGACGACATTTATTCGAGACCCTGCAACGCGGCGAAAGCCTCACCGACCCCAGCGCCACCCGGAACTACCTCAGTGCCCGCCTGCGCGACCATCCCCATGAGGTATTTGCCTGTCTGTTTCTGGACAATCGCCACCGGGTCATCTGTTTCGAAGAACTGTTCCGCGGCACCATCAACGGCGCCTCGGTACACCCCCGCGAAGTCGTCAAAAAGGCCCTGCACCACAACGCCGCCGCCCTCATCCTCGCCCACAACCACCCCTCCGGCATCGCCGAACCTAGCGAGGCCGACCGACAACTGACCCGCAAACTGCAAAAGGCCCTGGAACTGGTGGATATCCGGGTGCTGGATCATGTCGTAATAGGAGATGGTGAAAGTGTCGCCTTTGCGGAGCGCGGCTGGTTATAAAGACCCAATTTTAGCCAAATCCGGCTTGTATCCGGGGGCCGTTTTCCGTAGAATTGCCGGCTCTTTGCAGAGCAGCAATAATTTTTTTACTGGAGATGATCATGGCAAGAGTATGCCAAGTAACAGGAAAACGGCCCATGACGGGGAACAATGTATCCCACGCCAAGAACAGAACGCGTCGTCGTTTTCTGCCCAACCTGCATAACCACCGCTTCTGGGTTGAGTCTGAAAATCGTTGGGTTCGCCTGCGTGTCACCTCCAAGGGTATGCGTATTATCGATAAAAAGGGCATCGATGAAGTTCTGACGGACATGCGCCGTCGCGGTGAGAAAGTTTAAGGAGTCCTACCATGGCTAAAAGTGCACGTGAAAAAATTCGTCTGGTCTCCAGTGCCGGAACCGGTCATTTCTACACAACTGACAAAAACAAGCGCAATATGCCGGAAAAAATGGAGATCAAGAAATTTGATCCCGTGATTCGCCAGCATGTCGCGTACAAGGAAGCGAAAATCAAATAATCGCCGCCTGACAAAAAATCCAAGAGCCCGCGCTTCCTCGCGGGCTTTTTTTTGCTCGAAAAAAGGGCCACTCGGCCGATAAGCATACTAATCACCCAAACTTTTGCCCGGAAGTGATATGCCCACAATCGCCATCGGCCGCCAGCCCATTTTCGACAAAGAGCTGAAGACAGTTGCCTACGAACTGTTGTTTCGCGACAGTGACGGGCAAAACCGCGCCAAAATCACGAATGGCGATCAGGCCACCAGCGAGGTTATTCTCACCGCCTTCACCGAGATCGGCCTGAAAAACCTGTTTGATAACAAACCGGCCTTTCTCAATCTGACACAACATTTTCTTGAGGGCGAGTTCCCTTTGCCTAACCTGGCCGGACAAGTGGTATTGGAAGTATTGGAGCATATCCCGGTAACCGATAGCACCGTGGCGGCGGTCCACAAATTGAGTCAGCAAGGTTATAGCATCGCCCTCGATGACCATGTCTACCACCCACATCTCGATCCCTTCATCGATGCCGCCGATATCATTAAGCTGGATGTGTTGGCCCAGGACCACGAGACACTGGCTGAAACCGTCAAATTGTTGCGAGGTAAGGGTAAAAAACTGTTGGCTGAAAAGATCGAAACCCATGTCGAGTTTGAGTTCTGTCAGTCACTTTGTTTTGATTACTATCAGGGCTACTTCTTTTGTCGGCCCGAGGTGTTGACCCTCAAGGCCATGCCGGCCAACAAGCTGCATGTCATGCGGGTCCTCGTCAAGTTGCAGGACCCTGATATCAGTGTCGATGACCTGGAAAACGAGATCAGTCATGACGTTACCCTCACCTATCGCCTGCTGCGCTATATCAATTCGGCCCAGTTTGCCCTGCGTCAGGAGATCGAATCCATCGCTCAGGCCATTATGTTGCTCGGTTGGGACAACATCCGCAGTATCGCCACCCTGATCATTATGTCGCGTATCGAGGACAAGACCATCGATCTTTTCAAAACGGGTCTGTTGCGTGCTCGAATGTGCAGCCTGTTGGCTGCCAGGGTCAAACCCGGTACGGAAGATATATTTTTTACCGCCGGGCTGCTCTCCATCATCGATGCCTTGATGGACTTGCCCATGGAAGAAGTGATGCAACAACTCTCCCTGTCTGAAGGACTGCAAAATGCCCTGGTCTATCATCAGGGCGACATCGGCCATACCCTGTTCAATGTCATCGAATATGTAAGAGGTCATCCATCAGCCGTCACCGGCTCGGATTACAGTATGGACGAGCTCACCGAAGTCTATCTGCAGGCTCTGCAATGGGCCGATGCCACGGCACTGGAAATTACCGCAGCGGCATAAATCAGGCGACATCACCAGCCGTCGGCATTAAACCTTGTCGCAACGATGAAACCCGCCTTACGCGGTTTTTTTGCTACAGAACCCATCCAGCCGGTCGATATACACCTTAAGAAGTCAGGTATTTTAAAGACTGATCGGAGTGGTTACATGTCCAATATCGCCATCGGCCGTCAACCCATCTTTGACAAAGAGCTGGAAACGGTGGCCTATGAATTACTGTTTCGGGATTGCGATGGCCAAAACCGGGCCGATATCGTCGATGGCGATCAGGCGACGACCCAGGTTATCGTAAATGCCATTACCGAAATCGGCCTGAAAAAACTGATTAACAATAAATGGGCCTTCATTAACCTCACGCAACAGTTCCTGAAAGGTGAGATCCCCCTGCCTGAAATGGATCAACATTTCGTTCTCGAGATCCTGGAAGATATCCCGGCCGATGATGACACGCTCAAGGGTGCGCGTAAGTTGAGCCAACAGGGCTATACCATTGCCCTGGATGATTTCATCTATCACCCCCACCTCGATCCCTTTGTCGAGATCGCCAATATTATCAAACTGGATATCCTGGCCCAGGATCCTTCAGCGCTGGTCGAGGTCGTCAAGCAATTCAAAAAGCGGGGTAAAAAGGTGCTGGCGGAAAAGGTTGAAAACTATGAACAATTCGAGTTCTGCAAATCCCTGGGCTTTGATTACTATCAGGGTTATTTCTTTTGCAAACCGGAGGTACTGACCCAGAAGTCCATACCGACCGCAAAAGTACAAATAATGAAGTTGTTATCGAAATTACACGATCCCGATATCGGCATTGATGAATTGGCTGAGGATATCAGCAAGGATGTGACCCTGAGCTATCGGCTATTACGTTACCTCAATTCCGCCCACTTTTCTCTCCAAAAAAAGATCGAATCTATCCGGCAGGCCATTATGATGTTGGGCTGGAACAATGTTCGCAGTATTGCCACCCTGATTATCATGTCACGAATAGATGACAAACCCTCCGATCTGTTTAAAACCGGCCTGATCCGTGCCAAAATGTGCAGTCTGATGGCCGATAAGGTACAGCCCGGTGCCGCAGACACCTTTTTTACTGCCGGACTGTTTTCCATCATTGACGCAATGATGGATACCCCGATACAGGACATCATTCACCGCCTGCCCCTGGCCGACGACCTGCAAAATGCGCTGGTTTATCTACAGGGAAATATCGGTCATGTATTGCAGGATACGATCAATTTTGTGGGAGGTAATCCGTCAAAGGCCCCCAGTTCAAATTTTACCCTGGCTGAAATGAATAAGGCCTATCTCAAGGCCCTGCAATGGGCAGATACGGCAGCCACGGAAATTACTGCGGCGGCCTGACTCCGGCCGGTTTCTCCAATAACAAATGTCCTTCGGCTAACAAGCTACATTGCCAGCCATCGGCAATAAACGTTGTCGCAACGGTTTCGATGATCAGGGCCGGGCCCTGCATGTTTTGTTTCACCTTGAGGGCCGAACGTTGATACATGGGGACCGGTTTCTGATAACCAAAAAGTTCAATATCTTCTGGCTCGACTTCATCCCCTTCCACATGTGTTAACTGCACGGGCCCTGCCGGGCTTTGCAGAGCGACACGCACATTGACCAGTTCCACCGGCAGGTCAAGGTCATGGCCATAGCGGGCATGATGCAAGCGGTGAAAGGCTGCACCGGCCGATTCAATATTCTGCCAGTCTACATTCAGATAATAAGACTGACCGTCATAACGCAAATCCAGACTGCGCCTGATCTCGATACTGTCGGCTTGCACCCCTTCGGCCATCATGGCAGAACGACCTTGTTCAATTAACTCATCGAACAAATCATTCATTGCAACGTCGGTTATATCCTGGC
>Ga0209633_10003835_pt1 | contig 13750 bp, 11 predicted proteins | sample Cruoilmetagenom1_FD_187290 | JGI IMG/M metagenome (GOLD analysis project Ga0209633, IMG submission 187290) | Oil polluted marine microbial communities from Coal Oil Point, Santa Barbara, California, USA - Sample 1 (SPAdes) (version 2) | ecosystem: Environmental > Aquatic > Marine > Oil seeps ... | reverse complement strand
AGGTAACGCCATTCGGTAATTCGGCCAAAGTGGATTGCCCAAAGAAGTACCTGGGAAGAGAGGTCTATCTGGTGATCATATGAATGAGTTAAACAGGGAGAAGCTCTACAGAACTCTCACAAGCCTCCTATTCTGCCTGTTTTTTCCCATCGGAGATACTGAGTCATCCGTAAGGCTTAAGTATCTAAAATAAGATATTACTATAAGGAGAACTCCGAAATGGAAGCTCAAGCAAGTCAATCGAACATAGACGAATGCGATCTTACCAAAGAACTCGCGAAGATCAAGGCCGAGAATGCATATCTTAGGATCAGATTGGAACAGGTTAGGATGCCTCCTCATCTCGTAGGGGTCATAGTAGAAGTAATCGACAAGGGACGCGCTGTGGTTAAATCGAGCGCTGGCCCCACTCTTCTCGTGAGCGTTTTGGATTTTCCTGGATCGAAGAACCTCAGACCTGGGACGAGGGTGGCCCTTAATCAGGGCTCATCGGTTATTGTGGGGGTTTTGCCTTCAACCGTGGATCCCGCGGTTCACGGCATGGAGATTATCAACAGCCCTAAGGTGTCATTTAGGGACATCGGCGGACTGGCTACTCAGATCATGGAGATAAAGGAGACGGTGGAGCTTCCGCTTTGCAAACCACAGGTCTTCAAAACAATAGGAATCGAGCCGCCAGGCGGCGTATTACTATACGGGCCTCCAGGGACTGGAAAGACTCTTCTTGCAAAGGCGGTAGCCCATGAAACTGGTGCCACGTTTATGAGGATCGTGGGTTCGGAGCTCGTGCAGAAGTACATAGGGGAGGGGGCCAGGTTGATCAGGGAAGTCTTCGAACTGGCTAAGAAGAAGAGCCCCACCATAATCTTCATAGACGAGCTCGATACGATAGCCTCTGCCAGGTATGAAGACGCGTCCGGAGATAGGGAAGTTCAACGAACCATGATGCAATTGTTATCCGAGATGGACGGCTTCGATGATAGGGGGGAGATAAAGATAATTGGAGCCACTAATAGAGTAGACATGCTCGACCCGGCCATACTGAGACCGGGAAGGTTCGACAGGGTGATCGAGGTGCCCCTCCCCAACACTGTGGGAAGGGAAGAGATACTCAAAGTTCATCTGAGGAGGATGAGCAGTAGTGGGATTGACATCAAAATGCTCGCCACGGTGAGCGAAGGGGCTAGCGGGGCGGATATAAAGGCCATATGCATGGAGGCCGGCATATTCGCCATCAGGGATGGGAAGGGGAGAGTTGAGATGATGGACTTTCTCAAAGCTGTGGAGAAGGTCTTAAAAAAGAAGGAGGGGGAGGGAGAAGAGCAGAGGATGTTCCTCTAGCTGCTGTGATGGCATAATCGAAATTCTCTCCAGATCTAGGTAATCCCTAAATCAATAGATTCGCAAAAAATTATATATAGTTGGCACTGCATTTATTATTGGCATATGTGGAAAAAAAATAGTATAACCGTATTGCTGCTGACCTTTGCACTGCTATTAGCCGGTGCGATTTCGGCGGTGATAGGGAGTCTGGAGGACCCCATACAGGGTTTGAAAATGGAAAGAGACTACTCCTATCCTGCAGGTGAGGGGGTAGTGAAGTGGGTCTCAACGGACTGGCTGGAAGAGCACTTAAATGACAAAATTATGATACTAGATGTACAGCCAAACGTCCATGATTACATAATGGAGCACATTCCAGGCGCGATCTACATGAACGAGGGTCTGCTGCGTGTCCAGAGCGGTCGAAATCCAGCTGCGTACGTCCCTCCCGAAGCCATCGAACCGAGCTTCCAGAGTATGGGTCTAGATCCCGACGTCCCCGTAGTTGTGTATACGGGGACAGGGGCATTCACGGGATTGGGAAACGGTCTCGAACAGACGCATGCAGCATACTGTCTTGCGAGATACGGGCACAGCAACGTATACGTGCTTGATGGAGGCCTGGACAAATGGAGAGAAGATGGAAGGCCTCTGACGAAAGTATTCCTCGAGGTTGAATCGTCCCGCTTTCAGGTTGTCGACAGATCGGATGAATACGCCATCGGCATGGAAGAGTTGAAGGAAATAAAAGATAATGATGACGTCGTCCTCCTCGATGCGAGGCCCGCTAGACATTATGAGGGACAGGGCCCATGGATCAAACCAGGGCACATCCCCGGAGCTGTCAATCTTCCGTGGGTAAGCCTCATGGATGATGATAACGCACGTCTCCTAAAACCTGACGCGGAGATAACCTCAATTCTCGAAGAACATGGGATTACACCCGACAAGACAATCATCTGTTCGTGTGGCACCAGTAGAGAAGCAACAGCCGAATTCGTCCTCCTAAAATGGTATTTCGGATATCCCGATGTCAGAATCTACGAGGGATCTTTCACGGAGTGGAGCGCATATCCAGAAAATCCAATCGTTACGGGACCAAATCCTTATTGATCTCCTGATAGAACCAAAAGACGATAGATGTAAAGAATATGGGGGACTACTATTTTATTTTTCTATTTGTATTAATCTGTCTTAGATCACCTCTTACAAAGAATGGGGAAGAGAGAACTAAGAGAGGATCACCGGTCGACATCCGATAACTCATCAGCGACTTACTTTTGTATTGTTTTATTCCAACATAGAGTAAAAAGAAGCTTAAAGGAATCACAGGAAGCCAGAGCCCAAAAGCCATTAGATATCTACGCACTTCCATGGGCCAGTTCAATAATGGAGATGAAGAGAGAATTACAATAGTTAAAATTGCAATTATGCAGAACAATGATGCCCACAATAGGTATTTCTTTATCGTTATACAAGGTATGTAAACTCAAGGGGGGGTGAGGGTTAGAAGGGAGAGGAGGGGGACTGGTAGATTAGGTGGGAGTTTCTCCTTCTTTTTCCGCTGCCTTACAGGGTCCGCCCATAAATCTGCTTTAACCAAAGCACTAAATACCAAAAAGCTATTTTCTAGAGGTCATGAAGGTAGCACTTCTAAAGGGTGAAAAGATCCAAAAAGAGGTCATTCCACATCCAATATCACTCATGAGTTTGCAGTCCCCGTGCCTTTTCATCCTCGTTTGGGGGATAGTTTTCTTCTGGCTAGTACACTCTCAATATTGGCCGGGTATTGAAAACTGGTTGGGTGCCGGAACGCAGATTGTAGCGCTCGTAATCTGGTGGGTCGTCCTTCTCGCCGGCGGCGTTGTCGCCTCACTTTTATTGGTGAGGTGGCGCATATTCTTCATTTATTTGGGCGTATTGGCATGCGGTACTGTATTGATGTATTGGGAGGGGTTACAAACCGATTACATATGGTTTATATCGATCTATTCGGCGATAGTTTCGGTAATGGGGTTCTTATTAGTGGACATCTATAGAAGATCACACCGCTACTTCATAACCAATTTTCGCCTGATCTTCAGAGGGGGAATCCTAAAAAAAAGAGAGAGGACCTTGAGATATGATGGAATAACTGATATAGAGAGTTCACAGGGGATACTGGGGAGGATCTTTGGGTTCGGAACGATAATCCCGATAACCAAATCGGGTTTCGGTCTGGGGGAGGAAGTCACTTTTGCAGGTGGCGGTCTTGAAGCGGGGAAGAAGATAGGCGGGAAAGTATTTGCAGGCGGAGGAAAGGGAATCCAAACTCCAATGACCAGGAGTTATTATGAACTGCATGGTGTAAAACCATATGATGACGTTAAGACGCTGCTTGAAAATCTCATTCAGGAAAGTACCATGACGGTCTACCAGAGGGAGCAGGTTGAGCTGCAAAAGCAGATGAGAGATCTCTTAGAAAAGCAATCGAGGGGCGGAAACGATAAGTCCGTTAAGGAGTAGCTAGGAAGGTAAACGCGAGCTGATATGTCGCGCTCTAAACTTATAGCTCCGACTGTCGATGAATTCAACAGCTCATAACGTCTGAGAAGGTCTGCGATCTGCCTGATTAGGCTGTATGCTTAAATATCGGTCAGCATTCTGCGTTCATATGCCAGCAATAGAGATCAGAGATCTCGTTAAATCGTTTAACGGGCTGAGGGCGGTCGATTACCTCAACCTAAGCATAGAGGGCGGACAGATATTCGGCTTGTTGGGCCCGAACGGCGCTGGGAAAACCACCACCATAAGGATGTTGACAGGGCTCCTAAAGCCCGATAGTGGAACGATAAAAGTGCTCTCTAAGGAGAACTGGACATGGAAGGGGTTGATGGGTTACATACCCGAAGAGGCCAACCTCTATGAGCACCTTACCGTCTATGAACACCTTTATTTCGTGGGAAAGTTGAGAGGGGTTGAGGATCTCGACAACAGAGTGGATTATTTGCTTGAGTTCATGAATTTGAACGACAAATCGGATGAGATGGTCTCTACCTTATCAAGAGGGATGAAACAAAAGGTGGCTATAGCTTGCGCTACCGTGCACGAGCCCAAAGTGCTCATAGGGGATGAGCCTTTGATGGGACTGGACCCCAAAAGTCAGCGGGCGGTGAGAAATCTAATGAAAAGCTATGCCGATAAGGGGGGGGTAGCACTGGTTTCGACGCACATCCTTGACGTGGCGGAAAGGTTCTGCGATCGCGTTGCGATAATAAGTAGGGGAAGTATACTGGCTAAGGGTAATCTGGAAGATCTGAAGAAAAAATCTAGATCCGGAGAGAGAGCCACCCTGGAGGACGTGTTTCTCAAGCTCACCGAGGGAGAAAGAGAGTGAAAACAAAAAAAGCTAATGCCATAACGACCGTTGCAAGATATAAGGCAAAAGAAGCCATCAGGATGGTGAGCAGCCAGTACACAAAGAGATCTTTTCTGGGAATCCTCCTCTTCATGGCACTCATATATGGAAGCCAGTTCGTCTGGATCTTCTTCGTGATGCCCGGGGTAGCGGAGAGTGGTGGGCTTGGTGATCCACTGACTACATTTGTCGTGTCGATGATACTATGGTTCTTCCTGGTTATGAATGTGGTGGGAGGAACAATGGGGGCAGGGCTTGGAATCAAGGAGAAAGATGCCAATTGGATATTCACCACTGGGGTGACGACCAGCCAGTACGTTTGGGCTCATACATTGGAGTACGCCCTCTTTGCCCTCGTCTTTACCGCACCCCTGATGCTCGTCCCGGCCCTGACCCTTACGACCCTTAATGAAGCTCTCTGGCACATGGTCCTGTTCCCTATCACCTTGACGATCTTCGTTCTGATGATGGATTCGATAGCCTCGCTAATCACCATAGGTTTAAAAAAGGGAAAGAAAGTGGTGCCTATCGCCGTATACGCAATACTCGTCGTGATAACTGTGTTGATAATCGCCTCCCCTCTGACAGATAACCCCCAACTGAATGTTTTATACGATATTCTACCTACCACCTTTCTGGCCAGGGTCCTGATAGGCTCGATGGTTGGTTCCTTTAGACTGGCGCAATTTTTAGCATCTGGGGCCATTCTGTTGACCCTCATCCTTCTGGTCTCCTGGGCCTCTATAGGCTATGAGTATGAATACAAACCAAAGATCGTAAAAGGTAAAAGATACACAAGAAAGAAAATGAGGGACCCCCTGGCTTCGAAGGATCTCCTTTTAATAAAGAGGAAAAGGGTCTATCTCTATCCCCTGATGACTGCAGCCATCTACATTGTTTTGGGGATTTTTCTCTCGTCTTCAGGTGGATCCATGATGCCGTTTTTCGCCGGCTTTTTGATAATGATATCATCTCAAACGTTGACTCAGCAAATTCTGGTAAACGAGAGGATGTGGATCCTGAAATCTTTGGACCTGAGCGGGAAGAAGGTGATATCGTCCATGCTGAAGATATTGGTTTCTCTATCGATGGTTTATCTGCCCATAGCCGCGATACTGTTAATCATTGGGAGGGCGAATCTGTGGCTCTTACCTGGCATACTCGCCATCGCCATTATGATCCCACCTTACATGATATGGGCATCGCTCAAGTTCAAAAAAGTGGGTTACATGCTTAGCACCTGGGGTTCTTTTCTCACGTTCATACCTGCCATGATTTTACCTGAATTGATTCCATTTTACATAGCGGCTCCAGTATTAATATTGATGGGCTTAGTTTTTTATTACATCTTCTTCAGGCTAGCTTCAAACAAATGGGACGAGATCTGGGAGGAGATAGACTTCGCGGCGAGATTTGGGCAGAAGATGCGGACCTAACCGCTTTTATCCAACCTTCAAAACGGAGATCGATACTTTTATATACCAATCCAATATTAGTCGGTGAACAATGAAGAACGTGGAATTGGCTACCAGGATAGGATGTGAGTCCTTGCTTGTTTTGGGTTTGGTAGTCTTGGTTAGTTTGATTAGTCACTAATCGAGCCTCTCTTTTGTTTGGTTTTTGGAGGTGTTTGTGATGGGTTTTGAAAAGAATATGGGAAGTTTGCCGCGTGATGTCGTGCCCAGGGGAAGTACGAGAAGGAGAGGTCACTCTAAAAACTGGAGTTCACAGAGGGTAAGGATATTTGACACTACTCTCAGAGATGGGGAACAGACTCCGAGGGTCTTCTTAACGACCGAGGAAAAGCTGACCATCGCAAAGGCGCTGGATGAACTCGGAGTCGATACGATCGAAGCTGGGTTTCCGATCTCATCTAGGGGAGAAAGGGAGGCGGTAAAACAGATCGCACATGCCCGGTTGAATGCCGAGATATGTGGTTTGGCTAGGACCGATACCCAAGATGTGGAAGCCGTATTGGATTGCGACGTCGATCTAGCCCATATATTCATAGCCACCTCCGACATCCATCTCAAGAATAAGCTGAAAATGAAGAGAGAGGAGGTGAAGAGTAGGGCGGTTTCTTCAATAGAATACGCGAAATCGCACGGGGTTAAAGTAGAATTTTCCTGCGAAGATGCCACGAGAACGGATGTGAATTTCCTCAAGGAGATGTGCATAGCCGCCCAAGATGCGGGAGCCGACCGGATAAACCTGCCCGACACAGTAGGTGTTTCATCCTCATCCAAGATGTCCAATATTATTAAAGAGGCGAAAAAAGTGACTAGTATCCCTCTATCAGTACATTGCCATGACGACCTCGGTTTGGCGGTGGCAAACTCGTTAGCGGGTGTGAGGGCTGGGGCCCGACAAGTTGAAGCCACGATAAATGGACTGGGCGAAAGGGCTGGAAACGCCGCCCTCGAGGAGGTGGTGATGGCACTCGAAATTCTAGAAGGCATACAAACCCAGATAGACACCCGGAAGCTCAACCAGGTTTCCAGGCTTGTATCTAGATTGACTGGGATCCAGGTACAGCCGAACAAGGCGATAGTCGGGGAGAACGCCTTCGCTCATGAGGCTGGTATCCATGCCCATGGGGTGCTGGAAGCTCCCTCAACATACGAGGCGATGAGCCCCGACATAGTAGGAAAATCCACCGACATAGTGATAGGGAAGCATACGGGAAAACACGCGGTGAAAAACAAATTTGATGTTTATGGATTCAAGCTGGATGATGAGCAATTAAAGCAGGCACTCGAACAGATAAAAGGTCTAGCCAACGCTAACAAGCACATTACCGATGATGACCTGATCGCGATTGGATGGAATCTGATCGGCAAAGTGCCGAATGAGAAACGCCGCCTGAGGTTGGACGAGTGCACCGTGTTGACAGGCTTAAATCTAACGCCAACCGCGACGATCGCCATTACCCTGAACGGGGAGACGAAGAGATACTCTCAGGTGGGAGTAGGGCCCATCGATGCAGCGGTAAACGCTTTAAAGAGCATCGCGGCTGAGGGTGTAGCTATGGAGGAGTACAAGCTAAACGCCATAACCGGAGGGGCAGATGCTCTCTGCGAGGTAACAGTGAAGCTGAAGGGAAAGAACGGAAAGGCGCCAATAGCGATCGGAAGGTCCGTAAAGCCGGACATCGTTCTGGCTAGTGTTGAGGCGACGGTCGAGGCGCTGAACAGGTTGCTCATGACACGGGAGGATAAATGAAGGGGAAAAGAGGGGCTGAGATACTTGTAGAAACGCTGAAGAAGGAGGGGGTAACGACAATATTTGGATATCCTGGCGGATCGGTAATAGAGCTTTATGACGTGCTATACGATGAACCTTCGATAAACCATGTGCTGGTGAGACATGAACAGGGTGCTGCCCATGCCGCAGACGGCTACGCGAGGGCCTCTGGGAAGATCGGTGTCTGCCTTGCCACCTCGGGCCCGGGCGCCATGAATCTGGTAACCGGTCTTGTTACGGCGGCCATAGACTCCTCGCCCGTAATCGCGCTGACGGGTCAGGTTTCTACAGACATGTTGGGGAAAGATGCGTTCCAGGAAGCCGATACCTTCAACATCACGATGCCTTTCGTTAAGCACAACTTCCTGGTAAAAGACGTAAATCAGCTGGACAGCACGATAAAGGGAGCGATTCAGATAGCTTCCACCCGGAGAAAAGGCGTCGTCCTTGTCGATCTGCCCTCCAACGTTTTGAAAGAGAGAGCTGTCAGCTCTTCAACCCAAGTAGTAAGGTTTGAGGGATACAACCCAAACGTGAAGGCGAATAAATTTCAGATAAAACGCATAGCAAAGGCGCTGCTCGAGGCTGAAAGACCTCTGATCCTGGTCGGTGGCGGGGTTATCGCATCCGATGCTTCCAAAGAACTGGTGGCTCTTGCGGAATTACTGGGAGCTGGCGTGGTCTACACCCTCATGGGGAAGGGCTCCATCCCGGATACTCACCCACTGTGTTTGGGAATGACTGGAATGCATGGTAAAATCTCGGCCAACAAGGCCATAACTGAGTGCGATCTACTACTAGCGATAGGGACGAGATTCAGTGACAGGGTAACGGGCTGGAAACTTGACAGATTTGCACCCAACGCCTATAAAATCCATGTGGATATCGATTCAGTGGAGATAAACAAAAATCTAGAAGTAGACCTTCCCATGGTAGGGGATGCAAGGGACGTCCTGAAAGGGCTCCTGATAGAAGTGAAGAAAGCGATAAAAGATAGAAAACCGAAACAGTGGAAGAATAGAATAAAGGAGATGCACCAGGTCTGCAACGGCTGCCATGAGGGAGAATCGGAAGAGAAAATCATTTTGCCAGAGAAGATAATCGCTGAATTAAACAGATTGCTGCCCAGAGACGCCATAGTGACAACCGAAGTGGGTCAGTGCCAGATGTTCGCGGCTCATTTTTTGAAGACATATAACCCCAGGACCTTTCTATCATCTGGGGGGCTAGGCACGATGGGCTTTGGATTTCCCGCAGCTATCGGAGCCAAAGTAGCAAAGCCCGATAAGCCCGTGGTCGACATCGCGGGAGATGGGTCATTCACGATGGTCTCACAAGAGCTGGGCACCAGCGTCAGCAATGATATACCTGTGATAGTATGTATATTCAACAACGGTTATCTGGGCATGGTCAGGCAGTGGCAGGAGCTGTTCTACGGGAAACGTTACTCCCACACCCGTATCGGAGGACCCCCTAACTTCGTGAAACTGGCTGAGGCTTACGGTGCTAGAGGTATAGAGGTTGAAAAACCCAATCAGGTAAGGGATGCGCTCAAAAACGGACTCGAATCGAAGCAGACGACGATCATAGATTTTCACATCGGAGGGGAGACAAACATTCTCCCAATGATCCCACCAGGTGGAGGCATTGATGAGATGATAGGGGTGGAGAGATGCAGGACTATATAATCTCGATGTTAGTTGAAAACCAGCCTGGTGTGCTGGCAAGGATCGCGGGGATGTTCACGAGGAGGGATATGAACATCACCTCACTCACGGTTTCCCCCTGCGAGAAAGAGGGGAAAAGCAGGATGACCCTTACCTTCAGAGGCGACGAGAGAGGGCTAGAAAGCACGCTAAAACAGCTGAACAGACTGATCGAGGTGGTCAAGGTGAGGAACTTGAGCTTTGAAAGAGCCGTATATAGAGACCTCTGCCTGGTTAAGGTCGCCACGGCGGACGCGAGCGTCAGACAGGAGGTCATCGGACTGGCTGAAGCGGCCGGTGGAAAGGCCGTCGGAGTCGGGGTAGACCATCTAATTTTGGAAAGGGTCGGCAGTCCCACGAAAATCGATAATTTTATATCCATATTCGATAAATTTGAGGCCGAAGAGCTGGTTAGATCAGGCGTAATAGCTTTAAGCTTTGAGGATGAATCAGATGAAAGAAAATAGAGAGCAGGAGGGATTAATATGGAAAGTGAAGTAGAAGTATATCATGACGAGGACGCAAGTTTGGATGCCTTGAAGGGAAAAACCATAGCGGTGATTGGTTATGGAAGTCAGGGAAGTGCGCAGGCCCTGAATATGAAGGATTCTGGTTGCTCTGTGGTAGCCGGCCTGAGAGAAGGCGGCAAATCGTGGGATAAAGCGAAGGAAGACGGGCTTGAGGTAGTGCCCGTTAACGAAGCGGCGCGGAGGGGGGATATAATACACATGTTGATTCCGGATGAAGTCCAAGCGAAGGTTTATGCTGCGCAAGTAGCCCCAAACCTCGAGGAGGGGGATGCGCTTTGCTTCTCCCATGGGTTTAACATAGCCTTTGATCTAATAGTTCCACCAAAAGGGGTGGACGTGATCATGGTTGCACCGAAAGCACCAGGCTCCATGGTTAGAAAACTGTATCTAGATGGGTTCGGCACACCGGCGCTGATAGCGGTGGGACAGGATTCGACCGCGAATGCCAGGGAGATCGTGCTGGCTATGGCAAAGGCGATGCACTTTACCAGGGCGGGTGTGATAGAGACGACCTTCTGGGACGAGACTACCTCAGATCTATTCGGAGAGCAGGCAGTTCTCTGCGGAGGGGTCACAGAGCTGGTAAAGGCCGGATTTGACACCCTGGTACAGAACGGTTACAAACCTGAGCTAGCCTATTTCGAATGCCTAAATGAGCTGAAGCTGATCGTCGATCTTTTTTACGATGGAGGATTAGGATTGATGTGGAAGTCTGTTTCAAATACAGCCGAATACGGTGGTAGGACCAGGGGAAAAAGGATCGTGACGGATCAAACCAGAAAAGAGATGCAGAACCTGCTCGAAGAGATAAAAAACGGAAAATTCACCTCCGAATGGATGGAGGAGAACAAAAAGGGCGCACCTTTCTTGAAGAAAGCGAGAGAGGGGGAGAAAAAAGAACTGATCGAGCAGGTCGGAGAGCGAATAAGGAAACTGTACTCTAGAGGATAAGTTTAACTATCTCCCATCTTTGAAAACTGCGTATAGGGTACTAAACGTCTGGTTTGAGGGAACGACTGGGACAGTTGTTCTACAGAAAACTGGTCAATGGAGACCTTACATCCCTTAGAAAAGGATAGAATATCCTAAACGCTGGTTATCGCCTCTAAATCACGGACTTCAGGCAGCTCCATCGTAACCTCGAAGCTGTCTTCCAGCACAAGATCCTGTGAGTCTTTTGCGACATAAACGATGAACTCCCCCGGTTCAACGACCCAGCTATTGGCGTCAACATCGTAGTAGGCGAGCTTTTCTATCTCCAACTCAAACTGGATGGTTTTCGTCTCTCCGGGTTTTAGCGAAACCCTCTTGAAGCCCCTCAACTCCTTTGAGGGCATATCTACGCTGGCGATGACGTCGCTGACGTATAACTGAACAACATCCTCACCCTCGCGATCACCTATGTTTTTCACGTCCACGCTGATCTCGACAGTATCGTCGATGCCGAACTTTTCGCGACTTATCTTGAGGCCGGAGTATTCAAACTCCGTATAGCTCAGCCCATACCCAAATGGGAATAGCGGTTCTAAGCCATACTTGTCAAAATGGCGGTAACCCTGATAATAGCGATAATCGATTTTGTGAAATAGACTTCCAATTATCGATGTAGGAAATGGTGGCAACTGATCGACCGATTTTGGAAACGTGATCGGTAATTTACCGCTCGGGTTGCAATCGCCAAACACTACGTCGGCGATGGCATTTCCCCCTTCCTGCCCTGGATACCAGGCCATAAGTATCGCCTGCACATTTTCCATCCATTCATCCATCGCAATGGCGCTCCCACCGATCAACACCACGGTGGTGTTTTTATTAACGCTAGCTATCTCGTTAATCAGGTCGGATTGGCCCCCTGGCAAATCGAGGTCGTCCCTGTCGCCTCCTTTAATAAATATGTATTCCCCCTCATCCTTGTGGCTGAGACCCACGACGATGATCACCATGTCAGATTTTTCCGCAAGTGCTTTTGCTTCATCGAAGTTAGACCCATCTGAGTAGTAAACATCAACCTCATCGCCCACCTTGTTCTTGACCCCCTGTAGCGGAGTTATCGCGTATGAAGGTAAGACCTGGCTGCTGCCCTTATCGCCAAGTCGTGCCTCATCAGCAGCGGGGCCTATCACGGCTATTGAGTCAAGTTTATCGATATCGAGAGGCAACAAATCATTATTTTTCAGCAGGACTATCGCTTTCTGTTCCGCCTCCCGAGCTAAATCTGTGTGCTCCTTGCACTCAACAATGTCCTCAGAAAATGGTTCCCATCCATCGAAAAAGCCGAACAAGAACTTCATCGTAAGCATCTGCTTGACGAGCTCGTCGATGGTCTTCTCCGATATCAATCCCAGTTTAACGCTCAGCACCATAAAAGGCACGTTATAATAGAGAGGAAAGGGCATCTCCACGTTAAGGCCCGCATTCGCAGATCCAACCGGGCTCCCAAAAGCTCCCCAGTCGGAGACCACGAACCCTTCAAATCCCCATTCCTCTCTGAGTATGGTGGTTAGTAGATGCCGGTTCGCTGAGCAATACTGACCTCTAACCCTGTTGTACGCGCTCATGATCGCGCCCACGTTCGCTTCCTGCACGCACGCCTTAAAGTGTGGCAGATACACCTCCCGCAGGGTGCGCTCGTCAATCTGCACATCGCATATAAATCGCGTATTCTCTATATTATTGCAGGCGAAGTGCTTCGCCATGGCCACAACATCCTGGCTCTGGATTCCGTTAACGAAAGAAACTCCCATTCTTGACAGAATGTAAGGATCTTCTCCGTAGGATTCCTGGCTTCGCCCTCCTCTGGGATCCATAACTATGCTGATACAGGGTGCAAGGAACACGTTGCGACCCTTAGCTCTCGCCTCCTTTCCGATAGCTACGGCGATTCGTTCCACCAGATCTGGATCCCAGGTGCTGCCCATCGCCATTGATACCGGAAAGCTCGTAGCGCTTCCAAACCGTACTCCATGAGGGCCGTCGGCAAATCTGAATCCTGGTATACCCAGGCGGGTGTTGTCCGGCGTTGAGTAAGGGTCTGTTATAATCCCACTCATCTGTTGGATCTTCTCCTCCAGAGTCATTCTGGAAAGCAAATCCTCGACCCTCTCCTCTATCGGTAAGCTCGGGTCTTCATAAGGATCCACGATATCGTTGTTGTTGCGGTCGATCCAGTTTAATGATTCTTTACTACCGTCTGACAGCTGACCAAAAAATGCGGGTCCGGTCAAAAGCCCAACGACAAGCACTGCAACCATTTTCTTTTGCATCTCACACCTCTTTACTCTCTGATCAATTATTTGTCATGTTTTGTAAGTCATATTATATTCATAGTATAAATATCTGCTCTTCAGCTCGATTTCTTTTACTTTGAGAGCTATTTTTCCTCGATAAAATATTTTTGAAAACGCTCATATCGGAACTTTTTTCTTTAACCTTATGAGCAAGAAATCTCCGCCCTTTAGGGCGTAGATGAATTGCTCATAGTCACTGGTAATTTCATAAGGTTTTTTCTGCAGAAAAATTATCCACCTTAGGCAGGGCGCGCCTAGCGGCGC
>Ga0209633_10003834_pt1 | contig 13751 bp, 12 predicted proteins | sample Cruoilmetagenom1_FD_187290 | JGI IMG/M metagenome (GOLD analysis project Ga0209633, IMG submission 187290) | Oil polluted marine microbial communities from Coal Oil Point, Santa Barbara, California, USA - Sample 1 (SPAdes) (version 2) | ecosystem: Environmental > Aquatic > Marine > Oil seeps ... | reverse complement strand
CAAGACCACACAGAAAGTACCCCACCTACCAAACAAGCCTACCACATAGAACAGTTTTCCAAAACACTTTATGAGGCTTCTTTACTTAGCACGACACTGGACTACCCAACCTCCATACAAAACCTCTTCAAAAGACTTCACAAACCCTCCCTTGTTTTTGTCATAGGTGACTTCTTAGAAGAAGTAGATTTGTCCTTGTTAGCACAAAAACATGAAGTCATCGCACTCATCATCAGAGACAGAGCAGAAGAGTCCCCTAAAAAGCTTGGAGAAGTGACACTCTCTAATCCGAAAGATGGAGGGAAGCTGGAGACGTACTTTGGGAAAAACAGTATAGAGAAGTATCTTGCGAAATTGCAAGAAAATGATGAAAAACTAGTGGAACACTTTTCTCATTATGATATACGGTATGTGAAGATCTTTACAGATGATGAGGTGGTTGGGAAGCTGGTTTCGTTGTTTGCCTAAACAAACAACAAAAACGCGAACACTATAAACAAGATAACGTGCAAGAACCCTTCAAGCACATTCGTCTCACCATCGTTAAAGTTGACGATGCTCACTAAGAGTGTCAACCCTAACATCACTCCTTGTACAGGGGTGATAGCAAGCTCAAGTTCCATACCCATAAAGTAAGAGACGAGGATGACCGCTGGGATGGTAAGGAGTATGGTAGCCAGTGAGGCACCAAGTGCGATGTTGATGACCGTTTGCATACGGTTGTCAAGGGCTGCACGTACGGCTACTATGAGTTCTGGAGAAGCTGAGATGAGCGCAACACCCACGGCACCTATGGCTAGTGGCAGTCCAAAAGTAGCCAGTGTGTTCCCCATAAAGACTGAAAGTACCTCAGCCAATGCACCTATGGCGATGATGTATGCCACAAGTGCAAAGGTATGATACCATCCGTTTATCTCCTCATGTGGTTCACAATGCCCTGTTGCATCACAATGTTCATCTGTGCTCTCATACTCAAAAAAGTACTTGTGTGACTTTAGTTGTATACGAGTAAATGTCACATAAAGTAAAATAAAAGTAAGGACAGTAAAGACTAAAAACATCCCAGTATGGTCTACGCCTACAAAATGTGGCAACACCATCGCGATACCAATGGCCACAAGCAACATAGAGAGATAGGAGTTAGAAGAGTCTACATTGTACGGTTGTTCGCCGTATTTGATACCCCCTATGATGGCTGCGATCCCTAGTAGACCGTTAATGTCAAGCATGATGGCAGCGTAGATGGTGTCCCGTGCCAAAGTCGGGTTTTCTGCATGCATCATCATGATGACGATGATGACTATCTCCACTACTACCGCTGAAAAAGTGAGGATGAGTGTACCGTATGGCTCACCAAATTTCTCTGCAAGCATCTCAGCATGATGGGCAACATTCATCGCTGCATACATGATGACCAAAAACAAGATACCAAGCCCTAAGAGGTTACCTCCTGTTGTTTGCACAAGTGCATGTTCAAAGTAATGCATGCCAAAAAAAGTGATGATGGCCAAAAAGAGACTATACTCTTTTGAAAAGGTTTTAAGTGCCTTCATTTCTTTAAAATATCCTCAAAGCTCTTGTTTGCATTGAGTTTGAGTTTCCCCTCTACTTTCATGAGACGGTCATCGCCATGTTTATAGGCTTTAGTAAGACGTTTTTTAAGCACCTCTTGCTTTTTTTCTTTGCCCACACCTTCGAGCTTAAAGAACTTTTTCAAACTTATCCACTGCGCATCTTCTTCAGAATCAACCTCTATCACTTCCTCATGCTCTTTTGGTTTCTTGTGTTCTAGTTGATTAGTATACAGCGTACGCATTTCATAAAACGCTTCTTTAAGCAAGTCAATCTCACCACGTAATGTTGATGATATTTGTTTGTTTGATTTTTTAAGGTCTTTGACTGTGCCTTTGAGTACGGAGATCGTCTCATCTTTAGCTTGCAGTAGGGATTTGTAGTCTTTTGCTCCTGCATTAGGCGTAGTGTTACTTACTCTTTTTGCAGTGCTTGCTTTGGGTTTTTCTGCTGTCTGATTAGCAGGTGTTGTCTCTTCTTGCGCTTCTGTGTCAACCACAATGTAAAGCTTCCCCTCTACATTTTTAGCCGTAAGTATGCCTCTTTTTATCTTTGCGTAGACTGCCTGTCTAGAGATACCCAACTCTTGAGCATACTCTGCAGGTTTCATCAACTTTTCCATATCTATCCCTGTTTACAATTTTGTAAATCATAGCATAAGTTTAATGAAAGGTTGACAGCAATAATCCCAAAAACAATAAGGTAGTCTTCATGCTTTCGTTTAGAAATGTTTTAAGAAATCATAGTCGAACTCCTGTTTGACGGAGATTTTTTAAGTTATTTATGAATGAAATGATGCCGACTAATTTACTTTTGAGTACCATCTAAGACGGGGACAAACAAACACTGTTCTATTGGCTCACCCGCATCCATCTTCCCATTTGTCTTCTGAAAGCGTGTGATAATATGATAGCCTTCTCGTTGTTCAACAGGGGCAATGAGTATCCCCCCTTCTGCTAATTGTTCAAAAAGTACTTCAGGCACTTCTTTGGCAGTAGCAGAAAACAAGATACGCTCAAAAGGCGCATACTGTTTCCATCCTCTTTGCCCATCATCAAAACGGGTAATGATGTTATGCATTTCATGTTCAGAAAAACGACTTTTAGCCACTTTGAGAAGTTCATCTATGCGTTCTATGGTAAAGACACGACGACAGATCTTACTGAGTATGGCAGCTTGATAACCAGATCCACATCCTATCTCAAGGACAGAGTCTACTCCAGAGAGTTCCAAATGTTGTGTCATTTTTGCTACAGTGAGCGGTGAAGAGATCCACTGACTTGCCGCTAAAGGAAGTGCATCAAGCTGATAAGAAAGATGTCTAAATTCGTTGGGGACAAAAATTTCTCTGTCTACATCTAAAAAAGCCTCTTTAACATGTGCTTGTAACTCAAAGTGTTTCTCTATCTCGGCAACAAGGTTTTGTCGCTGTCTGGCTTTTATCATATGCCCTCTTCGCTAATTATTAAAAGAATTTTATCTAAAATGACTTTAATTATCTACAATTAGTCTATTTTTGACATTTTTTGACATTTTTTGGTAATAATACGGTATATCAAGTTAGTATTTGATACTAAACTTGAAATAAATTATATTAAAAAGGCCAAACTCACTGCGAAGTGAAGACGGAAAGCCACGGGGCTCTAGTAGTCAGCCGGGTTGCTAATAGCTATATGCACTTATCCTCCCTTTCTTTGGATAAGTTCTTACCTATTTACCTTTTACAAAATTACTTTGTCAATGTTTGAACTACATTAAAAGCGACATTCTATGATGTACAGTGCTCCTACTCCTGTGGTCTAGGTACTGTCATTTGTAGCGGCAGAAGCAGTCATTCTGCCGTACCTTTTAATATAGTCTATAATATTTGCCATACTGTTTGTATCTATCTGACTAGATACAAATATATTGTAATTTTGTATTACCGTTCCCAACGCACAGAATTTGCCCATTTTGAAATGGACAGAATCATGTTAGACTATATGAAAATAGCATCATTTTCTACACTGACTTTCCTTCTACTAGGCTGTGGAGGAGGAGCGAGCCAAGAGAGTGCTGTACAAGCTGACCTTACTCCTCCATCGATCACACTTCATGGTGAAAGTAAAATAGAGATGCTTCAAAATAAAAACTACAAAGAATTAGGTGCTAAAGCAACCGATAGGGAAGATGGCGAAGTATCTGTTCTAGTATCTGGTGATGTACTGACCCATATTCCTGGTGAGTATGAAGTCAAATACAGTGCAACAGACACGGCAGGAAACATCGCTTCAAGCTACAGAACCATCAAAGTTTTGAAAACGGATGAGAGTGCAACAGATGCTCATCCTTCGTACCTTAATCAACATAAAGTATCTGTGCTCCCAAAAAAGATAAAAGAGATAGAAGTTCATGTGGTGTCTAGTATGGTTCAACCTCAGTATCCAGATACCTATATAAGAGCAAACGATATTACTCTTAGTACAAATAACAATGCCATCATGTTAAACAATCATTCATACCAAAAGATCAAAAGTCTCATAGGGAAATATACTGATGACAACAATCATACCCAACTGGTTAAACTCTCATTTGACACTACGCTCAATCCAAACACAAACTATACACTACAACATTTTACTCATGCAGACACGATGCAGATATTTCATACTGCAGAAATGTTTGATCAAGCAGTAACTTATAATGGTAATGCTTGTGATGAAAACAAAGATGATACCCACAGTGTCAAATACTGTATGCCTTCTCAAGAAGAACAAACTGCCTATTCACGTGCCATTGCCAATTTACATCGTTTTTACAACAGTATGGATGCACTTCCTTCATTTATCTCTTGGTCAGAACAAAAACCCTACAGAGATCTAGACTTTTATGGTTACCCTCAAGGATTTACAGTATTTAAAGAAAAATCCCTTATACAGTCCTTTTTAAAGGCAACATTACCTAACAATGCATTAACACTTAAAACAACACAATACCTTAAAAATCAAGATGGCGTGGGTGCAGGAGATAATATCTCTCTTGTAGGAAGTAAAGAGAGTTTGGGGTGGGCCTCTTTATGGCATGAGAATATATCATTTGAGCATGACAAAGAGGTTTCTGAGGAAGACACCTATGCTTTACTCCACCATGAGATGATGCATGCTAGAGGGTTCACACACAGTTCTGGGATGACCTATGGATTTTCAAATGCCGTTGGAACCATCATAGAAAATCTATACCCTTCTGATATATTACCCGCATTAGAGGTACCAAAATATGTCTTTGATGTCAGTCATAAAGCAGATAACCAAATGCTACTTACCGTGTATCATACCTCTACATCAAATGAGGAAGATCTTATGGTTGAAGTATTATCTGCACACCCTGTAGCTATGCAAACCTTGGCTGCGACGGAAGATAATCAAATCATCGTTCTGATGCAAGATGCGCCATCTATACGATTTTATCTACGTCTGTATGCAGAAGACAGTACACAAGTGATGAGTAAGCTTGTCTATCCTTATGCGTTTGTACCTCAAAATATAGAAAATAGTAAGTATCATATCATTCCCTATGCTAATTGGCAGTATGTCAGTGAGCATAATGATGAACAACTTCAAATGCGTCCAAAAGATGCAGAACGTTTATGTAAAGCATGGACTGGCTCTTATGATGCTAAAACAGAAGTATTTAGAAAGGTAGAAGCACTTGAAGGCATAGAGTCCTCTTTACTGGTACACAGTGCCCATAGTTACCAAAAGTATTATCTTCACAGCAGTACTCAGAGTACAGAGATAGCTTATGATGCTACAGTAAATGACCCTACTGCTTCAGTGTTATGTACTACCAACTAGAGTGCTGATTTTATGCACTCAGTCTCACACAAGCTCTTGTTTTAATCCATCACGATATAGCGACGCATTTTCTTTATCTCTCTAAAGTCTATCTGCCCTTCTACAGCTTGAAGGGTGTCATCCATGGTCACGTCCCCTGTAGGAGATATGATCGCAGAGGAAGATGCCATATCTGTATCAGAGGCATTAGAGACAACGACATAAGACTGATTCATCACTGCGAGTGCTCGAGAAAGCACTTCTAAGTGGGTTTTGCGTGGTAGTCCCCATCTTGAGGGAACCAATACGACATCTACCCCTTCAACTTGCTCCCATAAAGCCTTAAAGCGTAACTCAAAACAGATGAGTAAGGCATATTTTACCCCATCTATCTCAAAGGGTTGGATTTTCCTCTTTTTGCCTGCACGAAAATAAAGATCCTCGTCCCCTAGTTTAAAAAGTTTTACCTTATTTTGCTGATAGACAATTTTATGTTTATGTATCACTACTGCCTGATTGACAAAATCATCACCATCTTCAAGGATGAGTGTCAATACAAGTACTTGTTCATTGACCTCTTTTTTGAGGATTTTGAGTGCATTGGCAGAAAACTTTGCAGCTGTTGCCATATGCTCATAATCAAGCCCTGTTAAAAACACTTCAGGCGTAAGAATAATGCCTTTATCTTGATGTGCATGCAAATGTGCCACTAGGGTATCTAGGTTTTCTTGGTAACGCTTGTGTGTAGGAAGCTGTAAAGCCACCACTTCCAATGTTTTAAGCTTGTTTACCATCTACTATCCTAAAAATCATCCAGATCCAAACTACCTTTGGAGTAGTTTGTCACATTTCCTTCAAAAAAGTTTGTTTTTTGGTCATTAAACTGTGAAAAGTTGTCCACCCATTTGATAGGATGTTCCACATTATAAATCTTCTCCATCCCTACTGCATGCAGTCTTTTGTCTGCAAGGTATTGAATGTACTGTTCGATGATCTCGTCTGTCAGTCCAAGTATCTGCCCTTGTGTAATGTATGCGCCCCATTCACACTCAAGCTTCACGGCATCTCTAAACATCTGATATACTTCTTCTTCTAGTTCTTTCGTAAAGAGTTCTGGACGCTCTTTTTTAGTTGCGTTTATCATGTTTTGAAAGAGCAACAAGTGTGTGACCTCATCTCTTTGGATAAAACGTATCATTTGTGCAGTACCTAACATCTTGTCTGAACGTGCCAGCGTATAAAGGTAAGCAAATCCACTATAGAAGTAGATACCTTCCAATATCTGGTTGGCAAACATCGCTTTGACGATGTTGGTATCGGTTGGGTTTTCTGAGAGTTCATCATAGACTTTTGCTATGGCATCATTTTTTGTCTTGAGCATCATATCTCTTCGCCAAAGCTCATAGATCTCTTTAGAGTTTGTCGAGATACTGTCTACCATCACCGCATAACTCTGTGAATGTAACGCTTCTTCAAACGCCTGGCGCACCAAGATCAAATTCACTTCTGGCGCAGTTATAAATGGATTGAGGTTATCGATGATGTTATTGGTCTGTAATGAGTCCATGAAGATAAGCTGTGCAAGGACTTTATCATAAGCAGATTTCTCTGCATCTGTAAGGTGTTTGTAGTCATTCACATCACGTGTCATATCCACTTCTTTAGGGTACCACGAGTTATTTAGCATCATTTCCCAAAGATTATATGCCCATTGGTACTTAATATCATTTAGTTCAAATATCCCCGTAGGATCTCCACCAAATATCTTGCGTTCACTGGTTGTCTCTTCTGATTCAGGGTTATATATCTTTTTACGTTCCATCTGTCTACCTTAAAGCTATTTTTCTCAATTATCTTGAAAACATTATACACATCTTGGCTGATTTTTAGCTAGACTAAATCCATGAAGATTTTAAACCCTACTCAAATAGATAATCTATTGAATACTCTTGATGAAAAGCCAAAACAAAATATTGTCCATTTTTCCGAAAGTAGTCATCTATTGACAAAAAAATTACAACAATTTTGTAAAAAGATTGACACAAACTATTATCTCTACTGTACAAAAAATGTTTTTTATGACAAATCGACTACCAAATACAAAAACCAAGCACACATACACATCTTTCACTTTGAACTTTTACAACCCAGTTACCTTCTGCAAGACATCGTATGTGACTACCTCATCGTCACGCTGAACTTTACCAAGGTAGACAAAACAGCCTTTCTAAAAAAGTGTCATCCTCTACTCAAAAAAGGAGGAAAGATCATCATTTTCACTCCAAACAGTACAGATAAAGCACGTGAGGCATGGAAAGATACCTTAACAGCACAGCACTACAGCGCTACTACCATAAATGATACTCTTTTTGATGATTATGAGGTGATTGTTTCTAAAACAAATGGGTAATTGGGAGAATCGGTATATTAAGTAGGTAACTTTTCATAAAAAATTTAAAAGGGTTATACACCAAAATAGGGAGAAAAAGGTGCATATTAATAATAGAAAAGTTACCTAGAAAGCCAAGGGGGCTAAAAAAGGGAGGGAGGGATGCCCCACTTTGGCTTTCATAGGTGTATTATAATATTTAATTGTGAACTAAATGTGAAGTTATACGTATATTACAAATAAGAACAACAATAGTCAGTAATACTCTTTACATTAACTTGAAATTTGGAATTTGCAGGCACATTAAAAGACTCTCCACTTTTGATGCTTATCCACTCACTTGCATTGGGTAGTTTAACCTCTAGCTCACCAGAAGTGATCTCCATGAGTTCTGCTGCGTCTGTACCAAACTCATACTCACCAGGCAACATAAACCCCAAAGTCTTTTTACTTCCATCTGCAAAATTAACTGTGCGACTTGTCACCGCACCATCAAAATAGCTATTTCCCGCAAGTTCTACTGTTACATTATCAAATTTTTCCATGGGATACCTTCATTTTTTTGAGAAATTATAACCAAAGTATATTCAATCCCCTGACTCTTCCAAGCCTTTAACCTGTTTCAGTACACACAAACTCAACGCTAACTGGCTATAATCATATAGCCCTCCAGCACTCAAGGTAAGAAAATGAAAAAATTACTCTATATAACAGACCAAGATGAATACGTAGACAATAGTTTTATCGCCCCACTTTTTGAAGTGTATCTGAAAAAGTATATGACGATCGACATTGTCTATTTTACTGAGTTTAAGTCTGATTTTGAACGTAAGGATGCACATCGGTTTACCGTACCAAGCCGATATAAAAACAGCCTTCTACAAGAGCTCAAACGTAATGATATAGAGATGCACAACTATGATTTTGTAATGGTACGAAACAATATCAAGATTTTAGAGCATATCCTAAAGTACAGGGAAAAGTACCACTATAAAGCACTCTATAGGTTTTCATTCCCTAAACGCAGGGTCAAAATGTCTTGTGACAAAGCAGACAATAAACATACCATACTCTCAAGCATGATGAACCATTTTAAACTCAAAAGTGATGTCAAGACCATTAACCGCTGTGATGCTTTATTGCCCACCTCAAAACGTATGCATGAAGTCTTTTTACCCAAGGTAACCATCCCTGATATCGTCTGTTCTCCTTCTATCAATCCTCAGATACTGCATGAAAACAAACAACACACGGGGGAAGAGAAACGATTTATCTATTCAGGAACGCTAGATAAAGTAAGAGAGTTTGAAACCGTACTAGAAGCCTTCTCAAAGGTAATAAGTGACCAATGGAAACTTTTCATCTCTACACGAGACGTAGAATACACGTACGAAATGTTAGATAACTACCCCAACATCAGAGAACACATAGAAGTCTATAATGCCAAAACAAAGGATGCCCTACTTGATCTCATAGCAAAAGCAGACATCGGTGTGGCATTGCTGCCAGACATACCCATCTATACTTCCGCTACGCCTGTCAAGATATTTGACTACTACTCCTCTGCGGTACCTTGTCTTATGACAGACTCTGGACACGTCACTACGCTCTTTACAGACTCTACTGATGCATGGTTCTCTGACTTTACCCAAGAAGACATCACCGCTAAGATAGAGTATCTGCTCACCCTTAGCAAAAAAGAGGTCATGCACGTAGGTGCCAAAGGTCAAAAACGACTTCTTGATGTGAAAAACTATGAGACTCTTGCCAAAACCATAGCTGACAAACTAGAAGTACTTTAAAATATTATGGAGAATCAAACAGTGAAACACAAACATTATGATGTACTCATCGTTGGGGGAGGCATCTCCGGGACTGCACTCTTTTATGAGTTAGCTAAATACACAGATGTCCAGTCACTCTGTTTACTTGAAAAGTATGAAGCCTTAGCCACACTCAACTCCAAAGGTACCTCTAACTCTCAAACCATTCACATAGGGGACATAGAGACAAACTATACCCTAGAAAAAGCCACGATAACCAAACGTACTGCCAAAATGGTAGAAAAGTTTTGTTTACAGTATGGGCTACAAGACAAGATCATGTTCAAACATCAAAAGATGGCACTGGGCGTGGGAGAAAAAGAGGTTCACTTTATAGAGAACCGTTATGAAGAGTTTAAAGCACTCTTTCCCTACCTCGAGCTCTGGGACGTAGAGAAACTAAAAGTACTAGAACCAAAGATCGTCTACCAAGATAAAGCACAAACCAAATTACGCCCCGAACCCATCATCGCTATGGGTACCAACACCCAATACACCACTGTAGACTATGGTGCGATGTCTGAATCTCTAGCTGAGCAGGCACAAAAAGCAACAGGTGTGCCTACGGACATCTTTTATGACACACAAGTGACAGACGTCATCCAAAAAGAAGACAAAACATTTGAGGTTTTGTGTAAAGACGGTGCTGCATACACTGCCAACTTTGTTGTTGTCAATGCAGGGGCACACTCTCTCTTTTTGGCACATCGTATGGGCTATGGAAAGCACATGGGATGTCTGCCAATGGCAGGCTCTTTTTACATGACAGAAGATCATTTTTTAAATGGTAAAGTTTACATGGTACAAAACAACAAACTCCCTTTTGCTGCTTTACACGGTGACCCGGACATCTTGGCTGAGGGTAAAACACGTTTTGGGCCAACTGCGCTGATGTTACCCAAACTTGAACGCTATAAAAAAGGTACTTACTTAGACTTCATCAAGACACTTAACTTCGATTTTCACATTGTTAAAATATTTTGGGATCTGTTTAAAGACTCTGACATCCGTAACTATGTCTTTAAAAACTTCCTCTTTGAAGTGCCTCTCATTAACAAAAAGCTCTTTGTACAAGATGCTCAAAAGATCGTCCCTTCTCTAAGCGTAGATGACATCACTTATGCCCAAGGGTTTGGTGGAGTACGCCCACAAGTCTTAGACAAGGAAAAAGAAAAGCTCATGTTAGGAGAAGCCTCCATCAACCCAGAAAATGGCATCATCTTCAACATGACCCCTAGCCCAGGAGCTACTTCATGTTTAGGCAATGCAGAGAGAGATACGCATGCCATTGTGAAACATTTAGGTTTGAAATTTGATGAAGCCCAGTTTTTAAAAGATTTAACCGAATAAAAATACACACATATTCTACACACAAAAGTTATAGTAAAAATCATCAAGATATTTCCTAAAGGATACAATCATGACAAAAAATACTATGACCCTTACAAACAACGCAACAGGTGAAAACTACGAATATGATATCTTAGAAGCCTCTAGAGGGCCTTCAGTTGTTGACATACGTACTTTCTTTGCAGATTCAGGTATGTTTACATATGACCCAGGATTTACCGCCACTGCTGCTTGTACCTCCACGGTCACATTTATAGACGGTAAAAAAGGAGAACTTCGTTACCGTGGCGTTCCCATCGAAGACTTGGCCAATAACCACACCTATCTAGAGACATGTTATCTACTTTTAAACAGCCGTTTACCTTCAAAAGATGAACTGTATAACTTTGACTTGGAGATACGCCACCGAGCATTTTTACACGAAGGACTGCGCCATCTTTTTAACGCCTTTCCTGACAATGCACACCCCATGGCCACGCTCTCCGCTGCTGTCACTGCACTCTCCACCTTTTACAATGACCACTTAGACATGACCCATGAAGAAGAGTTCCTAGAGATGGCTCACCGTATCATCTCCAAGATACCTACCATCGCAGCATTTGCCTACCGTCATTCACTGGGTATCCCTTTCATACAGCCAGACATCGACCTAGGGTTCACAAAGAACTTCCTCACCATGATGCGCGCCTACCCAGGAGGGAAAATGCACCTTTGTGCAAATGGACATGAAGAGATCAAAGATGTGGAAGTACGTGCATTAGACACCATCTTCACCCTGCACGCTGACCATGAACAAAATGCCTCTACTACTGTGGTACGTGGTGTAGCATCCACAGGGGCGCATCCTTATGTCGCCATCTCTTCAGGTATCTCTGCACTTTGGGGGCGCGCGCATGGGGGAGCCAACGAGTCTGTCATCGCACAGCTTGAATACATAGGTTCAGTAGACAAGGTAGAAGCATTCATAGAAAAGGCCAAAGACCCCGATGATGACTTTCGTCTCATGGGCTTTGGTCACAGAGTCTACAAAAACTTTGACCCACGTGCCAAGATACTCAAAGGTCTACAAGATGAACTTAGAGAGGAACTCAACCTTGACACAGAACTCATGGCGATCGCAAGGAAAATAGAAGAGATCGCCTTGAGTGATGACTATTTTGTTTCACGTAACCTTTATCCGAATATAGATTTTTACACTGGTATCATCTTGACAGCTTTACAAATACCCAAGTCTATGTTTACGCCGATTTTTGTTATCGGGAGAACTGTGGGGTGGATAACCCAGTGGATAGAGTTTAAAAAAGATGAGACTTCTAAGATTGCTAGACCTAGACAATTATATATGGGAGAATAATCGTAGGTCGGGGTGTCCTCTCCCCGACATAGATGTAAAATGAAATATAAATTAAACATACATAAAAATAATTTATTGAAAATAATCAAAATATTATCGTATGCAAAATATTTGTCGGGGAGAGGACACCCCGACCTACAAAACATCCAATTTTAAGGGCTAAAATAAGCATTTTAATTTTATTTTTCATATCATGGGTTGAAAAAGAGTTTAAAATGGCTTATTTTGTGTTTTAGATAGGTTATTTTGGATTTTAATGTATTTCTATACATTTTCGTAGGGTGCGTTTGCCCACGCACCTTGTATTTGCATTAAGTTGTGTATTTTTCATGTGAAACAATTTTTCTCGTTTCTCAGCTCCAGCTGTGAACCTTACATCCGTATTTATATACTAAAAAAATATCTTTATGTTTTGTAGTCCGATAGAAGTTCAACAGCAGGAGCTGTTGAACGAGTGAACGTCTAAGATTGCTAGACCTAGACAATTATATGTTGGAGAATAATCGTAGGTCGGGGTGTCCTCTCCCCGACATAAATGTAAAATGAAATATAAATTAAACATACATAAAAATAATTTATTGAAAATAATCAAAATATTATCGTATGCAAAATATTTGTCGGGGAGAGGACACCCCGACCTACAAAATATCCAATTTTAAGGGCTAAAATAAGAATTTTTATTTTCGCTTGTGGTTTTTTCTTTTGGGTTCGTTATCTTTTTTTCCGCATGAAAAAAAAGAAAAGGAATGAAGGAGAGAAAAATAAAATTTTTGGATTAAAATATGCATCTACCCCAAGATAATAAGAATGGAATTAAAATACTTAGAAAAACTGATGATTTATAGTTCGAGATGGCGCTCTATAATTTTTTCCTTTAAATTTACCCGAACAATTATGACAACTCCATAAGTCATTACTACCAACTTTTTGTAGCCTAATTAATTGTTTATCTACATCATAACATTTCTGACAAAAAGGACCATCTTTATCATTTTTTCCATCAATACTCCAATAATATGGTGCTTCATATTCCATGTTATCTTTTAGATGTAACTGTTGTCTAAGCTTAATAATATCTTCATCTTTTTTTATCATTAAAGATTTAATCTCAGCTGTTTCCATTTTAATATCAGCCAATGCTTCAATTAACTCTGCTAGTTTTAATTTTTGCTCTGACTTATCTAAAGTATCAGAACTATTATTAATAAATTTTGCAATGTCTACCGCAGTTTTTGTTTGAGTAAGTAATAATGAGAAGTCCATCTTTATTACCTTACTGACAACCAACACATTCTTGTGAACGATCCTCAACATCATTACTACTTTCAGGCGACTGAGAACGTAGATAATACGTAGACTTCAATCCAAACTTCCAAGCATTCATATAAATCTCATTGAGGTATTTACCAGATGCTTTGTCAAGTGTGATGAAGATGTTAAGTGACTGTCCT
>Ga0209633_10003833_pt1 | contig 13751 bp, 22 predicted proteins | sample Cruoilmetagenom1_FD_187290 | JGI IMG/M metagenome (GOLD analysis project Ga0209633, IMG submission 187290) | Oil polluted marine microbial communities from Coal Oil Point, Santa Barbara, California, USA - Sample 1 (SPAdes) (version 2) | ecosystem: Environmental > Aquatic > Marine > Oil seeps ... | reverse complement strand
GATTATACTCCCCCAAAAAAACAGAGCCCCACGACGTCTCCTGGATACCCCCTGAGCTCCAGGGGTCGGTATCAACGAAAAGGTGCTATCCGAAAAAACGTTCTTCTGGACAATACTACGAACTCCTACAGTATATTAGGATGATAGCTCTGTGTCAAACGTTCGTTTAAATAATACTGACCGGAATATTAATATAACTCAAGTTAATCAATATATTAAACGTTTGTTTAAATAATACTACCTAGAGTTAGTAGTGTTTGGTGAGAAAAAATTTTAAAATTTTCAAAATAAATAGAAAATAAAATTTCTAAATAAAATAGAAAAAAAGAAAAAATAAAATAAAAAAGAAAAATAAATAAAATAGAAAAAGAAAAAAGAAAAAGAAAAAATTAAATTTTAAATTGTTTCTAAAGAATCAAGTTTATCCATAATTGTTGAGTGTAATTTACCACAAAGTTTTGCTAAATTTAAATGACCATCTAATTCTTTTTCTGTATCATAAATTATATCGTAGATTGTTTCACAAATAACCATATTTAATTCACAATATTTTTTAAATTCCATATTTTATTAACCAACTCTTTTAATTTTTATTGACAAGAATTTAATCTTATACAATAATAAAATACGAACAAGTCTATTTAAATCTTTTCTTTTTTAAATTTTTTAAAAGAAAAAATAAATAAAATAAAAAGAAAAAGAGTTAGGTGTTTTAGAGAACAACCTTGTTAACCTTCATTTCTGACAGTCAAGGGTCGGATTATTACGTTCTCTAAAACTTATTTCTTACCATTCTTACTTGTTGGTTTTTTCTTACTTGGAGATTTCTTACTTGATGCTTTGACTGGAGCTTTCTTACCATTTTTAGCTTTAGTTGGTGCTTTCTTACCATTCTTAGCTTTGACTGGAGCTTTCTTAGGAGTTTCTTTAGCAGATTCGTTAATTGCTAGATTCTTTTTAGTTTCTTGAGCTTCTTGAGCTTTTTCAAGTTCTTTCATAAATTTGTCAAAACTTTCAGAACCTTTCTTATATTCTTCTAAAAGAAGTTTTGAAGAAATAGATTTTCTTGAACGACTTCTAACAGATTTTTCTGCTTCGTAGATAAAATAAACAGTTTCTTTATCTTTTCTTTTTGCTGGATTAAGAAAAGCGACCATTCCACTTTTTCGAACTTCTGTTGCTTTGTCTTGAGCTTGTTGTTTATTTCTTTCAACGTTATCAAGTAATTGGTAAATCTTACCGTGCATATTAATTTTTTCAGAAGGCATTTTTTATTACCACTCGTTTTTATTATTTTTTTTGAGCAAGTTAAATCTTGCTACAATAATAAAATACGAACAAGTCTATTTAAATCTTTCCTTTTTTAATTCAATTATTCTTTTAATATTATTTGTATTTCTTTTATATTATTAGAATTACTAACTAAAAAAGTCCCTAATTCTATATAAGTCATTTGTTCGTAAATTCCATCAATATCAACAATATATTTTACATTATTACCAATTTTAATTGCTGATTGTAGCATTTCGTTAATGTTTTTCATTATTTCACCTCTTTTTAACTATTTTCTATTTCTTCCTTTTCCAGTAGTTTTTGTTGATTTACAACCTCCACGACCCTTATTTGCTCTTTTACCTTTTCCAGAACCATCTTTCTTTGGAACACTTTTTCTTGTTATGATATTTCACCCCCTTCAATTATTCTTTTAATATTATTTTCCTTTATGAACAAATACGTGAAATTTAGTAGTTTTATTCTTTCTTCTAATTGGAGAAAGAAACGCAAGATTTCCAGCTTGTTTAGCGTGTTTTTTACTCATTTGAGCTGCTTGCCGACTATATATAGTACCAGTTGATTTATATAATTTTCCTCTTCTTCTTTTAGTTTTTTTATACGACAGTTTTATTTCACCTCCTTCTCTGTATTTAAAATTTTATATAATTTATCTATTTGTTCTTTTGTTAAATAAGAAACTTTAATTTTATCGTCTGTATTGTAATTAAGAAAAAATTTAAAACCAGTTTTAAACCTACTTGCTCTTAAAATTTTATCTATTTTATAGATTAACATATATTATACCTTAAATTTTTACTTGTGCTTTTAAATACAAATAACAATACTTTTCTAATGAGATTGGATAACCTTTTGACATAAGTCCAAATTTAATTGAATCGTGAGTTATAACTTTCAAATCGTCTTTAATAACGTTTGAAACCTTCTTAACCATTAAAAGTAATTGTACTGGGTCGTCTTTAACGTATTCAAGTTCAAGTTCTTTCATATTAGCAGGTTCTATAATTTCAAGAGTATCGTATAACTTAAAATATTGTTTAGCATTTTCATAAGGTAATACTAATTGTTTAGAATATCCTTTCTCTCTATTAAGAATTGTATAATAGAAATCATTGTTGTGTTTTTGACAATAAATTATAAGACTTGATTGTTCTCTAAATCTTAAATCTACTGTTGAGAAAAGTTGAGCAGTTATGTAAATATCTAAACCTCTTTTTCCCGACTGAAATAATAGATATGAAATTAATTTATTCAATTTAGAACCACTTACTCTTGATTCTAACCAAGTATATCCTTCGTCTATAAAAACGTTTACGTTATTTGGAAGTTTAGATAAAATAGGAAGAGTTAAATCTTTGTAATTCGATAAATTAAGTTTATAATTACTATAAATCTCCCGTTTCAATTTTGTTGCTATGTAAGTAAGAAAAAGTGTCTTTCCGTTTCTTATATTACCTAATATAGAAATTAATACTATTAACTCACCTATTTTAATTTTTTAGAATTAACTGTATCTTCCTTTTCTTTTAAACCTGATATTGCTTTAATAATTTCTACTCTTGATAATCTATCAAAACTTACCATATATCTTAGATAAATTTGTATAAATTCAGCAATTATTCCAGAAGTATGTTTTGCTCCATTTCCATTTAAATAACTTCCAAGTACAAATAAAACTGATAATTGTTTTGGTTTAAAAATATGAGTTTTTAAATCAAGATTTTTTTCTCCGTCTAAAAGATTACTAAGAATTTCGTTAAGAGATATATCATTTACTTCAGTTAATTCTGATAAAACTTGTTCAATTTCATTTTCCATTTAATTCACATCCCTGCTATAGTATATCCGATAAGACCACCAATAACAACTCCTATTATAAGAGTCATTATATTCATAACGTTAGTTCCACCGGTAAGATTAGTTGTTAATTGACTAATAACTTTTCTTGAAATTAACATATCAGTAATTTCAGGATCAATATCTAATTTTTTAAGTTTAAGTTGTTCAGCAATTTCTTTTTGTTTTTCTCTTTTTTCTTTCTTAGTAAGTTTCTTAGTTTGTTCGATTTCTTTATCTTGTTCAGTCTTTTCTAAATATCTTTGTCCGTTTAATAAATCAATAAAATAAAATTGTTTTAAACCTCTGGAATAAGTAGCATAACTAATATCTAATATAAAAGTTCTTTTCTTATATCGAACAAAATTATTAGTCGGTTTAAATTTCTTTTTTCCTAGTCTAGTAAACGTTCCTTGTTCTTTAATAACAAATATAGCAATATATTTTTTAATTTTCCTTCTTTTCTTAATTCTCATTTTATTTAACCTCTTTTATTATAATAATATTCAAAAGCTTTTAAAAAAAACATTATTGTCTGAAATAACATAAAAAATATTTGAAACCATGGTGTAAATGGAATATTAACTAAAGACAAAGACATTATTCCTATAAATAAAGAAAATAGAAAAACAATTAATATAGGTTCAAATTCTTCTTTTGTATACAAATATAACATTAATAGTATTAATAATACTAAAATTAAAAGACTAGCAAACATCCAACCGATTAATATAATTGCTTCTATTTCAGATTCACATACAGGTATCATTGAAAAAATATTTATTAACATTTTAAGAATTACCACCTAATTTTTGTATAATTCCAATTACATAACCTATAGTAAGACTAACGTAAATTAAGGAACCAAATATTTCTATGCTTGTAATTAATGGAAATGACAAAACACTTAAAACACTCCATATTCCAGTATAAGCAATTGCCATAATAAGAACTTTTACTGATTCTGGAGATAATCCTGAACCTAAAACTTGAATGCCAATAACGGAACCAACAGTAGCAATAACAATAATAATACCTATAGCTCCAATAATAGGGTCTATATTTAGAATAATATCTGTATTCGCAATTTCAAACGAAGTAGTTGTACCATTAATAATAGCTTCGTTATCTATTGTACTTGATACTGTAATATCTGTAAAATTTGAACCTAATAAAACAGAAATTAAAGTAATAACTAATAATATTGTTAAAGTTAAACCAATTATCATATTAATTCATACTTCCTTTATTTTTAATTTCCAAATACATTACAATTACTAAAACAATTATACAAGCAATTAAAGTCCATAAAGGTAATAAACCAGCCCAAACTACAAAACTCATAAAAATAGTTGTCCATACAAGAAATATATTAAAATCTTGAGAAGTTAAAACAGTAAAAATTAAAGCTAATCCAAATGCTAATCCTAATCCTATAATCCATTCAAATCCAACAGTTTCAAATTGAAATAACATTTAATTATTCTCCTTCTTTATAAAATACTTTTTTTGAAAGTATAAAAACTCCAGAACTTATTAGAATTATAAAAAATACCCATAATGGAATTAAATTAGTTATAAAACAAATAAAAGACATTAAAAGAAACGTAGGAACTATAGCAGTTTTACCTAATCTCATATATATTAGAAAAGTTGGTATAATTAATATTAATAAAGGTATTAAAATAGAAAATAATGCTGTTGTAATTATTGTAATTGATACGTCAGGTAAATATATTAATTTTATACTTGTAATATAACCTGTAGTTGTCCCTTGTATACTGTCGTCGTCGTTATCTGTAATAAGAATTACTAATTCATTAATCTCTTTATCTTGTGGTAAAACAACATCAGGAGCAGATATATAAGTTTTTAAAGGAAATAACGTTGAAGTATCATCAGTATAACTTATTCTAAAATGACCTTCACTATTTCCATTTAAAACTGAAATATATCTAACAGAATAATTTATTGTTAACATATTTTCAATATTAAAGGTTGCTTCTATAAACTCTAAATCATTATCGTCTGAAATTTGAGTAAAATAAAGTTTATTATTTTCCACGTAAAAATAATTATTTTGAACATCCACACCTGAACTTTCGTATTCTAAATCGTATTGATTTGTTCCGTCGTTAAGTTTAACTCCTTCAATGCTTACTTCAATAAATTCAAACGTATCGTAAAAGTGAAACCATAAAACACCACCATAAATAAAAGAATCTTGCCAATAATCGTCGTACACAAAATTATAAAGATTAATTATTTTTGATTGACCGTAATAATTATTTAAACCTATTATTTCTTCATTCTTACGACCCGGTGGTAATGTATAAGTATATTCAGCAACATATAAATAAAGTGCTATATTATTTCCAATTACATTAAACTTTAAAAGATTATGTTCGTTAAAATACCAATTACAATGGTCTGATACGTGTAATCCAACAGAAGCAAAATCAGTCGTAATAGAACGATTATTAACATAAATTCCAATAGAATCTAAATATACTTGAACGTAATTTGTATCAGCACATACTTCAAAACTTACTTTTTTTAAACCTGTTTTATCTGACGTTATTAAATCAAAAGTAAAATCGTCAGTATAAATATTATTAGTATAATAAGTTAATAAACAAGTATCATTATCATAATTAATAGATAATCTAATTGAATAATCAACGTTTATAGTAAAACCTGTATCTATTTCTACGTAATTAGCTCCATTCCAATATTTTAAAGTACCATCGTTATTTATTCTTATTCTTACTATTTCTGTATTATCACTGGAATAAACTTTAATATACAAATCATTATTTAATATAGAATAAATATATTTAATTTCAAAATCAAAAGATAAATCTAAAAGTATATCCATAGTATATTGAAACGTATCTTTATATAATCCTATAGTATCTCCACTACCAGCATAAAACTCAACTAATCCATTCTGATAATCATTATATTTACAATTTACATCATCTTCTCCATCTTCTAAATCTGTCCAACCACTTGGATTATCATCTCCATCTTCAAATCTTTCTAATAAATTTTTATAACTAAATTCCCATTTATCAACTTCCATTCCAGATTCAATAAATTCTTCATTAGGATAAAAATTATCTCCAATTTGATAATCCTGTTTTGAAAATATATAAGAATAAACTTCTTGATTATCTCTACCTAAAATCCAAAACTGATTATTTACAAACGTTATACCTAATGGACTAGTATCTTGTTCACCTACGTAAAAAGATTCACCTGTATATATACCATTTAAATTATATTTATAAACTGTATCATAATAAGTAGCTGTTATCCAAAAATAATTTCCATCCCATATTATACCTGCTGGTTCAAAGTCTTGCCAACCTACATAAAAAGATTCATTTGTATAAGTACCATTTAAATAATATTTACAAACTATTCTATGATTATTACCTACAACCCAAATATAAGTTCCATCTGAAGTTATCCCTTTTGGAGCAGTATCTTGTCCACCTACATAAAAAGATTCACCAGTATATATACCATTTGAAGCAATTTTGTAAACTCTTTTATTATTAGCACCTACAAGCCAAATATAATTTCCATTTAAAGTTATACCTGTTGGACTAATATCAGGTGAATCAAAAGAAACTCCTGTATAAGTACCGTTTAAATAGTATTTATAAATTTTATCGTATTGACTTCCACTAACTAGAAAATTAGTAGTATTTGACGTAATACCATAAGAATAAGCATCTTGATTTCCTACGTCAAAATGTTCTCCTGTATATATAGATTTATAAATACCAATAGCATCAATATAAATATCTCCATCTCCATCAGAAACTATAAATTTAATATTATTTATATCGTCATCTCCATCAGTATTAATGTAAGGTTCGTCTCCACCAGTCATAAGAATATCATTAATCCAAACACTAAATAATTGAGCATTAGAATTATATTCAACTTTAAAATGATACCATTTATCTATTACATAAGCTCCATAACTAACATATTCTCCATCGTAATAACATATAGTTCCATCATTACGAAATCCAAGAAAAAATAAATAATTACCAACTTCCGGATAAAACATAACCCAACCTCTTATATCAAGTTGACTTGCCTTACCCCACCATTCTACAGTTCCTTCATTCTGAGCACCTTTAGTATAATTATACTGTATATTTATATTAGTATCTACACGATGAAATTCTACTACTTTTTTATGATTGTGAGATTCTCCAATAACTTTAATAATATTACCACCACTTTCAATAGTAGTAAAATTAGCTGGATTGGAACCATCAACGTCGTTCTCAAAAGAAAAAGTAGCATTATAATGTCCTGTATTATTAAATACTTCATATTCTCTTGTATTAACATCGTAATAAAAAGTATCATTATTCTGATTAAATAAAGTATCTTTTTCAAAAGTATATAATACGTCTTTATCAGAAATAGCATTTACATTTACGTTTAAAAAACTAATTAAAATAATTGTAATAATAATAAATAAACTAATTAAAGTAAAATATAAATTATATTTTCTTTTCATTTTAAATAACTCCTAATCCTTTTAATATAACAGAAATAGTTGTAAATAAAATACAAACAAAAGAAGTATAAAGAACAACTTTTATTATTATTCTAATCTGACTTAAAGTATAATTTAAATCTGTTTTATATCTAATTTGTTCAACTTCAAAATCAGTAAATATTTCTTCTTTTTCAATCATAATAAAATCCTTTAAAATCCTTTAAAATAAAAAAATAAAAAATAAAAAATTATTCCTATTTAATTTGAACTAGGAACAAAATACATAATTATACCAATAACAGCAAGAATCGGAAGTAAAACAGTAAGTAGCATTATTACTGAAGGGTCAACTACGTCGCTTAAAAGAACTGCTGCTTCACCTGCTCCTGTAGCATTAGCAACAACAACTATATAATCTCCTGCCATACTTATAAGTCCTAAACCTAATGGGAACATTAAAGCAATAACCATTAAACTTACTACTGCCATTATTATTGGTTTAACTCCTGGTGGTGCCATTTTAATAACTCTCTTTTTAATTTTAACTTATTAAAATTTTTTAATTAAATAAATTAACGAATCATACTATTTAAATAAACTATTTAGAATCTTTTATTAAAAAGAAAAGAAAAGAATACGATTAGAATCCTTTTCTCAATTATATCATAAGAAGTAATTGAAATTAAAGAACGATTGATAAAAGAATTGGAATCTAATCATAAATCGAAAATTTATAAGATTTAATTAAATTAAGTATTAAATCTATTTAAACGTTATTATCAAACACAATTTCACTAATCAAAAATGGAATTACATTTCCATCATCATCCACTTTTCCTTTTGTATAAGTTTTATTACTTTGTTTTTTAGTAGTAGTAATTATTTGTTCTGAAGTATAACCATCTTTCAAATCTGTTTTCCATCTTTGCCAATTTTCAATTTCATGAATTGTTTTATCTTTATCTTCTTCCAACAATACAGAATTTTTCTTAATTCCCTTACATTTCCGGTCAGAATTAAAATCGTAAAATTTAGGTGAATAAAAAGTACCAATACCTTCATCTTCTACTTTTAACATCCCTAATTCTATTTCATTAACGTAATCTGAAAGATTATCATATCCTTCTTGATTAACAATTAAAGAATCAGTATCGCAATAATAAAGATTTTCTCTTTGTGCTATTTTAACGTATTTAATTAATAACATTCTTGAATAAGAAGTTATAAAAGAAGCAATTGCTACAAATGAATCGTAAGCATTTTTAGAAGTATTTCTTAACAAACATAATTGATTGTCTACTACATACAATTCACCTTCATTCTCAATTGTTCCTAAATAAGTCATTTGTTTATCAAAAGTAAAATCTGGATTTTTATTTATTAATTTCTGGATTCTTATTCTAATTATATCAAGATGTCCTTTTAACCAATTAGAATCTATATCTATTTTAAGATAATCTATTTGCTTTTGACCCCATTTTCCATATTGGGTATTTAACATTAACTTACAAAACTTATTATCAGTTAAATTACCTTCTTGTTTTGCTTTAGTTCTTATAGCATAAAAGAAATCTACAAATTCTTCAAAAATATGTTCTGTTTTATATACACTAATTTGATGAATTTTAATTATCTGTCCATACTTTTCAACAAATTCTATTTCCGGAGAACATAAAGAAATTTTAAATTCACCATATACAAATAAACTTTTATTCTTAATTTTACTAAGAATATAAGCATTATGTTTAGACAAATTAATAGTTGCTTTAATTATAATACCATAATTGAATTTTTTAGACTGTTCAAAAATTTTCATTAATTCTTCGTTAGAATGTTTAGTCTCATGGAACCAACCAACCATTTTTGTAGGTAATTTGTATCTTTTCATAGCATCTGGATACATAGAATTAATATCAAGTTTATAAAGTTTCTCATCAGATTGTCCAACCTTAAATACATCTGTTATACCACCTCTATAACTTTCTCTTTCTAATTTTATAGTTCTAATATGATTGTGAATAAATATCTTGAAATTCTCTGGATTATAAAACTTATGTCTAAAACTATTAAACGATAAAGAACCAGCAGTCGCTTTCATTCTACTTAAATCGTTAACGTCTAAGAATGAAACTAATTTCTTTATAAATTGAAATATAATTTCTGTATCTCTTTGACAATAAATTTCTAAATCCTTATCTGAAACGTTATCAAAATCTACTTCCAATTTAGGAAATCCAACACTTTCACCAATTTTTTCTAATTTCTCTGGAGCATAATTCATTGTATCCCAAATATGTAGAATATGTTTATCCTTTTTAAAAACTAGAATGAAAGTTTTATTCTTAACATATTGAGTAATTAATTCCCAATCTCTATTTAACAATTGATTAAATCCATCCAACATTTTAAAGTCAAATTGAGTATTATGAGCAAATAATAATGCTTGACTTATTCCTTCACTAAAAATAAAATTTTCTACTTTTTTCCAAAAATCATTTACGTTATAAAAAGTATAATCTTCTTTCTTATTTTCTTTTCTATTCCAAAAAATAGCACAACCCATCTTAAAACTAAGTATTTTCTTGTCTTTTGTCAATTGAATTGAACTACTCTCTGTATCTACAAAAATATACTCATTTTGTAATTTAAGAGTTTTATTTCTTCTAAATTCATGATTACAATTTTTTCTCATAAATCAATTCCTACACTTGCCAATAAGTCTCTAAATTCTTTATCAATAAACTCTGAATAGCTTCCAAATCCATGAAATATTATATTTTTGATTTTCAGTTTATATTTTTTCTTTAAATTATCTACTTGGTCCTTTAACGATTTTTTAGTATCGTATTTTACGTAGAAAATTTCATCTGAATCTTTAACATCAAATTCTACAATACCATAACTTCCTTCTTTCTTAGGCATTGGTAAATCATCTATTTTACTAATAGGTTCAGTAGGTTTAACTGGTTTTCTATATCTTATAGGAGTAGTTTTTCTTTTTTCCTCTTTAGTAGGTTCAGGTAATTTTCTAACAGTTCTGAATATTTCATAAAATTTTTGTTTTTTAATACCAAATCCTTGACTTTTTGCTTTCTTATAAATTTCGTTTCCTGAAAGTCCAGGATTATTAAAAATAAGTTTGATATTTTCTTTCTCTCTTTCAACCATTCTAATTATCCTATTTTTAATTTCAATTAATTTGTTATACACTATATAACGAACGTATTAATTTAAACGTATTTAAAAAGTAAAAAATAAAAAATAAAATTTAATTTTTCTTTAATTTCTCTAATTCTTCAACTAAATTATCAGTTTTTATTTGATTAACACAATTTTTAACAGTCATTTGTATTAATGTAAATTCATTAATCATTTCTATTAAAATAGAATGTTTTTCTCTTTCTGGAACTGTTAAACAATTAGAAAACTCTTGTATAAATAATTTAATTGTTCTTAAATCTATATCTGGTGTATTTAACAAAGTATTTTGAATCCATAATAAAAATTTTTGAAATTTAATATTAATTCACCTCTATAAAATAAAATAAAATAAAATAAAATAAAAAATTAATATTGAATTAATTCTACTTTATAAAGTTCAGATTCTCCCCATTTATCCAATACTACTCTCTCTTTCCAAATTTTTATTCGTTCACCAATTATAACTGCCATTTCTCCTTTAAAATATTTTTTAACTAATACTAATAATTGGTATCTAAAAGAACCAGCTTGACAAATAAATTGATGTTCAACGTCCATATACATAACGTCAATTACCCAAATCTTATCATCTTTAGATAAACCTTTTCCTTTAGGTAATTGAACTTTGTATGGCTCTGATAATACTTCCACTTCAATTCCATTTACAATACCTAAACCAAGAATCTCTAATTTTGGTTTAATATTAAGATTGGCTGAATTTTCTATATCTTCCTTTTTAAAACCTTCCATAAAATTGTCTATAGTTATTTCTTGCTTTTTTTCTGGCATATTTAATAAACCTCTTACTTTTAATTTGTTTTCGATAAAGGTTAAGTCCTTTATTCCTTAAAAACAAAAATTTAATTAATTCTTTTATTCTTTTATATTATTCTCAGTTTTATTTGATTTAATTTCCCTTTGTTGTTGAAAATATAATTTACCATTTGTTAATTGATATTTTAGTAATTCTTTTTGTAATTCTTGTTTTAATTCTACTAAATCTAAAGATATTTGTAAATAATTATTCTTTATATTAATAATAGAATAAATTGAAATCATTTGATTAAGTGTACTAAGTATATCTGTAATTTCTCCTTCATTCCTTTCAACTAATTCTTGTGCTTCTTCTTGAATTGTTATTTTAATTCACCAACCAATTATTTAAACATTCTGTACAATAAAGATATTCATTAGGTTTTAATTGTTTTCCACAAAATAAACAAATTGTCATTTTGATTCACCTTTTTTCAATAACATTTTATTTAAAAAAAGATATAAATAAATTGAATAATTTATTAAATCCATAATAGTGTCATTAATACTTTCATTTATTTTTCTTTTAAATCCATGATTACTTGGTTCAGTTTCAGTAAGTAAATTATTTAAACGAGCTATTTTATCGTTCATTCTTGTTAAAATTCCAAATCCATCAAATATAAGTAAATTTTTTACTCCATATTGTTTATTCTTGTATATAGCAAGTGTTTTACAACATTCAACAACTTTATCAAAATTATCAAATTCAATTGACATTATCCAAACACCTCAGGCATTACGTTTCTAAACATTATTCTTATTCTCTCAGCAAATTCTTTCATTTCAATTGTATTATGATGAGTCTGTCTAAGTTTAATGATATATCGCCATTCTCTAAGATTTGCAGTCATAAATATATTAGTAAGACAAGCATTAGGTAATATCTCTCTTGCTACGTGAATAGGAACTTTAAATGCTTTAACAAAATTAATATAAATATCATTAATTTCATCCATTAAATTTTTATAAGCATATACAACTTGAGGATTTTTAAATTCAATATCTTTAAATTTAAAATTATCGTGTTCTACGTAATGTTGAGATTTAATTGAAAAACTAGCAAGTCTATGTCTTGTAATCTGTGCCATAAAAGAACGTGAACATCCATTTATAAGAATAGAAATAATTGCGTGTTCTAAAACTGATTCGTGTTGATTTTGTATTATCTTTCTTATAAATTCTCTTTTTTCTTTCATAGATTCGTTAGAAAGATATTCTAATCCATAACATCCACGACCAGCAAGATATAATAAATTTACGTAATCTTTAGTATAATCTATTATTTCAATATCCATTTTTCTGCCTCATTTTATTAATTTGATTTTTTGATTGAAATAGTGTAAAAACATCTTCAGCATTCATTCCAGATAAAAGACACAGATTTATTAAAAAATGAAATATATCAATTAGTTCCATTCGAAATTTACTTACGTTAAACTGTTGATTTCTTTTCCATGGTTTCCAAGGTACTTCTCTCAAAGCTTCTCCAACTTCATCGTATAAAGCAAGAATTTGATTTTTAATTAATTCTATATTTATTGGATTATTTAACCATACTTTATCATATGGAATTTCATTTCCAATTAATTCTTGAAATTGTTTTTGTAGTTCAAACATTTTCTCTAATTCATTCATCTTTTCAATCATTCTGTTTAATTTTAATTTTTATCAGATATTTAAATATTATTTTAAAACTATTTAAATTAACCTATTTTAACGTTCTGTTTTTCTAATTAATTAATTTTTTAGATTCTATTTTTCTAATCCATTATTCAATGATTCTAAAATTTCTTAGAAGTTTAAATTTTATATTTCTCACGAAACACTACCTCATCCGGACGATATTGATTAAACAAACGTTCATCCAGAGAATAAATAAAGCTCCGACAGACATTTAGAATGATATGTCTGTGTCAAACGTTTGTTTAATTAATAGCACCCAAACGTATCCTTAAAGCTTGATAGATTGTTAAAATATAACACTCTTAAATTAGGGCCTTTTCGTTGATACCGACCCCTGGAGCTCAGGGGGTATCCAGGAGACGTCGTGGGGCTCTGTTTTTTTGGGGGAGTA
>Ga0209633_10003832_pt1 | contig 13753 bp, 15 predicted proteins | sample Cruoilmetagenom1_FD_187290 | JGI IMG/M metagenome (GOLD analysis project Ga0209633, IMG submission 187290) | Oil polluted marine microbial communities from Coal Oil Point, Santa Barbara, California, USA - Sample 1 (SPAdes) (version 2) | ecosystem: Environmental > Aquatic > Marine > Oil seeps ... | reverse complement strand
ATTTTGGAAGCTTTGACTACGATACCAAAAGTTCTCAATAATCCCGCTCCCGAGATAGGCATCAATACTTTCGATTCACATAGTATTCAATTATTGGTAAGGCCATATGTATTGCCAGATGATTATTGGGAGGTAACTTTCCAAACCAATGAAGCCATAAAAAGGGCCTTTAGCAATAATGCAATCAAGGTTGCCTATTCCGAAGGAATCGAAATTGGTAATATAGGAGAATAAAATAATTTTAAATTTCCTTATTTGTATCTTTGGCAGGTTCATTTTGGCGAGATTTTTGATGTTTCCATCAGTATGAAAAAATTATTACTTGTACTCACCTTAAGCATATCCTTTCTATCAACGGCCCAGCAATTGACACTCAGGAAAGGAGTAGTAATGGATCGTATCGCAGTAAATGATACCATTCCAGAGGATTTCGCACTTTTTTTGCCATCCAAGTTTGAAGCTTCCAAGGTATGGCCGGTGATTTTTATATATGACATGCAGGGTAGAGGTGATAAAGTTTTGCGGATGTTTTTAGAGGCGGCTGAAAAGAACAGTTATATCCTCGCTGCTTCAAACAATATAAATGATAGCTTGTCCCTGACTCAGAATGTTCTTATATCCAAAAGAATGTTCAATACTGTATTTTCCATGTTTAAAATTCATAAGAAAAGAATTTACACGGCTGGATTTGATAGGGGAGCAAGAGTTGCTTCTTTAATGCCGACTTTTATAAACCAAATAAATGGGGTGATTTCCTGTGGATCAACAATAGGCAATAAAGAGGTATTATCAAGTAAAAATCCATTTCATTTTATCGGGGTAGTTGGTAACAGGGATTTTAATTACCCAGAAATGGTCAAAATGGAAAAACTTTTCAATCTAATGAAATTTCCAAATCAGACCTTGGTTTTTGATGGCGATCACCAATGGCCATCCCTACAAATGCTTTCCCATGCAATGGAGATCTTGGATTTGGAAGCAATGGCTAAAAATATAATTCCCAAGGATTCGGTATTTATTTTTGAAACCTACCAACGGAATTTAAATTATGCAAATAGATTGATTTCTGAACATAAACCAGTAGAAGCATACCATAAGCTAGATGAAATAATGGACGTCTATAAACCTTTGATAAAGGTTGACTCTCTAAAAGATAGCCAGAAGGCCTTACGAAGAAGTCCAAGTTACAAAAGTCAGAATAGAAATCGTAAGTCAATTATGCTCAAGGAGTCCTTTATTAAGGATGAATATGACTATTCCCTTGAAGAAGATATTTACACTTATAACTATAACAATTTGGGATGGTGGAATTACCAAATGGATGTCTTGAAAAAATACAAAGAAAGTACCAATCGGATGCAGAAACAAATGGGCGCACGACTTGAGGGATATTTAAATGCCTTGATTGCGGATAATATTGATATTATTAATTTGAATAGCCCACTTGATGAAGAGGCATTGAATTTTCTTTGGATGTTAAAAACCATTACTTCCCCAGATGATTTTTCTTATTATCTTAAGGTAATTTCATTGAATGCCAAAGTAGAGGATTATGGCACTGCCTTGTATTATCTTGAGGAGCTTCTAAAAAAAGGGTATTCAAATGTCGATGAACTCTACGCCTTGGAAAATACTGCCCTATTCAGAATAACGCCTGAGTTTAATAAATTAGTAGCGAAGTATTTGAAAAAAGCGAGGTACGAAATCATTCAGGAATAAGATGTGGAACTTTAGAAACATCCCAATCTATCACAAGGCCTTGGGCAATGGACTCTGCGATTTCTTTCCCATACAAAACTTCGCATAAATAAAGGGCCGCCTCAAAACTTTTGGCACCGCCAGCTGATGTAATATATTTGCCATCATGCACAAAAAGAACATTATCCGTTATCTCTAAATAGGGAAATGTTTTCCGATAAAGTTCAATATCACTTGGGAATGTTGTAGAAATTACACTATCCAAAACGCCGGCCTTGGCCAATACAAAAGCGCCATCGCAATGAGAGGTCATATATAATGCATTTTTATTGACCCTTCTGACAAAATTCAGCATAATGGAATCTTTTAAATCACTGTCCAGATGATGTTCAGCACTTGGGACCACGAGAATGTCTATTTGGGGAATAGAATCATTCGTATAATCAAAATCGGGTAATATACGAACGCCTTCAAAAGTGGTCACCGGATCCAATGTGTTCGCAACCGTGAAGGTATTCATTGCCTTTATGCCTTTCCTAAATTGTGTATGCTGAAATATATCGAAAGGGGCAGTAAATTCTGTATTATAAGTACCATCCATTATTAAGAATGCTACATTATAACGTCCCTCTTCAATAAGGGGTAATGTTCTCTCTTTTTGCACGCTGGTATTTACTTGCTCTTTTTTAGTATTGCATCCCGTTGAAAGAATAAAGATCAAAAAAAGTAGATAGGTATATTTCATATAGTCACTATTTATGTATTCTAAAAAGACGCTGTAAAAGTAAAAGTAGCAATATTCCCAAAATGCATATAATGCTAACGCCATACCACGTGGATTTATAGCCAAAATTGGCAACCGAACGCATTCCGGAGTTATGCCCAAACACATGTGCTATAGAAAAGGAAATACTGTATAATGCCATATACTCTCCTTGATTCCCTCTTTTAGCACGGTTCATGGCAAAGGCATTCGAAAACGGGAATGCAATCATTTCACCTATGGTCACTAAAAGCATTCCCAAAGTCAATACTCCTATCCAGGAAATAAAATTCAATATTAAAAAACTAATGGCCGTCAAGATGAATCCAATGATTATATGCGAAATTTTAGACCAAGGCCTACTTTCCATATACTTGATCAAGGGCATTTCAAAAATAAAAATAATAAATCCGTTCATCGCCAATAACAGACCTATTTGAAATTCACTTAAGGAATGAATTTCACTATAGTATACAGGAATAGTGGAAAAGTATTGTACAAATGCAAATCCGAACAATACCATCGCGGCTATGAATACAAGGTACTTCGAATCGCTGTAAGCCGATTTGGGTGATTTATGATGTACATTATCCAATACAATTGATTTTCTAGGATTTAGTACCACTAACAATAAGACTCCGGCCAAAATGCATGTTAAGCCATCGACCCAGAACAATCCGCGATACCCTAAAGAACCAATGATAATCCCACCAATAGCCGGACCGGCGGAAAACCCCAAATTTATGGCCAAGCGAATCAAAGATACGGATCGTGTTTTGTTCCCAGTTTTACTATAAGCATTCAAGGCAACGTAAACAGCAGGCCTAAAGGCATCTGCAAAAACCATGAGAATGAATATACCTATACAAATTGCCCAAAAATCATCAAGAAATTGAATGCCTATAAAGAGCATTCCTGTTGCGATCAAACTAATCAGCATTACTTTATAAAACCCGAATCTATCGGTTAACCTACCTCCAATCCACGCACCGACAAGGGATCCTAGTCCAAAGCTGGTCATTATACTTCCAACATTTTCCAAGGTAAATCCCAGACTTTGGGTAAGATATAATGATAGAAATGGTATTACCATGGTCCCCGCTCTATTTACAAGTGTAATCAATGCCAGCCACCAAACCTCTTCAGAGAGTCCTTTGAAAGAATTTATATAATTGAAGTATAGCTGTTTCATTGGTTTTGGCATCAAAAAAATAAAGCCCGACAATACTGCCAGGCTCTATGATATTTTAAAATTCAAATCGAATTTAAGCATAAAAGCACTGGATCCACCTAACTAGATGAATTATGGAGCCTTTATATATCGATTGTTGACGCATAGTGGGTTATGATTTGAACAAATCTAGCTAAAATTCACATAAGTTGTACTTTTGTTTTCAAATGAATCACTAATGAAAGAAGCCTTTTTTGCCTTGTTTTTTTTAATGCTAATTGCTAGTTGTAAACAGGATAAGAAGTATCATGATGAAAAGAAAACGAAAACCGTGCTTTTGACGGATACTGCCTTGGAAGATATTTTGGAGTTTCAATCCAATTTGAATGAAGAATTCAAAAACCCCGAAACCTCCCCTTTACCGGATCGATACCGCAAGGATTTTGAAAATCTTGATTTCTTTCAGCCAGATACGAATTATGTAGTCAAGGCAAAATTTGTGTTGACACCGGATGCATTACCTTTTTTAATGCCCACAACTACAGATCGTAAATCTGAAGAAGTAGTATATGGTATTGCCCACTTTCAACTTAACGGAAAAGAACATCAGCTAGAGATTTATCAGAATAGGAAATTGATGCATGAAGAGGAGTACAAGGATTATCTTTTTCTGCCTTTTACTGACCAAACCAATGGTGACCAAACCTATACTGGAGGAAGATACATAGATCTTTCAATACCCAAAGGCAATTTCATCCTAATTGACTTTAATAAAGCCTATAATCCTTACTGTGCATATAATAAAAAGTATTCGTGCCCCATTGTGCCTAGTGTTAATGCGTTGGATATCAAAGTTATGGCGGGAGTTAAGGATTTTAAAAAGGGAATAAAATAAAAACCCTGACTTTTATATCAGGGTTTTAATCAACTCAGACAATACATCTACCAATTAAGTATTTTTAGAAAGAATAAATTGCCGCAAGTACGAATGAAGATAGGCTGCCAAGTGGTTCACCATCGCTATCTAAAAAAGCATCCTCAGAAGCACTATCAAGTCTCAGTTCTGGTTTTATGATCAAATCACCTATGGTAGCGCTACCGGTTAGCGTAACTGCAAATACACTGGCATCTCCTTCTGTATCAGAAGCTCCAATAGCTCCAAAGAAATCAGTTTCAGTGAAATATTCGCCTCTGAGTCCAATAGTAAAGTTCTCTGCAGTGGTCAATTGAGGATAGATTGCTGCACCTGCAAAACTGCCTATACCTTCAGCCCCATCGAAATAGGCTGCATTGATACCTAAAAAGAAGTCATCCGAAACATCAAAGCCGCCAGTGAAATCTACTTCAAAAGAACCATCATCTGCCAAGAAATTCAAATATTGACCACTATAACCCAATTGTGCTCCATAAGCGTATTTGCCATTTGGGTTGAATTCTGTTAAATCAGTTGGATTCATGACCGCCAACATGGCCGACCATTCATTGCCCAAGTCAAAATCAGCCTTTAATCCCGTATGGCTAAACGGGCCATAAGAAAATAAATAAGACGTACTGTAGTTGAAATTAGCCGCAGGTGAAATTACTTCGTACCCTAGGAACGTATTAAAATTACCAAATGTAAGCGTAACGTTATCGCTAACATTCCAATAGGCATATAGCTGATTAACGATGTCTCCGGTAGCAGAATACATTGGGGAAGCAAAAATTGCATCGGTTCCTCTCGGCCCAAACACCAAATCTGCAACGAACCCTACTTTTTCACCTTCATAACTTGCAATAACATTGGCCATGCCAAGGGCAAAACCAGGAAGATTCGCAAATGAGCTGCCAGGGACAGAGTAATTATCCCCTGAATTTGCGGAGTTTAGATTGGCTCGGTAATATGCGTCTATAGTGCCACTAAGAGCAAATTTTGGTTTAGCTTCTTCACTTTCCTCTTCTTGTGCAAAGGCTACAGCTGCCAGAAGCATAATTGCCAGAAGAACTAAATTTTTTACGTAATTTGTATTTGTAATCGTTTTCATATTTCAATGATTTAGATATCCCTTTTTAGAGATGTTTGTGTTTGACTGTAAATGATTTGAAAATTATTTTGAAAAAGGTTATAAAACGGAGCGTTCTGCAAAACGCTCCGTATTTGTTTGTTAATGTTGATTCATCCTAAAGTCATGATAAGCGTCCATTCCATGTTCGTGTAAGTCAAGACCTTCAATCTCTTCTAATTTTGATACACGTATACCCATGGTTTTCTTTAGCGCGAAGATTATAATGAAGGCCATTAAACAACAGAACACCGCAGCTGCGCCTATTCCTATTAATTGATACATCAACTGGTCTATACCAGCCTTGTCACCAAAAATACCTACGGCCAAGGTTCCCCAAATACCGCAAATAAGATGTACGGTTACGGCACCTACCGGATCATCTAACTTTATCTTGTCGATAAATGCAACCCCAAGAACAATAATAACACCTGCTATAAGGCCAATGCTAATAGCTTCCAATGGCGACATAAGATCTGCACCAGCAGTTATACCTACAAGACCACCTAAAATACCATTAAGGAACATGGTAATGTCAAAGTTCTTGTACAACACTGTGGAAGTTATAAAAGCTGAAATCCCTCCTGCTGCTGCTGCCAAACTTGTTGTAACCAATACCAGAGAAGTTAATGCTGGGTCGGCTGAAAGTACTGATCCACCATTGAAACCAAACCACCCTAACCAAAGTATCAAAACACCGGCAGCTGCAAGTGGAATGTTATGGCCCGGAATCGCTTTAGGTTTGCCATCTTCTCCAAATTTTCCAATACGAGGACCTAACAGGTAGATTGCTATTAAGGCTCCCCATCCTCCAACAGAGTGAACTAAAGTAGAACCTGCAAAGTCATAGAAACCTCCTTCGTCTCCGCCTAAGGTAGAAAGGAATCCACCTCCCCATTGCCAAGATCCAACTATAGGATATACCAGGCCTAGGTAGAAAATCACAAATATCATAAAGGCACCTAATTTAACACGTTCTGCCACTGCTCCTGACACAATGGTAGCTGCCGTTGCTGCGAACATTCCTTGAAAGAGAAAATCGGTCCAATATGTATATCCGCCATCGGCGTATTCAGGGGTTAGCCCATCAGCTCCAATAGGAAGGCCAAACCCGCCAAAACCTAAAAATCCATTAAAATCACCAGGGTACATTAAATTAAATCCCCCTATGTAGTACAACAAGAGTCCTACACATATAATAAAGACATTCTTGAATAAAATATTAATTGTGTTTTTTTCTCTTGTCAGCCCAATTTCCAATAAGGAAAAACCCGTGTGCATAAAGAAAACGAGGGCCGTACACACCATCATCCAAACATTATTCGCTGTAAATAATCCTGCATCCATTTCGTAAAAGTTTAGTTGTTTAAAATTTAGTTGATTCCTGAGTGTCCGTTTTCTTTGGTCCTAATTCTATAGGCCTCGAGAATTTCGGAAACAAAAATTTTACCGTCGCCTACATTACCTGTATATGCAGATTCCAATATAGTTTCCACTGTTCTTTCCAAAAATTCATCGGAAATGACAATAGATAAATATCTTCTTTGGATATCGCTAGTACTATAAGAAATACCTCTATATACATGTCCTTGTTTCTCATTGCCAACTCCCGTTACATCCCAGTAACTAAAAAAGTTTACCTCAATTTGATGCAATGCATTCTTTACATCTTCAAATTTGGATTTTCTAATAATTGCCTCGACTTGTTTCATAATTTATTTATTGATTATTGCAACAAATATATATATTAAATATATAACACCCCTAAATAAATAGAGGGTACTTATGGTATTTTTGTTATTAATGTAAATTATACCCCTAAAAATTAGGGGTAATAACTATTTCAATACTAAATTTTGAATATATGAAGATGTGGATCTATTCAATTCCACGGCCTATTGAAATTAAACGGACTTTTAGCTAAGTTCTTTACGGATTATTTAAGAAAAACCAATAAATGATAAATAATGTTGAAAAGCAATGTTAGATGGAAGCTTGTGTTATTTTATAATAACCTAGATAGCCATAGCCCTAAAATTACCGCGAATATACCTACAGCAATGCTAGCAATAGTATAAAAGGAAAAATAGAAAATCTCCCCTGATTTAAGTAACGTCTGATTTTCCAAAGCGAAAGTTGAGAAAGTGGTAAAGCCACCACAAAATCCGGCAGTCAATAATAAGATTTGGTTTTGGGATAGTAAATCACTCTTATAGGAAATGCCTAATACTAGTCCTATAATAAGACAACCAATAATGTTGACTAAAAATGTTCCTAAGTAAAAGTGTTGAAAATAGGTGTTAAAAGCTCTAGATATAATAAACCTGAGTAAGCTGCCTATACCGCCACCTAAAAAAACAAGTAATAATTGCTTCATGGGCATTAATTACAATTAAGATATAACTATGCAATCGGAAATGGTAAAAATTATATCCCGAAACTCGTCTTGTTAACGATATGATATTAAGAATTATTCTAAAGGTAAAAAACTAAACGGCTTTTTTGTACTTGGACGCAACTAAATCCAAAGGATAGATTTTTGAAATGGTAACATCGGAAATATTTTTGGGAGTAGAGCTGGTCTTTTTATTAACACTGTAAAGACTAAATAGCATCATTGCGGCATTTACGCAAATTAAGATTAAAAGTATGGTAAAGAATGTCATCATGAAATTGCCCCTTTAAATGATTAACGCAAAATTACGTTGTTTGGTATTATATACGGGTCAAAACACCTTAATTGTTGTAAAAGTGTTAATTTTTGTGGTAAATACATATTTTATGTTAATTATTAAGGATATACTTAATAAAGAATAGGATTAATAAGAAAATAATAAAAAATATTCCCACCCACTTAACACCCTTATAATTTTTTGCATGCAATTTTTTATCCTTCTTATAGGTAAGGGCAATGACCAAAGAAAAGACAATAATAAAAAGAATGGCAAAAATTAATTGTCCGATACTGAACATAATATATATTCAAATTAGTTATTCAGTTAATTAAAAAGTAAGAAGTGTTGAATTTACTCATCAAACCTAGTGAATTACTAAGTGCGGCTTTTGGGTTGTGGATAAAATCATTCAACATTTCTATGTTCATTTAATATTTTTACACAAATCTAATCTAATTGTATAAAAATGAAGCATAAAATAAGTGCGGTAGAATTATTTCATAATTCTTTTGGTTTAGGGGTTTCAACGAGCATGAGAGCTGATTTAGGTAAGAAAAAAAATTTGCTCCGATTCAATTTGATGGATGAGGAGAACAAAGAATATTTTGAGGCAGCCAATAATAATGATTTGGTTGAAGTTGCGGATGCCTTGGGAGATATGCTTTACATTTTATGTGGAACTATATTAGAGCATGGTATGCAGCATAAAATAGAAGAAGTGTTTGAAGAGATTCAACGAAGCAATATGAGTAAATTAGGTTTAGATGGCAAGCCTATTTATAGGGATGATGGGAAAGTACTCAAAGGCCCAAACTATTTCAAGCCCAATATTGAAGGTATTTTAGACAAATAATAAAGGGCCTTCAGAGGCCCTTTATTATCATTATTATGGGGTATAATCAATTACACCTTAAATCTCCAATCGAATTTATCCTCACTTCTGTTATATTGAATATCGGTAATTCGCTTTTTTAACCTTACGGCATAACCATCTGGTATTTCCGGCAAATCATAATCTTCATTTCTATAACCAAAGGTTGCGATAGGTGATACTACAGCAGCGGTACCTGCACCGAACATTTCTTTTAATGAACCATTTTTTGCGGCCTCAACGACCTCTGAAACAGTTATTTTACGAACCACCAAAGGGATGTGTTCATCTTTGGCAATTTCCAAAATACTCTTGCGGGTAATTCCATCAAGTATTCTGTCGCTGGTAGGTGCAGTAATCAATGTATCATTGATTCGCACAAAAATGTTCATTGCTCCCGCTTCCTCAATATATTCGTGGGTGTTGTCATCTGTCCAAATGACTTGGTTATACCCCTTTTCAATAGCTAATTGTGTAGGATAGAATTGTCCGGCATAATTACCCCCGGCTTTCGCATATCCTACCCCTCCATTGGCTGCTCTTGAATAGGTCTCTTCAATCAACACTTTAACCTTTCCAGAAAAATAGGCTCCAGATGGAGCACAGGCTATCATGAAAGTATATTCATCGGCCGGCGAGGCGTGAAAACCATCGCCCGACGCAAAGACAAATGGTCTAATATATAATGAACTCCCAGATTTTTTTGGAATCCAATCCCTATCCAACTTTAAAAGCGTTGTAAGGCCATCCATAAAATACGCTTCCGGTAATTCGGGAATTGCCATTCTTTTTGCAGAAATGTTCAATCTTTTGCAATTGTCCAAAGGACGGAAAAGCCAAACTTCATCATTCTCATCCTTATAGGCTTTCATTCCCTCAAATATTGATTGACCGTAATGAAAAATCTTTGCAGAGGGGTCGAGGGTAATAGGTTGATAGGGCATAATTTCAGGTAGTTCCCAAACACCATTTTTGTATTTACAAACCAACATATGATCTGTAAAAACAGTGCCAAAAGCCAAATTGTCAAAATTTACCTTATCAATTTTCGAAGTTTTGGCCTTCTCAACTTTTATGTTCATTGTACTGGTCTCCATGGAATACTATTTATTGAATAAAATTAGAAAAATATCCTAATCGGTTCTTCTTTTTTTCTTTAAAAATGACCAATTTTACAAAGCAATCCGAAAATTTGGGAAATATGAAAGGTTTTAACATACTTGTTGCGTTATTGTTATTCTTTTGGTCCTGTAAAGGGCAGGAAACTAAACAAGAAATTACTGAACAAGCTTATAATACAAATGAATTGGCTTCATTTGGTGATAAGATCTTGGCCGATGGCAGCATTTCAAGTCGTGAAATGATGAAAAAGTACAATAACATGGCAATAGCTGATACGACCAAAGCGAAGTTTATCGCTGTCGTTAAGGAAGTTTGTCAGGCAAAAGGATGTTGGATGAAAGTTGAATTGGATGACGGTAAGGAAGCTATGGTGAGATTCAAGGATTATGGTTTCTTTATGCCAAAGGATATTGGCGGTAAAGAAGTTATAGTCAATGGTTATGCATTTGTTGAGGAAATGAGTGTTGAGGACCAAAAACATTACGCTGAGGACGGTGGTAAATCCGAGGATGAAATAGCAAAAATCACTGAACCCAAAAAAACTTTTGGCTTTGAGGCCGATGGTGTTCTTCTAAAGAATTAATGCAGCGCGAAATAATAACAACTGCCGATGGTTCAAAGACCATCCAACTAAAGGAATGGAATGAGCAATACCATTCCAAACACGGCGCTATTCAGGAAGCTTATCATGTATTTGTTAAACATGGTCTGAGTTTATTCAAGAGCCAAACAATCAATATTTTGGAAATTGGTTTTGGCACGGGACTAAATGCTTTTATTTCTTGTTTAGAAGCTTCAAAATTGGATTTGAAGATTGTCTACAGGGGTGTTGAGGCGTATCCCGTTTCGTCTGCGGAACTTTCGCAGTTGAATTATATTTCAGAATTAAAAGCCGAAGATTTTCGACAACAGTTTCGACAAATGCATGAGTCTTCGTGGGAAGAAGAAGTCTTGATTTCTAACCGTTTTGCTCTGTATAAAGAACAATGTGATTTTAAGGAAATCAATACCCAAAACTGTTATGATTTAATTTATTTTGATGCCTTTGGAGCTCGCGTTCAACCTGAATTATGGACAGAAGATATTTTTTCAATCATGTTCAAAGCACTTAAAAAAGGTGGAGTTTTGGTTACCTACGCTGCAAAAGGGAGCGTAAGAAGAGCAATGCAAGTAGTGGGTTTTGAAGTAGAACGGCTACCGGGACCTCCAGGAAAACGAGAAATGTTGAGAGCAACAAAATCCTAGTTTAAAGATTCTTCTTTGTTAAACAAGCTGGTTTCTTACGACAAGCTTAACAACAGCAGCCTCTCACTGTTAAATTGAAATTAAATGCGATTATCACTGGGTTATAATCCCATACCTTTGTGCCATGAAGTTTTTGATTACAGGAGCGACGGGATTAATAGGGCGGGTCATTGTTGAATTAGTCAATCAGCAAGGCATACCAGTAAATTATTTGACCACTAAAAGGGAAAAGATTATTGCAAATGAGAACTTTCAAGGATTTTATTGGAATCCAGGGAAAAATGAAATTGACCTTAACTGTTTTGAGGGAGTAACTGCCATTATTAATCTTGCAGGGTCGACAATTGTCAAAAGATGGACGGCCGAATACAAGAATGAGATTCTGTATAGTAGAATAGATGCTTTGAAAACGCTGAATCAAGCATTGGGTAAAATAGATACCAAGAACATAACCTCATTTGTTTCGGCTTCAGCCATAGGTATTTATCCCAATTCAATAGGCAAATTATATTCAGAGGATGAAAGTGAGGTTGATAAAAGTTTTATAGGTGAAGTTGTTAAGAAATGGGAAGATGAAGTAAAAGCTTTGGAACATTTTGGGTTTTTGGTCTCAAAAATTAGAATTGGATTGGTTTTATCCAAAGATGGTGGGGTACTGCCAGAAATGACAAAATCGATTAAATCTTATGTTGGTGCTACATTTGGTTCGGGAAAGCAATGGCAATCCTGGATTCATATTTCTGACTTGGCCAGAATGTTCCTATTTGTTGTGAAGAACGAATTAAGTGGCACTTATAATGGTGTAAGTCCCAATCCTATTACTCATAAAAAAATGATTATTGAAATAGCCAAAGTGATGAATGCGCGATTATTTCTTCCTAATATTCCGCATTTTTTAATGAGACTTATCCTTGGGGAAATGTCTTACCTCCTTTTTGTGAGTCAAAGAGTGAGTAGCAAGAAAATTGCAGTGGAAGGATTTGTATTTGAATTCCCTAATATCGCAAATGCCCTTCAACAAATTTATAATGGCGGCTATATGGATGATCTTCAAAATAACTACAAAACAGAAGATTATTTACCTTAAAGTATAATTAATTACGATTAATCTTAAGTACAGCCAAAGAATTACATCAAATTTAAGTAAAGATTGGTGACATTTTGACATTTTTAAAGAAATGGCAGTACTTTTGCCATCTTAGAAAACAAGATTAAAACTGCTATATTCAATGAGTAAGAAAGATAAAGCTGAAGAGATAGATAAAACAATCTCCGAAGAACAGTTCAATATAGATATAGAGAACGGCCAAGAAGAAATTGTAAACGAGGAAGCGTCAAAGACCTTGGAAGAGCAACTTCAAGATGAATTGTCAAAAGAAAAGGACAAATTTCTTCGTCTTTTTGCTGAATTCGAAAACTATAAGAAACGAACCTCAAAAGAGAGGATAGATTTATTCAAAACTGCAGGGCAAGAAGTTATTGTTTCCCTGTTACCTGTTTTGGACGATTTTGAACGGGCTCTGAATGAGTTGTCAAAATCTGAGGATAAAGAGATGTTCAAGGGTGTTGAACTGATTAATGTCAAATTACGTGAGACACTTAAATCAAAGGGAATGGAAGATGTTGGAACGCAGCAAGGGGATACTTTTGATGCGGAAATCCATGATGCCATAACCCAAATACCCGCACCTAGTAAAAAGTTAAAGGGAAAGATTATCGATGTAGTTGAAAGAGGTTATAAACTCGGCGATAGGATTATTCGTCATCCAAAAGTGGTAGTCGGAAACTAAATATCAAGCATGAAGGAAGATTATTATGAAATACTCGGTATAGGTAAAAATGCATCAGCTTCAGAAATAAAGAAAGCCTATCGCAAAAAGGCACTGGAACATCATCCTGATAAGAATCCTGGTGACACAAAGGCAGAGGAGCTTTTCAAAAAATCTGCAGAGGCTTATGAGGTCTTGAGTAATCCTGATAAGAAAGCACGGTATGACCAATATGGCCATGCGGCTTTTGAAGGCGGGGGCTTTGGTGGCGGCGGAATGAACATGGATGATATCTTTAGCCAATTTGGCGATATTTTCGGCGGCGCATTTGGTGGCGGTGGTTTTAGTGGTTTTAGTGGTTTCGGCGGTGGTGGCCAACGTAGGGTAAAAGGTAGTA
>Ga0209633_10003831_pt1 | contig 13753 bp, 9 predicted proteins | sample Cruoilmetagenom1_FD_187290 | JGI IMG/M metagenome (GOLD analysis project Ga0209633, IMG submission 187290) | Oil polluted marine microbial communities from Coal Oil Point, Santa Barbara, California, USA - Sample 1 (SPAdes) (version 2) | ecosystem: Environmental > Aquatic > Marine > Oil seeps ... | reverse complement strand
ATCAGCGCCTTCCTGATCTGGTTTGGTGTTAATTTCAGACAAGCCAGAGGTAAAGTCGCGACCATTTCGCTGATGATAGGCAGTGCTCTGGCCATTCTCGCCCTGTTGGGATTTTTACGATTGATTTAATTAAAAAAGCCCGGTACGAAGACCTAGCCGTTCAGTTAAGGTGTTGAAATACCACATCTAAAACCCAATATACCCCTTATACATCAATGTATTAGGGGTATATTATTATGCCGAAGAAATCTTCTGGAAAACAATCAAAACCTCGTATACCTATAGAAATCAATGGGATACAGGTAAATTTCTGTAAAAATCCTACATGTAACAATTTTGGAGTCCCTGCTAGCCAAAAACCACAGCGCGGGAAAGTTCGCGCCCAAGATAAGGATCAGTACCGACTGACCGGCGGTAAAAGCAGTCTAATTGCGTTAAAATGCTGTCTTTGTGGGGAATATCCACCTCTTAAAAGCAACTTAGCAGTGCACGAAGAACTAGAGAGGATGGTGTCAGATATAACACCGTTACCAAAACCTTCATGTCCAAACCAGAACTGCGAAAATCATACAATCCCAATTACAGAGGGTAATAATAATTATCAATCATTCGGTAAATCACATTCAGGCTCAAAACGGTATCGTTGTAAGAGTTGCCATAAAACATTCACCGTCGGCAAACCAACAATAAGGCAGAGACAGTCTCATAAGAATAAAATGATATTTTCATTGTTAATGAATAAATCCCCATTCAGAAGAATTTGTGAAGTAGCAGAGATAAACCCAGAAACACTGTACCAAAGAATTGATTTTTTCTATAAACAATGCCGGGCGTTTAGTGCCCACAGAGAACAGAAACTACTTAAGGGTAAGAAATTAGGTAAATTATATCTTAGTACAGATAGACAGGATTACATTGTGAATTGGTCGTCGCAAGACGATAAACGGAATGTAACACTACATGCTGTAGGCAGTGCAGATAATATTACGGGCTATGTATTTGGAATGCATCTTGATTTTGATCCATTATTAGACCGTAATGCTATCGAAGAAGATGCTTTAATTACAAATGACTATAGTGAACGTCTCCCATATAGAAAATATGCCCGACTATGGCTTAAAGAGGACTACTATGATGCTCTACGTCAACGAAAATCAGCATCAAATACCAAAATAGGCGATCTCAATTCAAAGATTGTGAATTCATACAATGATAGCGCGTCTAGAGTTGATGTTGAAGTTCCTTCAACTCAAGATATTGATAGTAAATTACCTTCAAAAGGTATGCAGATTCATTCCGAATATACCCTATACGCCCATTTTTTCTATTTAAGTAAGCTGTTAGGAGGTGCTAAAAAATTAAGATTTTTTCTTGATCAAGACTCAGGGATACGTGCTGCGTGTCTAGCCCCATTCTATAAAGATGTAATCAAAAGACGGGTAGATGCATTCTATGTGCGTATCAATAAAGACCTCACAATCAATGAAAAACGGCAGGCATTATCTGAGAGTCGAGCTGTGTTTGATAAAGTGCGAACTACAAACCCAGGAATAACTGATAAAGAAATTGAGTTATTAATGATAAAGAGCAGCTTAAAAAATATGTCTTCTATTGGGCACTGGAAAGATAAATGGCTAACGCACCCATTCCCAAGTATGAGTGAACCAGAAAAGGCTGTGTGTTTCTTAACTGACCTTGGTGACTATAGTGAAGATCACTTAGTACGTTTGCATTTAAAAGCATCTTTGCATGCAATAGACCGATATTTTATGCAAATACGCAGAAGGCTCTCATTGTTGGAAAGACCACTAAGCACATCGAGTGGCGCGAGAAGAACATGGCATGGATACTCTGCTTACAATCCAGAAATTATAGTTAAGCTCCTGATGATATTCCGGATTTTCTATAACTACATTCTTATTGGTAAGGACAAAAAAACACCCGCTATGCGGTTAGGTCTCGCTAAAGCTAAGCTAGATATTGAAGATATTATCTACTTTAAGCAAAGCTGAAAATAAATTGATCAATATACATCTAGCCAAAGATGTCGAATAGCTATATCCCCAGGTTTAACGCTATCGGTGTGCTGCCATTTTCGGCAGTGAGAAGATACATAGACTGCTGGCTTCTTTCTTGTTTTAGTACAACGCTTTATGCCAGTTATTAGACAAAATTTTGTCTTATTTCCTCTTTTATCAAAATACGATGTTAAATCATCAGGCAGTTTCTGATTGGTGCGAACATATCCAAGCATTAATGCATGAGGCATTCGCCATGCATAATCACCGGTTAAGAACCTGTGAATGCCTTTAGTCGCATATAGGCCGATATTTCTGCTTCCATTATCAAGAACCTTACATTCAACAAAGATTCCATCGTGTAATGAATCTATTGCTTCCTCTCGAGTACCACTAATATAAAAAATTAAATCAGGTTGTTTTTCAATGTGGGTTTCATCATAATTACAAAGATCATTCCCTCTGTGTGGTCTCTCAAATGTCTTATCGTTATACCCAGGAGATGTTCCATTATTACGAATATGATCTAACTCTTTTTGTAATTTATTCGTAACTTCAATTTCTTTTCCATGTGTCAAAACATGGTTCATTGACTTTTTCTTTTGCAATCTAATCCATGCTAATCGAATTGCATTTTCAGCAGCAAGTATAAATCTATCTTCAATTGCTGGATGCGTATAGTTTTTATCTGGAGGACAGGCTAATGTATCGTTTATTGTCATTGTTTATTCACTTTAAATACATCGCCGCGTTGCTTTAAGATATCTAAAGCACATATTCTTGCTCTTGTCTTAGTCCAGTAGCGATACTCATTTAATAAACAGACTGTCAAATAACCTTGACCTCTTTCAACGAAGATTCTTGTTGCGTTTGCTTTTTTACCTAATTCTGAAAATATCTTCTTTAAATAATCAACTTGAGATATTTCATTCTCTGCAACGCTAGAAACTATATCAATAAACGACCATGCTGATGAATTTTCATAATGCAAAGTGACATCTATATGTTCATCTGTAATTTCAAAGAAAGGATTGAGTGTATCTTTTAATTCTTTGACGAAGGAATTTTTAAGTCCATTAGATGGCGCTTGAATGCTTCTGTTGATAGAGGTTTTATAAGGCATTCTAGTTTGTAATGTGTCTTCGATAACCTGTTTATCTGCATTTGATATGTCATATAAAGAAAATACCCATTTGTTAAGCTTGCTCCATGAAGGAGTTTTGCTATTTATCATATCTTCTACTAAATCGGCGATCTTGCCTCTATCCTTTTTAGGTAGTTTTTCATACGGGATCACAGGAAAGGAATGAACGTCTTCTTCAAGATATGCTCTACGTTCGACACCAAATTTAGAACTTGTCATCAATTGGTAGTAGATAAAAAGATCGCTATTTGACAGTAGAAATAGATAAGAAACTAAGTTTTTACCATTAGGATGATTAGCACCACTAAAACCATAGAATGATTCGGAGTATATAATTGGTTTTTTACTAAAAGATAGCATGGCTCTATAATTTTCTCGACTCTCACCAGGGCCTTCACTGATCAAAACAAGTGGCGGCTGATATATTTCTGTGACTCTTGTCCGATTCAGTTTCTCTTTTGAGAAATCTTTTAGATTTTTCTCATTTATTAATAACGAGACTTTATTTTCTGATCTAAAATCTTTCCCTTTTAATTCAAGAATTTTAGAAGCATCCTTAGCAGTACCATTCTGATAACCTTGGCCACATGATATATTTTCCAGTGATTTCCAATATTTCCCTAGAGGATAAGCCAAGGTGGGTTGCTCTTTGTGTAACACATTATCTTCATCATCATATTCTTCGATAACAGCAGGCTTCATCATTGAATTAAGACGCTGAATAATATCAGCATCAAGGCTAGTCCCTCTGTAAATCGTTTTAAACAATGAAGGAGAACTCACGACTGAGGACAGTTTAATGGGAGTGGATGCTTGATAATCAACTCTAAGTCTTGGTGTTTTATCAATATTCCGGTCAAGTGCAGGGGACACGAAATGGAATAAGTCATTTTTGTTAGGCAAATGATTTTTAGCAAATAACACGCAAAAGGGTTGCGTAAGTGTAGGCCATATTTTAATTATGTCCGCGCCGTTAAGAATACCGGTCACCCGAAGTGACCTAAATAGCGCCTCTCTTGCATCTGAACCTGAATCAGCTCTTTTAAAAAGTAACCTACCATGCAAAACAAAAGACATAGTTGCATTAGGTTTAGCCCATTCCATAGATCTCCAAACAAATGGTAAATCTGGGATATTATCTGGATTAGTGTAACCACTGGATAGATCTAATAATGCACCTGATTTATCTCTAATTTTAATAATTTTTCGAATTAAAGATGTAGTCTGTTCTTTGAATACTTTATTATGTTTCATGCCCCAACCTGTCCAGGGCGGATTTCCAATTACAAGATCGTATTGATTTTCATGACCTTGTGTTGAAGCAACATCCAAACTACCAAAATGCGGCCTATCTTCATTGTGCTCGCAGGTATCAATAAGAATGTTTCCAATCAGTTTTTCAAACTTAAGATCAGTAGGTGGTTGTGGATTTGGATCTAACTCCAACGCAGTTAAGTATAAAGCGAGTGCTGCTAATTTTAGTGCAGAAGGATTAATATCAAATCCTCGTATTTGTTTCATTAGAATGCTGCGAATTTGACGAGTATTTGGTCTTATCCCTGTAGCTTTCCACCGTTCTTCAACAAGCTTTCTAAGAGCAATTACCAGAAATACCCCAGCACCGCATGATGGATCAAGTAATTTAACTTTATCTGTATCACTTGTCGTAACCCCAGGGAATGCTTGCTCAACCATAAATTCGGCAATGTTACGTGGTGTGTAATGAATGCTCTGATTTTCTGCGGTATCTTTAAAGAATTTATGGGCATAACGCTCATACACCTGACTAAGCAATCCTACTGGCACATGAGCAAAATTGATGTCACCCCAATCCAAATGCATTTGTCCAGTCGCGGTTGTTCTATACAATATTTTCGATAATGCTTTAAATATGCAGTAATTTGACTTACTAAGTCTCTTAAAGAATGAAGAGTAATTATTGCTGCTTAAAGGTAGTAATTCACCATTGAATGTTTCGTCTAACCAGTTGCAAGTAATTACAGAAGTTTCTGTATCACCAAATGCATTTTCGGGTGAGGCATTTTTATATAGTTCTGGAAAGGTTTTGGGGTTAATTATGGAACGATCAATGAGGAACCTTGTAAACAAAGCTCGACCAACCAGTGACAAGACATCTTCATGCTGCTCGCGCAAAGACTCATTTTTGAGTAAATCTTCTGTAACAACAGATAATAATTCTAAAAGCAGTTCGTGAACTGCTAAATGTTGACTTTTACTTCTTTTCTTGCTTGGTACGAGGGATTGTAATTTGTTTGGCATCTCACCCATTGCAAGGTCAGCAACAAATGTTTTAGCCTCTTTGTCACTCTCTTTTACAACAAATGGTGTAAGTTCATTCTTAGATAGCGATACGGGATAAACATCAATTTGCCCATGATGCACTACCGCTAATAACTGAGCATCACTTCGACATGCCAGGTTTTTCTTGAGTTCTGTGAGCTGTTTATTTTTTAGAGTGATATCCTGAGCAAGATTAGTAGACGAGACCACATAAAGAAGTGGTTCATTATTGGTTTCAATAACAGCATCAGGCCGGATACTCGTTTCTAATGCTTTTTCGTCATTCGCAAGAGACAATAGATCAAGATAAGCAATTACCTCATGACCAGGTTTATCAAAGAACTTAGCAGACTCTTCGCTAACTCCGAAAAGAGACAGTTCTTTTAGCAATGTTCTATGTGCTACAGACATTGTTATCTCAGTGACCTTAAATTCCCCTACTCTCAATAATAAGTATTATTGACGAATATTCATTATTTGAATATATTATATACTATTATTCATTTATAGAATAGTTTATATTAACTAATATTATTTCTCAAATGGCAAAATTTATATGCTCAGTGTTAAAGAAATCATCAAAAAAGCACGTGGAAACAAGAGCCAAGAAGCTTTTGCCAGAGAAATAGGCAAATCTCAAGGCACTCTTTCCAAGTATGAAACAGGAGAAGTAAGCCCTCCTAGCGAGGTATTGGAGCATTGTATGCATCTCCTGAATAATGATGAATCTCTCTCTGACACTGCCGCAGATACGCTTGCAAATCGAGTACTCTACGAACTCAATGCCCCAGAATACGACAAAATTCGCCAGATCATTTCCTTTCTCATCGACACAGCTAAAACTGACACCAAGCACCCAGCTTAATTTTTCTCTAAATAACCCAAAACTTCTTGGTTGGCGAGCACAATCTGTTGTTCTGCTGGTGTTCTCATTTCTGTAAATCTATCCAAGCGCAGCTGAACAAGTGTATAGACCAGCATAGCTTGTCTGACCCTCAATTGAAGCTCCCCATTGTCCATCCCAAAATCTCGCTCAATCACTTTTTTCTGTCCATGCGTCAAATCAGGGTGGGGGCACAATCGAAGGATTATTTTCGTATTCCACGCCTCATCCATATCCTTTTTCTGGCCTGACTCACTTTGGCTTGCGGCCTTCATAATCCTGCCAAGCACAAAATCACGAAAATCTTCTTTCAAGTGACAATAGCCTCTCACATGGTAACGATATCCATCAAAAACGAGGGTATGCGGCGTCAGCCGACGCTTAGATGATATTGGTGAAGACATAGACTGATATTCAATTTCGACTGATCCCTCGCTATGAATCGCATTTATTATCTGTTTTAGAACAATAGGGTCGGTGGGTCTTAGCGGTGAAGGAATTGTAGCGGTGACCAAAGTCAATCGTTCTGCCCAGTTGAAATAATCAGAAATATCTGGCTCGAAAAAAAGCGCTTGGAATCGTTCAGACGGCTCATAACGTTTTAGTGAACGGTTAAATACCGCGTTATTCGGCGCGAGGTTTTGATATAAGGCAAAATCAGCAGAGGCTTGCTGTGGAGAAATCCCAAATGTCTTTATCAAGTTAGAGCGCTGTACGCCTCCTTTCCAGTAAAGACATCGCTCAATTTCTTCAAGTCTTTTGCGGACTTCAAATTTTAAGTCGTGTGATTTCATTACATGCTATGGCATATCAAATTACAAGTTGAAATAAATTATACATGTATAATTATGATTAGGCTACTAAATAGACTATTGACAGTCTAGTAACTAGATAGTAAATTTGGGTATAAACAACCCGCATTTAACCACGGTAAATGCTTCGAGGAGAGAAACTGTCGTGTATGGACTGCGTAGAATAATTCAGATTGATGGTTTTATTCCGGGCATTAGAACCGTTATTGAGCTTGATGGTCATTCAATTGTTAATGGCACCAACGGAGCTGGAAAAAGTTCCACACTGAAATTGCTATCATTTTTTTACGGGGGCGACCCCAGCCAACTTGACTCACATTCAGCGGGTCGCGATCCATTTGCACAGTTTTACCTACCCAGGCAAACAAGCCTGCTTATCTTTGAATATGCCCGTGAAAGTGGCCTGTGTTGCGCGGTGGCATATCGCAACAAAAGCGGTACGAAGCACGTATATCGGTTTTTAGAAGGTGGATTTGTCGAGGAGCGATTCAGTCAGAAAGACACTTCCGGTAAATCGATATATCACAAAGGGCACGACCTTAAAACGCATTGGAAGCAGTTGGATTTAAGTTGTTCGCAACAAATAGAGGTGGTAACCGATTACCGAGCGATCATTCAGAACGACTCTACCCTGATCAATCGTTTGGCTGATAGCAAAGTGTTGCGTAGGATGGCGGCAAGTTACTGCCTTGGTAGTCGCAAAACACACATGCGCTATATTGACCGTATATGTGCGGCAATCATTAGTCGTAGCGGCAACATGGAACGCATGAAAGATATGTTGGCAAACATTATGAGTGAAGATGGGGTTGTGTTTCCTGAGTCTCCTATCCACCGATCAGACGCCTCCCTGGCAAAAGAGATTAATTCTCTACGTGAATTTGAAAAAGAAATCCCCCGTTTGAAGGAGGTACTCAAGCGACATCATGAACGTCTTGACGTGGACACTGTTCTTTTTTCCTACGCAGGACAAGCTTTACATATAGAGGGGGAATTGAAAACTGATGTTGCAGTTAAGGAACAGATCATCAAAAGACTGATCGATAAACTGAGTGATCTGACAGGTGAATGGAACTCTCAGTACGAGGAATTGAGCACGAAGGAGATCGACGCCAGAAATCATGTGAATAACTGCGAAAATCAAATTAAGTCACTCAATCAGCAGTACAGTGATTACGAAGATCAAAGCATGGATCAAAAGGTTGCGGATTTCGACAATCTGAGCCTTTTTATCGACCGAAAAGTAGAAGCGGCAACACGTTATTCCGCCCTAAATGAAGATGTAAAGTCTGAAGAAAATGTGCTTAATCGTGAATTGAGTAGCGAAAGAGAGCGATACGAAAAAGAACGTCAGTCAGCTCAAAAACGGCTGGATGCCGAGCGTTTGTTGGCGCAAGAAAAGGAACGGGATTATAACGAAAGGCGTGAACTGATCAACACACGTGAATATGACGCAAAAGAACAAGCGCGTGAACAGGCTAATCCTGAGCGAGAAGAGCTAAGGAATGCCAGAGCGAAGGCATTAGCACAAACCGAAAACGGTGGTCGTAACGATGAAGAATCTCTCGAACTAAAGACGATAGAGAATCACGTTGAGGAGTTGGAACGCAAACTCGACGAATTGCGTCAGCAATCTATTGCAAAGGAGGCAGTTTGCCTTCTAGCCAGACAGGAACGAGATGAAAGAAATGAGAAACTAACCCGAGTAAAACGCGCCCATTTCCATGCTGCGGAGGAATTAGACCGGCTGCACAAGTTAGCCTATGCAGAAGATGGAACATGGCTGAAAAAGCTACGTGAAAGCGATCCTGGTTGGGTTATGCAGTTGGGAAAAGTGATCGACTCTGATCTACTTCAGCGCAAAGATCTTGATGCGGTACATGTCACCGATGAGGGCGAGGCTCTATTTGGCTGGACATTAAATTTGAATATGATTGATACACCCCAATATGCAGAGTCAGAAGATCAATTGAGGCATGAATATGTCACTCAGGAAGTGGCCGTGCAGTGTGCCAAGGAAGATGTGGCCAAATGTGAAAAAGCATGTGAGAAGGCGAACAAAGCGTACAAGCTTGCCGATGTTGAACGTGAGCAGGCTCAACGAGTGCTTCGCCAGGGAGATAGCCAGAGAAATGAAGCACAGAGGCATTATAGAGCACAGAATAAGATTATAGATGAAGCTATAGCAGAACGACGCCTTGCGGCAAAAAAAGAAGCGGAGTCGGTTAAAGAACTGCTCACCGATTTTGAGAAATTGCTGACGGATCGCCTTCAAGCTATCAAAAATCTTTATTGGAGCGAAACATCTGAATTGCAGGAAGCGTGGAGCATTGAAAAAATCCGACTGGATGAACAGTGTTCTCGATTTGAGACTGAGCTGGAAGAAATTGGTAAGCATCATAAGTCAAGACTGAAGGAGATCAAAGAAGACTACATTAAAGCATGTAGTGATAAAGGAATTGATACCGACACGTTGGAGACATCGCGAAACAACCTGGAGCAGGCTAGAGAAAAAGTTAGAGCAGTTACAGGCTATGCTAGCGCAGTGAATGCTTATAGAGAATGGTTAAAGACTGAGTGGAAAAAGCGTGACACTCTGTTTTCATCGTTGGATCGTTTTCGAAAAGATCATGCACAGATTGTTGAGGAGATTAAAGATAAGAAACGGCAGCATAGTGCGCAAAAAAAAGAACTGAATACAGCAAAAACGGATGAGGAAAGGCATCTCAGGGAGTTGAACGAAAAGAGTGAGTGCATCAGTGTGCTAAAGCCACGGTTAGGTTCTTATCTGAAAATGACAGAAGCCTCCCCACTTTCAATGCCATTTGACCTCTTGCTACAGGAGATCGAGTCTGCATTAAATAAACGGGAATCTCTAAAATCAAAATTGATAACGGATATCCAGAGTGTCAACAGTAAAATTGATCAGTTTGGTGAAACTCAAATAGCCCAAGCGTGGCAGCGAGCAAAAGATAATTTGCGCCAAGAGCTTGGGTTCGATGATGCGTATGATCACAAATTTTTACTAAATCTTCCTCAAGCGTTGGAAATATTTATTGGGGAAGAAGTTAACAGTATCAAAAGCGCAAGAATTGAGTCCCTGAGAGGTGTCGGTAAAGGATTAACTGATTTCTTTGAGAAACTACTTGTCGTGCACAAGCGAATAAAAAGTCAATCCAAAAAAATCACGGAAGCCATTTCAAAAAATATGTTGATTGATGCGCTTTCATCAATGGAACTTGAGCTGAGCTCAAAAGTTCAGACTATTGATTATTGGAACTCCTTGAAAGGATTCTCTGAAGCGTGGCAGGAATGGCGTGAATCTGGAGAGGATAGTTTACCTGATCAGCAATTCATTGATGAAATGAGCACACTGGTTAATGCGTTACAAAGCATTAAGTCGGGCCATCATCTGAGGGACTATTTTGACTTGCACATTAGAATGGTTGAGAACGGCAATGAAAGAATTATTCGTAACGACAACCAGCTTGATAATTCAACCAGTGATGGTCTCAAATATCTCGCCTTGTGCGTAATTTTTATTGGCATTTCTCGTCTGCTCTGCCCCGATAGAGATGTAAAGCTGCATTGGCCAATTGATGAGTTGGGTATTTTGCACGGTGAGAATATTTCGCGCCTTTTTAAAATGTTGAATCAGGGTGGAATCGTGATGGTCGGTGGCTTTCCGAGTGAAGATCCAAGCATGCTTCGGCATTTCACGCATCGTCAGGTTATCGATATAAATAAGGGGATTCGGATTATCGATATTCCTCAATCCTCTTTAAGAGAACGAGCGATAGCGCGTCATAATAAGGAGGTAAGCAGTGAAAGGATTAACTAATAGTGATTTATTTGCATCCTTGGTCGAGAAACTGCTGGCAGGTGAGATTATTTGCGAAATAACAGATGAGTCGCTTTACAGGTTTTTACAAGACACTGTTCACCAACAGGATGTAGACGGATTCCTTCGCCGGATTGGTCGTGTATTGCGCGTTACACAGGACGGTTCAGGTTTTTTTGCAGCCTACCGAAACCTGAGCGATTCATCCATAAAACAACAGATCAAACGAAATTTTAGCGAGGTGATTAATGACCTTGAGCCATTGGTGAGATGGCTTCGCTTGGCATTATCTGCTGAAAAAATGGGTAATCCGTTACAACCTGGCGACACTCTTCGCGGCAGCGAACTGTTGAAAGCGATTGAAAATGCACCTGCCTTGGTTGAGGAGTTGGATCGTTTATCCAGATCGAAGCTATTTAGCAACAATAGCACGGGTGCTAAGAAGCAGCTTGACGCTATACTGCGACGTCTTTGTGAAAATGGCTACCTTGTTGCCAGAGGGTCAAGTGGTTCGGTGTATGTAGCAACGGGTAAATGGGCACGGCTATATGAGTTACTACAATTTATCGGGGCACATGAGCAGTTAGAGGGAGTCGAGGATGAACCCTCACAAAGAGAGTTTCTGCATTGATCACCCGCGATGAGCTAAAACGCATCTTCAGGTTACTGAGAAAGCATGAAGATTTGCTAATTACCGCTTATCTTGAAAATAGCGGTGTGGTTGATGAGGCAGAGGAAGATATTCGTGCTGTTGAGTCACTAATCAGTTCTCGGCTGTTATGGCGGCCAGATGATAGCGAGGCTGTTCGCCTGACTCGGGAATTATCAGGACTTTTTGAGCGAATACTGCGCGACCCACGACGATTGACCGTAGATGCTGACATCGGGGGGGTCATCAACAATATTGAGAACAACATCAACCGTTATAAAGATGCACTTCGTAGCGGTTCGCGTGATGATGTTAACCACTATCAAGGGCAGGTGGAACGTCTTGTCGATGACCTAAGGTGTAGCCTGTTGGATAGTTCAGGCCATCTTTGGCAAAAAATCAACAGTGAGTTCGGCTACGTGACCTCACTAGATTTGAAGATCAAGGAAAACGAGGTGGTTTTGAAACAAGCGAAACGCCTGAATGACAGTCTCGAATTGATCAAAGTACCAGAAATGGACGAAATGGCTGGGAGTGACCCTCATTTACGTCGCTACTTGCATCGTTGGCTTCTCGCTTCCGTCGAACTGTGCCGCAGGGAAACAGTTGATGCCATGCACAAGCTCAATGAGTTGCTGTTTGAATATCGGAAGCAACAAAGGCTGGGGTGCTTGATCGATGCATTCTATCGCCGCTACCAGTCCAGTCCGGGGTATATCCCGCTCGATTATACCGAAATGGGTGAGATTCCTTCGGTATTTAATCAGGTCACCCCTGTCTCATTGACTGGTCAGCCTGACATTATTGACCCACAACAAGAGTTGGTTTTAACGGAAATAATCACTGGTCTTCGTAAAGAGCACGTCGCTATTGAGGAACCTGAAGTTCTTGAGCTCATCGGCGTTCAACCTGTTGAGCCCCCGATTGAAATTCTGCTTTCACCGTTGCGACAGGCTGTTGAGAATTTTTACCTTATGGCGGTGGACGCAGACCAACCGCTCAGCGCTGTCGATTATCGACCATCCGATGACATTGAGTCAGATATTGAGCTATGGCTCTATGCGATAATTGCGCGTTATAACAACATGGACGAGAGTGAGCGTATTCTGTTTGAGATGACATACCAGGAGTCCACAGATCCAGTATTTAGTGGACGGCTTCTTGTCCATGATGTGTCGATCAGACTTCGCCTTGACGGTGATGTTGTTTTGAACACGAGAGATTAGCAACGTGTCTTTATCGAAAAAAGCTTATACAAGTGTACAGCGAGTATTGCGAAATCGCACTTTGAAAGTGGCCTTGAATAAGGTTTGGCAGGAGATTCATGATGAACTTGGGGTTGGTGATCTATCGTCTCGGCATCTAAATTTATCATTGCATGATCATGCAAGGCTACGCGAATGGTTTGAGCTAGATGCGGGCGCTGATCCGCTTACAACGGATATCACCGGCAACCGTTTGGAGGCAGCTTCTCTGGTTAGGGATGAGAAGTGGGCAACGGAGTCAGTTTTCTCTGGTTTAATGAAGGTTAATGTGATTTCTGGTACGGTGCCGTTAACGCAAGGTGAAGCTACAACTCCCACAGGCACACTACTCGAAGTGAATGCTAATAATGTACTTGTAGATCGTATCAAAGCAGTCGTTTTGGTGGAAAACGGTATCGTGGCTCGCCATTGGCATCAATGCCGTATTCCTGCTGAGTTATCCAATGCATTGATGGTATATCGCGGACATGGCAACGAGAGCGTAAAGTGTGTTCGCGAGTGGATTGATTCCCTTCCGCAGTCGGTCATGAAGGTTGGTTATTTTGATTTCGATCCAGCAGGAATAGGCATCGCAATTGATTATAGAATGGACGCGATTTTAATCCCTGATCCATTAAGTGAACGACTCATTGAAGGCGTCAATAATAAGCGCGAGAGCCATGACGCCCAATTGGCGCATCGTCCAAGGTTAGGAGAGCAATTACCAGCGTCCTTGCATAAAGTATGGTCGTGGATGACAGAAAATAATAGGAAGTGCGCTGTTACACAAGAACGTCTATTGGTTATGGATTGGTCGTTGCGCATATTGTCGCTTAGAGGAACTTAATAAAAAGATATTAC
>Ga0209633_10003830_pt1 | contig 13755 bp, 15 predicted proteins | sample Cruoilmetagenom1_FD_187290 | JGI IMG/M metagenome (GOLD analysis project Ga0209633, IMG submission 187290) | Oil polluted marine microbial communities from Coal Oil Point, Santa Barbara, California, USA - Sample 1 (SPAdes) (version 2) | ecosystem: Environmental > Aquatic > Marine > Oil seeps ... | reverse complement strand
AAAGATTGATATTCTGATTAAAATTTATTTCTCCGGTAATGGCCTTAAAATATGGCTCAAAAATACAAATCTCGGGGCTCCTTTTTGCTAGTTCATCAACTAACAATTGCAGGTAATGTCTCTGATTATCTGTATATACCTTTCCAAATAAAGCTACTTTCATCTATATTTTGTATTCTTTAACGGTCAGACATGCCGGCCAATGTTAAACGGCAAATTTAACCTAAAAACCCCAAAGAATTAGTAATTAACTTTTTTTAACGAAGGAAGAAGACAAGTTAGAACATTTGTATTCAATGCCATGTTGATAGGTACTATCTAGAATTCTCATTAATTTTAGTGAACTTGTAAGATGGCTTCATGAATATTTCGATAATTATGTAAATAATATTGATCCTATTTTTTCCAAGAAACGTTATATGGGTGCCACAAAACTAATATAAAAGCCTTTATCATTTTGTTTGTTAACTGAGATCTCCAGCCTCAAAACGATATCATAATAAGAAATCATATCTATACCGACACCTGCTCCCCATAGAAATTGGTTTGATAAGGGATTTAATTGGTAAGAAAATTTATCATCTACATATGCGGCATCAAAAAACAAGTTTGCATACATGGCAAAAAAAACTTCACTAAACTTTGTTGATTTTATCCATTTAATATTAAAATCAGTTTTTGGGATAATTTCGAATTTAAGGTTCGACTTAACAACCCCTAGTCTCTGACCATCTACAACATATAACTCATAACCTCTGATTGTATAAGGATGATAACCAAGTCCTGATTTTATAAAATAGGGTGGGCGGTTTTTCTGGTTTGAGAGTTTAACTCCAAAATTATAAGCAAAATACCAGCGGTTGTAAATCCTTAGATACTGATCGAAATTTGCACCAATAGAATAATCATTAATCTGGTCATCGAATAAACCAAATCCAGTTTTCTCCAATTGAACATCAAAATAATACCCAATTAGGGGGTATGGTGCATAATCACGAAAGTCCAGTTTAAAAGAATAGCCCAGCTTAAAATAATTATATGTAGTTTGTGAAAACGCAAAATCAGGATTTAGCATCAAAATAGTATCCTGAAAAATAAACTGATTGAACCCGATGGAAAAACCGTGCAGATAATTGTACTCAGGACGAAAAGTAAAACTCACATCGGCAAAAGTTAATTTCTGTGCAAAGCCATCAGTCGAGTTATAATATTGCTCTTTGTTATCAATTGTTTGGTAAGCAACTTCATGATTAAGCTTAATACCACCAGCAACACCCATTCCAAACACCTGATTTTTCGTTAAATATGGCATTCTCCATCTAAAACCTAGTAGTATATCATACCCACCCTGAAGTACGATATTAAGATTCTCCATCCTTCCTCTAAAATTCTCTATCCGTAAGTCGAGTCCATAATTTATACGGCTAAAGTCTCTTTTATCCCACCATGAATTAATATTTCTATCAGCAAACTGAATAATTGGAATTGGCCATATATACCACCTCTCAATAACCGAAACATCAATATTACAAATGTCACCAGCCGTATTCTTTGTTATTGTAACAAAGTTAAATAACGACCGGTTCATTAGGTTCTGTTGGCTTTTAACAATCAAACTGTCAAGCTTCCACATCTCAATTTTATTGCCTACCTGAAATTCCAACTCACGCAATATTATTTTATCCTTTGTAATTTTATTGCCTTGAAGTACTATGGAATTAATAGTTAAAAGCGAGTCACTTCCTCCTACAATATTAGAATAAACAACCTTATGCGAGATTGCAATTAGCAATGCAATAAATAGTAAACGAAAAACTCTCACAAACTTTATTTTTTAGTAGTATTTAAGGTGATTATTAAAAATTCCTCAACTTCAGTTAAATATTTAGATAATTGATAAAGGAGTCATAATTATCTTTCAACTCACTATAATCAACCTCATCTCCAAAAGAAGCATTAACCTGATAACTAAAGCGCTCAAATGTTTGAAGTATTGAACCGAGATCAAGCTTACTCACTTTTATAATGACTTCTAACTTAGTAGAATTTACTCTGGATAATATATATGAGCTGAGAACCTTGGCATCATTCGACTCTACGATATTGGCAATCTCGGTAAGGCTGTAGTCGTTCACACTAACTTCCAGTACAATAACGCCACCAGGAGAATCAACCGACATACTAAGTGCAAAAAAGCTTATTATATCGTTTTGAGTAATGCAGCCAGTGTACATACCCTTATTATCAATAACCGGAATTAACGTAAGCTTTTGATTACTTGCTAGCTTTAGGACGTCAAAAATATACTGATGTTCAACTACATAATAGTTATCAAAATGTATATCCTCTTTTTGTAATTCCTTGTTTAGGTCATCAAGATTAAAAATATCCTTCTCCGAAATAACACCCACAAAACGCCCATCATCAGCTACCGGAAAATGACCTACCTTGTACTCGTTCATCCTCAGTAATGCCTCATTGGCATTATCAGTTAGGTTGAGAGGCAGTATATCTTCTTTAATCAATTGTGATGCAATCATTAGTAATTATTTAATGTGTTTTCTCCAATTTAAACTTCGTAACAAAGTCCGTTACGATATCGATTCAAGCATATTTAAATAGTTAATATACCTGAATTCTACAATATCCCCTTTTGAAACTGCTTCAACAACAGCGCACCCAGGCTCATTGACGTGTTTGCAGTTATTAAACCTGCAGTCATGCATCAGATTCCTTATTTCAGGAAATCGTTGCCCAAGCTCAACCTTATCAAACTCAACCAGGCCAAACTCTTTTATACCGGGAGTATCAATAACTTCACCTCCAAATTTAAGTGGAAACATATTTGCAAATGTAGTAGTATGAACTCCCTTGCTATGATATTCTGAAATTTCACCTGTTTTAAGACTTAATGATGAGTCGACACTATTTATTAGTGCAGATTTACCAACCCCAGAATGCCCTGACAATAAGCTAGTTTTTCCTTGTAGATTTTCTTTAAATTCAGGCAGACCTGTTTTGTTAGGTACTGAAGTTACCAAACAAATATATCCTGCATTTTCGTATGCGTTCTTTAATAACTCGAGTTTGGCAATATTACTATCATCATAAAGATCAAGTTTATTGAAAATTATTATTGCCGGAATATGGTAAGCTTCTGCTGTAGTTAAAATTCTATCAATAAATCCAGTTGAAGTTCGGGGTTTTGTTAACGAAACAATAATAACTACCTGGTCGATGTTTGCTGCAATAATATGTGTGTCTTTGGAGAGTTTTGTGGCTTTACGTATAATGTAATTTTTACGTGGATGAATTTTTTTGATTACACCTGTACCATCATCTTCAATTAAATCAAAGTCAACAATATCACCAACAGAAATGGGGTTCGTGGTTCTAATACCTTTGGTTCTAAAAAGTCCTTTTAGTCTGCAGTTAACAATATTGTCGTTATCACACATCACTGTGTACCAGCTGCCTGTAGATCTGATTACCTTGCCCGTGAAAGATTTTGTCATGAAAAGTTATAATGCTTTTTAACTGGTTTTTTAATATCCCAAACACACGTCAATCCATCTTTGAATGTAACAAAGTCGCCAGGAACAATATTATAATTTCCATCATCTGTTTCGACAGAAAATTCTCCATCAATAATATAGCATTGCTCTTCTCCTGAATATGTCCAGTCAAATCTCGATACCTCCTTTTCCCAAATTGGCCATGAAGCTATCCCTAATCTCTGCCTTTTCTCCTCACTTAATTTCTTGATAATTTACCTTCGACATCCTACCCGTTTAAATATTTAACATCTAATTTGATGACTAAATTACAAACATTTATTATATTTGATTAATTTTTCACAAAACCCACTCTCAAATGAGCTTGATAAATTACCTTTCATTTGCAGTTTCACCGATGCTAATTATAGTTTTTATCCTATATCTTAAATTTAAATTTTCGATAAAGAGTTTTGTAAATATTCGCAATGCTATATTTTTAGGGATAATTAGTGTTGCGCTTTTAATTATTGCAAATTATCTTATAGAGCTTAAATGGGATGGCAATTATAAAAATATGCGTCGAATGGCGTTCTTTGTTTTTGTTGTTATTGCTTTTAGTTCAGAGCTTGGTAAATATATTCCTTTGAGGTTTTCATTTTACAAGCTTAAAAACTTTGGAGGGCCATTGGAAGGGATAATTTACTCAATATTTATCAGCCTTGGCTTTTCTATGGTAGCGACTGTTCTGTACGCATTTGGATTAGTAGGTTCACTTGATAGATTTCATAATTTCACTGTATTTCTATTCACATTTCCTTTAGCAAATTTAGTTTTTGCCATTGCCATGGGATTTTTTGTTGGAATGGGAAAAATACGAAAGAATGCTTTCATTGACTGTACAACAGGTTTGTTTGTTGCAACCTTCTTCCATGGTCTATTCTATTTTGGATTTGTAACCTCCGATATCAGGCTACTAATTTTTGATGCCGTTGGTTTTACAATTATTGGAATAACCTTCATTGTAAAATCTGTTTCCCTTAAAATGGAAGACAGAAAATAATCTGAAAAAATTAAATTGGATCTCTAGACCTTTTTCTCTTTTTTTTCCTTCAATTCCAAATTATTAACTTCCAACTGTTTCTTTATATTTGCTTCTACTGCGTTAGAGCCTTTAAGGTATTTTCCCATAAGCAATGCAATTATCATAGTAAGATACAACTGACCTGCAAAGCTTAGAAATATTGCAACATTTTTAGCAAGTGGTGAGCTTGGTGTAATATCACCGTAACCCAAAGTAGTAATTGTTTCAAAACTGAAATAAACGAAATCTGTAGAGCTTAAGGCATTTTTATCTAATATGTCAATACTTGTAGGATCTGTTGCATATAAAGTTCTGAAAACTATGGCTCCTACAATCCCAATTAAAAAATAAATATTTACAGATCGTAAAAACTCCAGGCTTCCTACTTCCCTGCTCTTAGATATTCGAATAACCGAAAATACAATTATATAAATGAAAAAGAACATTGTTATAATTGAGGTTGTATGAAGTATGAAATCAAGTTTCAAATAGGTCGATATCCATGTAAATACTGTTAATATAACAGCTAAGTAAAGATATCTGATATGCCTGTCGGAAATACTTATTACTGCAGCAAAGAATATACCAGAAACCGTAATGCTATACAACTCTGGTATTATTTCAATATCTGGTGCCAGTCCGATTATAAAAACAAAAATAAAATTAAGTGAAAACAGAATAAGATTGTGTTGTAATTTGCGTTTGCGCGTAGATAAAATTTTAACCTTTACCAGTTTTGTAAAAATACTCATGTTCAAATATATAAAATTCAATAAAACAAAAATAAAATAGTACGCTGATTTTTATGATTGTTATGATTTTATATGATGTTGGTATTATCACAATATTTAAAATTAGTGATACAATTAATATAGTATAGAGATATTTGCCTAACTCCTTTGGCTATTTTTGCTGATTGAATAACACTACTAAATCTTGTAACTATGTTAAATTCTGAACTTGAGAAATATATAGAAAATCACACTAGTGATGAAAGTGAAGTACTATATAATCTTGATAGAGAAACTAATATCAAAACAACAATGCCAAGAATGCTTTCAGGCAAGGTACAGGGCAAGTTTCTGGAGATGATATCTACAATGATTAACCCTGACAGGATATTGGAGATAGGTACATTTACAGGTTACTCAGCCATTTGTCTGGCAAAGGGTTTAAAATCTGAGGGTCTGATATACACTATCGAATCAAATGATGAACTCGAAGAAATTATTAGAAAGTATATTGAAAAATCAGGGATGAGTAATAGAATTACTTTGATAATTGGTGATGCCTTAGCTGAAATACCAAAACTTGATTCCTCCTTCGACCTTGTGTTTATTGATGCTGACAAAGAGCAATATTTACAATATTATAACCTTGCAAAAACCAAATTAAGGTCAGGAGGCTTTATCCTTGTTGACAACGTATTATGGGGAGGAAAAGTTCTTGACAATAAAAATCCAGATAAAGAAACAGAAGCGATTCAGGCTTTTAATAATCATGTTGTACATGATAAAGATGTGGAACAGGTATTGATTCCTCTACGAGATGGGGTACTGTTAATTAGAAAGATATAATGAACCACCTCGCAGCAAGCTAATATGAGATGGCGCTTGAATTTTTGCGTGACAATATTCAACAAGTAACTATAAATCGAAAAAAAGAAGAATCAAAGCACGTGAAAAATCGCACGCTAGTACAGTAATTTTCTGCTAAGTCTAATTCGTCTTGTGCTTATAACTAACCAATTTCAACTCATCATTAGCCTTAACTATCTTTTGCTTAAGGGTTTTCTTATAATCCCTGGTTTTCTCCATAACATCAGAATCACCTGTTGCTATCATTTGTGTTGCCAGAATACCTGCATTTAAAGCTCCATTTATCCCAACTGTTGCAACCGGTATTCCAGGAGGCATCTGTACAATAGCTAATAAAGCATCCATACCATCAAGTGTAGCATTAATAGGAACACCTATAACAGGTACAGTTGTCATGGAGGCAATAACACCAGGTAAATGTGCTGCCATTCCAGCTCCGGCAATTATAACTTTAATGCCATTTTTCTCTGCGTTTTTTGCAAATACCTCGACCTCTTCGGGTGTACGATGTGCAGAGAGTGCATTTATCTCAAAAGGGATTTCCATTTCATCTAAAAAAGTAGCTGCTTTCTCCATCACCTTTAAATCTGATGTACTTCCCATAATTATACTAACGATTGCTTTCATACTCTTAAAATTTATATAAATGTAAGTCTGCAAAAATAAATAAAATGCATTTGGTAATAAAGTGTTAGTTTTTATCTTTGTGGGTTCTATTTTTGCCGATTGTAATTGGCATATATTTCAATACATTACAAAAACCATCTTAGATGAAAAATATTAAAATTCATGATAAATATTTTGAGCCGTTTATTCTTTTTGATAAGATAGACAATGCAATAAGCAAGCTAGCTGATAACATTAATAAGGATATTGAAGGTAAAACTCCCATATTTCTTGTTATTCTTAATGGCTCGTTTATGTTTGCTGGCGACCTACTCAAAAAAATAGATTTGCCATGCGAAGTATCATTTGTTAAACTGGCTTCATACGTTGGTACGCAAAGCACGGAGAAAGTTAGGCAGTTAATTGGCTTTGATGAAGATATAGTAGGCAGAACAATTATTATTGTTGAGGATATTATCGATTCGGGAATTACAATGGAGAACGTATTAGGGCAACTTGAAAGAATGGGTGCTGCCGATGTTCGTATCGCAACACTACTATTTAAACCTGACGCTTTTCAAAAATCATATAAAATTGATTACATCGGATTGGAAATCCCCAATGATTTCATCGTTGGTTATGGATTAGACTACGACAGCCAGGGAAGGAACCTGAAAGACATATATAAAATTATTGAATAGAACTAAATATTAAGAAAATGCTAAACATTGCTTTGTTCGGACCTCCTGGTGCCGGAAAGGGAACTCAATCGAAAAAACTGCTGGAGAAATACAACCTTACATATATTTCAACCGGAGATATGTTAAGGTCGGAAATTGCCGAAGAATCTGAGTTGGGATTAAAAGCTAAAAACATTATTGCTGCGGGTGGGCTTGTACCTGATGAGCTTGTTGTTGAGATAATTGAAAAAAGAATCAAATCCAATGAGAATGCCAGAGGAATACTTTTTGACGGATTTCCCAGAACAGTCGTACAGGCCTATATTCTTGATGGGTTGTTACTTAAGCTAAATACATCCCTCGACATGATGATTAGCCTTGAGGTACCGGATGAAGAACTTATTGAAAGACTATTGCTCAGAGCAGAAACTTCCAACAGACCGGATGATACACTCGATGTAATCAAAGTAAGATTGCAGGAATATGAAAACAAAACAAAACCTGTTGCTGATTATTATCAGGATCAGAATAAATACCATAAGCTTAACGGTGTTGGCTCTTTAGATGGAATCTTCGATAATATTGTAGACCATGTTGAAAAAAACAAGAGTAAAGAATATACAAATATTGTTCTCCTTGGAAAACCAGGTGTTGGAAAAGGTACGCAGGGACAATTGCTTGCGAAAAAGCATAACCTGGTTTATATATCAACAGGGAAACTCTTAAGAAGAGAAATAGCCCTTGGTACCGAGATTGGTAAAATTGCAGCTCCATACATGGAAAAAGGAGAAATAGTACCTGATGAGATACCTATTAAATTAATTGCAGATCAAATAAAAGAGAATCATGATGCCAATGGGTTTATATTTAAAGGTTTCCCGCGAACAGTAATACAGGCATACATTCTTGACGGATTATTACAAAGAGTAGACATGAGAGTGTCGAACATGATTGAACTAAAACTCAATACTCTTAACGCAATTAAAAGGCTTAGTAAAAGAGGTAAGGATAAAAATAAGGCCAGACCTTATGATGTTAGTACTGAGCTGATTGTAAACCGCCTGGAACAATACAATGAAAAAACAGAACCTGTTGTAGCATTCTATCAAAAGCAGAATAAATACAGTAAAATTAATGCAGATGGTAGTGAGGAAGATGTTTTTAACAGATTATCAGATGAAGTTGAAAAGACATTAAAAAAGAACTTTTAATTCAAAGTACAACAATCACCAACAAAAAAAGAGACTGCCAATTTTGACAGTCTCTTTTTTTTTGTTTGCTTAATCCTATATTATGCTTTATAATGCCCGTTTGTTGTCGCATCTTTAAGAGCAGCATTTATACCTTTCTTATTAATGATGCGAATACCATTTGCACTTACCATTAAAGTAATCCACTTACCTGTTTCCGGTACAAAAAACTTTTTTGTATGCAAATTAGGTTGAAACTTTCTTTTAGTCTTAGCGTGTGAGTGACTTACATTATTTCCTGAAATCACTTTCTTTCCTGTTATCTGACAAATTCTTGACATCTTTCTGTAGTTTTTAATCCTGTTCAAAAAAGGAGTGCAAAATAAGACATAATTTTTCAATTATTCAAATGATTTTAGATAATTATTTTTTCGACCTAATTTCTATAGAGATAAACACTGAATTCATATAGTTTATCAACGATTAATTAAATGACATAAGTAACCCTACACCATTATTTGTTAATCCAAAAGATAGACTTGTATTTCCATTGACCATTTTCATTGCATTTTTATTATTCGATGCTTTTATTCCACCTGAGACCCAAACTATTATACCCGCATTTGTTAATACTCCCCCACCAAAATATAGAGCTGATACTATTCCAGGCACACCATTATTGCTAGTGTTACTCCGAAGTATAAGAGCAGCAGTTATTCCGGCCCCAACACCGAGAACGGTTATTCCTATTCCTACATTTCTTTGCTTTAAGGCAGCCTGATATTGCTGATTGTATACTTCATAGGTGCGTTCCTCATAAGACCATGATTGTTCAGGTGATGCACCTGAAGTACTTGGAGCTACATAGTGATTAAGAGTAATATACACGCCATTTCTCTTGATGGCAACAGCTTCAATAACATTTGATATCGAATCTTTTATATAATAAACCGTATTTCCATCTTTCACATTAGTGATTTTGCATTTACGAATACTTACTTTGCCAATTGCAGGATATATGATATCTTTTTGAGCCTGCATAATTAATGAACTAAATATGAGGGTGATTATAAATATTGGGTATCTCATTTGCCTTTTAACTATTTGGGTTAGTTTAATGACCAAATTTAGGAAATTTTACGACTTATATAGAGTGATAATAAGAAAACAACTAAATATTATACATAGTAATAACTACCAAAAAATTACATTAAATCTCCTTCTTATTTGGAAAGACATATAAATTACTTAAACATGTATCTTCATTGAAAATAATTGTAATTTTGTTCCTTAATTTTTTCTTATTACAATTTAATCTAAATTAAAATAGTATGTCAAAGTTCATCACAAATCACGATGTAACAGATGCATTAAAAGAAGTAATATTTTTTGCAAAGCAGAACAATATTGTTGATCTGAACATGATTGATGATATTGAAATCAAAGGCAATGATATAAAGGTTTCAGTTGTTTTTCCAAAGTTGGATGATCCGGCTGTTGGCATTGTTTACAATTCGATTGTTAGTACCCTTAAAGATAAATTGGGTGATGATATAAATGTAGATGTTAAACCAATTGCCGAAAAAGACAAAGGACTTGGTCCATTATCCGGTGTTAAAAACATTATTGCTGTTATTGCGGGAAAGGGTGGCGTTGGTAAATCAACAGTTGCTGCAAACCTTGCAATTGCATTATCAAAAACTGGCAAGACTGTTGGGATACTAGATGCTGACATTATGGGACCGTCAGTTCCGATGATGTTTGGTGTTGAAGGAGCACAACCAGGAGTTATCGACAGAGAAGGAAAACCAATTATGGTGCCTTTGGAAAACCACGGCGTAAAGATTCTATCACTTGGATTCTTCGTACAGCCCGATCAGGCATTAATGTGGAGAGGCTCAATGATTAACAATGCTTTTAACCAGCTCATGAAAGATTCTGAATGGGGCAACCTGGACTTCCTTGTAATTGATATGCCACCCGGAACAGGTGATATACAGCTTACTTTAGCTCAGTCGTATAATATCAGAGGAACAGTATTAGTTACTACTCCACAAAAAGTTGCAACTGCTGATGTTCGTCGTGCAGCTATTATGTACAGACAAGACAAACTTACAATTCCATTACTTGGGATTGTTGAAAATATGTCGTATTTCACACCTGATGAATTACCAGATAAGAAATATTTTATTTTTGGAAAAGGTGCTACAGATGAATTAGCCAAGGAACTCGACATTCCTATACTTGGAAGAATACCAATTGTTGAGAAAATAGCCGAATCAGGTGATGGTGGTACGCCAGTAGTTCTAGATGAGAAAGAAAAAGTAGGTGCAGAATTTATTGAAATTGCCAAGAACGTTCAAATAGAAGTTGATAAATTATAAAACAATATAAATATTATCATCATGGATAATACTAAAGAAGAACTAAACCAAAAAGTACAAAATGTACTTGAACAGGTAAGACCATATTTACAAGCTGATGGTGGTGACATTAACTTTGTTAATATTACAGATGACTATACAGTTAATGTTGAACTTACGGGAGCTTGCGGAACATGTGCATTTAGCACTCAAACTCTTAAAAATGGGGTTGAAGCAACTTTAAAGAAAGTGATTCCTGAGATTAAGGAGGTTGTTGCTATTAATTTGTAACGCAAAGGAAATAAGGCATAAAGGATTAGGGGAAATAAAGGATATAGGGGTTATAGGTGTTAGAACCCCCATATCCCCATTATACCTTATTTCCCTTATACCCTATTTCCCATTACCTACTTCGACTTATTATAATACCCCATAGCTTCGGGCATCCAATTATTCAGGTTATTTATCCGTGTTTGATCAGAAGGGTGTGTGCTTAGAATTTCAGGAGGTTTTTGCCCACCAGATGCCTTTGACATTCTCTCCCAAAATACTGGAGCCTCATGCGGGTCATAACCGGCCATCGCCATGAATATCAATCCCATTCTGTCTGCTTCACTTTCATGTAATCGGCTATAAGGTAACATCGCACCCAACTCAGTACCAACACCATAAACCGACATCCATATCATTTGAGTTTCCTCAGACTCTTCATTTAATGCTATTTGCAAGCCTACTCCACCCGCTGCACGAATAAGCTCCTGACTCATTCTTTCATTACCATGTCCGGCAATGGCATGTGCTATTTCATGGCCCAGCACCACTGCCAATCCGGCTTCAGTTTTAGTCACCGGGAGAATACCAGTATAAACAACAACTTTTCCTCCGGGCATACACCATGCATTAACCTGATCATTTTTCACAAGATTAAACTCCCAGTCATATCCATCTAAAAGATAAGACATATTATTGTCAGACATATATTTCTCAACCGACCTTTGAATTTTATAACCTACATCTTTAACTAAAAAAGCTTGCTTATCATTATTGCTTGGCGGATTTTCTCTTAAAAATTCATCATACTGTTGAAAACTCATCGCCATTAACTCACTGTTGGGAATCATATTGAGTTGCTTTCGTCCTGTTATCGGGACTGTAGTACATGAGTAGAAAGCTAATGCAATTAAGAAAGTAGTTAGAATATTAAGCTTTTTCATGGTCAGTGTGGGTCAATGAATGAATGAGTGAATGATTAAATGAATGAATATTTTAGTATGCTGTCTTTTCTATTATCATTTTCCGTCTAAGGCAAAAATAAGCAACTATCACCATAACTCAAAAAACGAAAATCATTAATCAGGGCATAATCATATGCATTTTTCCAGTTATCCCCCACTAATGCTGACACTAGGAGCAATAATGTACTTTTTGGCTGATGGAAATTTGTTATCAAACCCGATGCAATTTTAAATTTATATCCGGGAGCAATCATAAGCCGAGTTTCACCTTTTATTTCTGATAACTTATTCTCCTCAAGATGTTTTATTAATAATGATATAGCCTGTTTTGAATTAAAATTAGAATCTACATTTAATTTATATGGATCCCATTGTTCTACTTCAAAACTATCATCACCCATATCTAACTTCACAGCCATCCAGTACAGACTTTCAATTGTGCGCATACTGGTTGTTCCAACCGGAATGATTGGATCATTAAGCTTTCTTAGAATATGCTTTAATGTATCTATTCCAACAACTATTTTTTCGGTATGCATTTCATGCTGTGCAATTGTTTTTGACACTACAGGTTTAAAAGTTCCGGCACCAACATGCAATGTAAGCTTGTCTCTTTCGATTCCCTCCTCACATAGTTTTTCAATTATATCATCGGTAAAATGTAATCCGGCAGTAGGAGCAGCCACTGATCCTTTATGTTGAGCGTAAACAGTCTGATAGCGGGTACTATCCTCATCAACTGGCTTGCGGTTAAGATATGGAGGAATTGGAACGAATCCTGCGTTACTTATAATATCCGAGAAAATTATATCATCATTATCCCACTGAAATGAAACCAGATATCCTTCTGATAGTTGTTCAATTTTTTCAGCATACAATGTAGTCTCCCTACCTGATGCAATTATATTAAGTTCTAATTTACCACTCTTCCACCTTTTGGCATTTCCAATAAAACATTTCCAAACAATAGGTGATTTTTGTTCGTATGCCAACTGAAAATCATTAACAGGTTCCACCGGTTCCAGGCAAAATATTTCAATAGCTGCTCCTGTACTCTTTTTGAATAACAGTCGTGCTTTTACAACTTTCGTTTCGTTAAAGATTAGCAGAGAGTTTGTTGGAAGTAGTTTTGGTAATTCTGTAAATCTTTTTTCTTCAATATTATTATCAGATTGAAAAAGGAGCTTCGACATTTCCCTTTTTTCAAGAGGAAACTTAGCAATTCTTTCATCAGGAAGATCGTAGTTATAATCTTCTATTTCTATATTACCGGTTGTACTCATACTAATATTTGTGATGGCAAAAATAATGCTAATAATGTAACTCACCTGAGGGTGCCCAAAAAATAGTAGAGGCTTGTCATTCTTATCATAGTGAAGAATCTATATTGGAATAATATTCAATGGGGTGAGATTCTTCGCTTTGCTCAGAATGACAAAAGACTGAGGTTTGGGATACCATCAGATAGGTCTTGAATATTGAAGAAATGACTGAGCCATGTCTTG
>Ga0209633_10003829_pt1 | contig 13756 bp, 11 predicted proteins | sample Cruoilmetagenom1_FD_187290 | JGI IMG/M metagenome (GOLD analysis project Ga0209633, IMG submission 187290) | Oil polluted marine microbial communities from Coal Oil Point, Santa Barbara, California, USA - Sample 1 (SPAdes) (version 2) | ecosystem: Environmental > Aquatic > Marine > Oil seeps ... | reverse complement strand
GTATGCCGGAATATCTGGATAAAAAAGGCAAACCCAGGCAGTTACTGAAAATTGAGAAAAACAGTGAACCAGGATTTAATCAGCTGGTATGTAGTGTTAACAAGGATGTCAGGCCCAAAGCTATTCTGGACGAATGGCTGCGCCTTAACATTGTGCACATAAAAGACGACTATGTGGTGCTGAACCAGTCTGCTTTTGTCACTAACAAGGAATTTACCGAGATGGCTTATTATCTTGGTCACAATGTCCACGACCATATGGCAAGCTGCGTTAATAACATACTTGCCGAAGATGACCCCATGCTGGAACGCAGTGTTTATTACGCATCCTTAAGCGAAGACTCAGTGAATAAATTACGCACTATTGCCAGCAAAAAAGGCAATGAATTACTACAGCATGTAAACAAACAGGCTATTAAGCTCTACGATGCTGACAAACTTAGAGATGATGCCAATTATCGAATGCGCCTGGGTGTTTACTGGTACCAGACACAGCGTGATGAAAATTCGGAGGCGGATCAATGAGCGGCATTAATCGAATAATTATTTTTCTCCTGATGGTCAGCGTGAGTGCCTGTGTCTCCACCCAGTCGAACATGAGTGCTGCCAATGATGAAGATCAGGATATCGGTATTGGTGGTACAGGTATCATCGCCAATACGGGTAACGGTCTGGGCGGCACGGGTATTGTGGGTGAAATAACCGGATTTGGGAGTATTTTCGTTAACGGCATTGAAGTTGAATATGACAGCAAGACACCTTTCACCATAGATGGTAAAAGCACAACACATCATCAACTGGCCATTGGCGATGTCGTTGAAGTACTCACTACTGATGCCAACAAGCATACGCGTGCACAGGTGGTTAACCTTCGACATGAAGTCGTTGGCAGGGTTGAATCTGTTAACAGTCAAACCTACCGTTTTACGGTTCTCGGACAAACGGTTATACAACCCGGTAACAAAAAAACACTTCCGGAGGCCGGCACAATGGTTGCCGTATCCGGGTTCCGTATCGATGAGCAGACCATTCAGGCTACGCGGGTGACGCCTGCAGAGATAAAACAGACCTTACTCCGAACTCATAGCGAGTTACCGTTTAAGAAAAAAACAGCTCGATGGTTGATACAAACACATGTTCAGAATGGTAAAGCGGTTTTCCGGCTGGATGGTACTGCACAGGTATTATCCCTGAGGAAAAAGGCAGGCGGATCATCAACCGGGCATTCGGGCATCAGAATTCTGCAACTACAAAAATCCGTATCAGGCCAGATTAAAATTGATCGGGTGATTGAGTCAATGGATATGCCTCGTGGTCGACGGACCCCAATCCCTTTTCCGCGACGTGACAGCAATATGATGCAAAGACCAATGCCAATGCATGTGCCTATGAATAGGCAACCCAAAGTGTATCGACGGGGCCGATGAAAGATATGCCGTTCGGCTGTGCGCTGGCGGTTTAGGTAAAGGCGAGGTCTGGAGTTGCATAACTAACAAATTATGAACTACTCGCCTGCGGTGTGGGACGCCGCAGAACTATGCCGGTTGTTGGTGCGTTAAACATCCGCTTCTGGCCCAGACTGTGTGAAAACTCAAATTGAAATTGTTTTTGAAAAATTTGGCTCACGGAGAAACCCTGTGAGCAACGATCTCTAATTTTTAGTGGTTTTGGTATTACCCAATATCGAAAATATTTGAGTTTTCACACAGTCTGGGCCGCAAGCACACTGCTAAGATTGGCAACAGGATACGGTCACGCTGACGAAGTACATCGCAAGCAACGGACACAACTTGGATAATTATTGAGCAAAGAGTAAAACTGTCTGTTGAATTGCCAAAAATTGAAGAAACTAGCTGTTTTATTGGCAATTTTACCGAGTTTCGAGCTGGCGATAGTCTGAGAAAATTTTTATAAATCAGTAGCTTTATCTATCACTTTCTTTGTCTGGCGACAGATTTCAAACTGCCGACGGCCTATAAATCTGACAGTTTTGTCATCATTTTGATTCCTGCTTGAATCGGCCGGTATACGTATAGGCTTGCTCAAGTTCTTTTATGCGCCTGGACGCTTCAGGCCAGGATTCGCGTTCAACTGCAGCGATCAAGGCTTCAATCACAAACAGAGTGGCAACGCCTGAATCCCAACCAGAAGGTGCTTCGATTCGTACTGGAAAACTGTAGGTTGCATACTCGGCGACGGGCGATAGCCATTGATCAGTAAACAGTACGACCGTAACCCCCTTATCTTTGGCAAGTGCTGCGATATTTAAAAGGTCGGCCTCATAACGACGAATATCAAAGATCACCAGAACATCATTGCATTCCATATCCAGTAAATGATGCGACCATAAACTCACCGACGAAGGCAATTTATATACGCCCTTTCTAATAACTTCCAGATGTGTGCCCAGGTAATCCGAAAATGAATGCGTAATACGCCCACCCACCAGGTGTATGTTCCTGTTTTGATCTGCCAGCAAAGTGACCACCAGATTAAACGTTTTATGGCTTAGCTGATTCATGGTATCGCGCAGGTTGGACACGACGGATTCAGCTGTCTGATTCAATATGTGTTCTTTGGGAGCGCCCGTGGCCCACAGACTATGCTTGGCGATCGGATCTGATAAGGTTTTGGTGAGCTCTTTTTTAAGCGCTTTTTGAAAGATAATAAAACTGGTAAAACCAATGCGTTTTAGCGTCCGCATCACTGTAGGCGTAGATACTTTACAGGCCTTTGATAGCTCGGTAATCGACACCAGTCCCGCCATGGGGTAATTAACCAGCAGATGGTTGGCGATTTTCCTTTCAGCCGGCTTAAACTCATTAAAATGAATTCGAATTAGCTCAGCAATGCTCTGGTTCGCTATCTTTTTTCTCATAATATTTGCACTATTTTGGGGCGCATCGCATGACGGATATGCATTTTATAACATAACCAGTATAAAATATTTGACCTGTTAAATCGACTTATGTAAATATCTTTACATTACGAGCCGGTATGTTTCTGCCCTGGCATAGAGACATACATTTAATTCACTCAATGATCAGCATTATAGGGAGCCAATAATATGACAAATAGACGCGATTTTATTAAAAAAGCAAGCCTGGGCGTGGCAGCCACCGTGGCAACCGTCAATGCCCCTTTTGTTCAAGCGGCAAAAAAAACGGCCATCAAATGGCGGTTACAGACCTATGCCGGACCAGCACTGGCGGAACACGTTATCAAACCTTCTATTGAAGCCTTTAACAAGGCTGCCAATGGTGAAATGGTGATTGAGCTTTATTTTGCTGATCAGCTTGTGCCCACAGGTGAATTATTTAGAGCCATGCAAAAAGGCACTATAGATGCAGTACAAAGCGACGATGATTCCATGTCATCACCGGTTGATATTGCTGTCTTCGGCGGATACTTTCCGTTTGCGACTCGTTACAGCCTAGACGTACCTACTTTATTTAATCAGTACGGTCTAAACGAAATCTGGAAAGAGGCTTACGATGAAGTAAAGGGTGTCACCTGGCTCAGTGCGGGGGCCTGGGATCCCTGTCACTTTGCAACCAAGAAGCCAATTCGCAGACTGGCGGATTTAAAAGGAAAACGCATATTTACCTTCCCTACCGCAGGCAAGTTTTTATCGCGTTTTGGTGTTGTGCCGGTCACATTGCCCTGGGAGGACATTGAGGTTGCAGTCCAAACCGGGGAGCTGGATGGTATCGCCTGGTCGGGTATTACCGAAGACTATACGGTGGGTTGGGCGAATGTGACAAATTATTTTCTAACCAACAATATTTCCGGCGCCTGGTGTGGTTCTTATTTTGCGAATGACAATTCCTGGGCAAAGGTACCGGCACATTTAAAAACCTTGTTTAAGCTATGCATGGACAGTTCACACTATCATCGTCAGTATTGGTACTGGGGTGGAGAAGCCAACCTACGCACGACAGGCACCAAAATGAAACTGACCTCTATTCCAGACAAAGAATGGAAAACGGTAGAAGACGAAGCACATAAGTTTTGGGACGAAATAGCAAAAACCAGTCCCAGGGCCGCCAAGGTTGTCAAAATCTTTAAAGATTACAATGCCACCATGGAAAAAGCCGGGCGACCGTACAGGGGTTAAGCTACCTGATCAGTAGCACAGCGATACAGTTAGTTTCTCCTTTGTAAACAACTGGAGAAACTAACTTCTTTATTGAGCCGTCCGCGTTTGTTTGGAGAGTCTTTTGCCACAGCTTATCAAACTCTATGTAAGATATATTGATGCGCTTAACCGCACGGTTGGGCGCGTCACTATGTACCTGATTTTTCTCATGATGGGTATTTTGCTTTTTTCTGCGGTGTCTCGTTCTATCTTTAATGTACCCTATACCTGGGTTATTGAAATGGCACAGTTCACCATGGCAGCCTACTACCTGCTCGGTGGCGGTTACACAATGCAAAATGATGCGCATGTCAGAATGGATTTACTATACGAACGCTGGCCAGTAAAAAAACGCGCATTCGCAGATTCAATCACCGCGTTTTGCCTGATTCTTTATCTTGGCGTTCTGCTTTATGGTGGTTATTCCAGTACCGAGTATGCGGTGGAGTATGGTCAGAAGAATTATTCAGCCTGGGCGCCGCCCATGGCGCCGATCAAAATCATCATGACGATTGGTATTTTTCTGATGCTGTTACAGGCGATTGCAATTTTTTTTCGTGATTTGGCAACAGCCCGGGGGAAAAGCATCTCATGAGTCATGAATTAATTGCGTTATTAATGTTTTCCAGCATGATGGTGATGTTGCTCACCGGGCAGCGTGTGTTTGGTGCGATTGGTTTTGTTGCGGTGGCTTCTGCCTTGTTACTGTGGGGCGACGGCGGATCTGAATTAGCATTTAGTGCAGGTATCAAACTTTTAAACTGGTATCCACTTCTCACCCTGCCTCTTTTTATTTTTATGGGTTACATGTTGTCTGAATCGGGCATAGCAAGTGACCTGTACCATATGTTGCATGTATGGACGGGATCACTTCGTGGTGGATTGGCCATTGGTACGATTGTGCTAATGGTCGCCATTTCCGCAATGAATGGTCTGAGTGTTGCCGGTATGGCTATTGGCAGCAGTATTGCCTTGCCAGAAATGCTCAAACGAAATTACGATAAACGTATGGTGACCGGTGTAATCCAGGCCGGGAGTTCATTGGGCATACTCGTGCCACCCAGCATCGTTTTAGTGTTGTATGGCATGATCGCACGACAACCCGTGAGTCATTTATGGCTCGCGGGTGTGATTCCCGGCTTACTGATGGCAACTTTGTTTGTTCTGTATATTACTATTCGTTGTCATCTACAACCAGAACTGGGACCGTCATTAAAACAGGAAGAGCGGCAAATCAGCCTGGGTGAAAAAATTCGCTTGTTGCATGCAGGCATCTTGCCGCTTGTCATTATTTTTTCTGTCATTGGCCTGTTTGTTATGGGTATTACCAGTCTGGTGGAAAGCTCTGCGGTCGGCGCTTTTGCAGCCACGCTTGCTGCATTATTCAAGCGACGCCTGAGCCGGAAGGTCATGCAGTCGACCCTAAAAAAATCGCTCAACGTTAGCGCGATGTTTATGTGGATCATACTTGCCGCCCTGTGTTTTGGAGCTGTGTTTGATGGCCTTGGAGCAGTTAAAGCGATCGAATATTTATTTCTCGAAAAATGGGGTCTGACACCGTGGGAAGTGCTCATCCTGATGCAATTAACTTACATATTTATGGGCATGTTTCTTGACGATACAGCTATGTTGGTTATTGTGGCGCCACTGTTTATTCCATTAATTATCAAACTGGGTTTTAACCCAATATGGTATGGCGTTCTATATACCATCACCTGTCAGATAGCCTATATGACACCACCCTTCGGTTACAACCTGTTCCTGATGAAAGCAATGGCGCCAAAAGAAATATCACTGCGGGATATTTATCATTCGATTATTCCTTTTGTATTCATCATGGTGTTTTCTTTGAGTATTATCATGGCTTTTCCACAGATTTCTCTCTGGTTGCCTGAGTTGGTTTTTAGCAATTAATCTATCTAGATGTATATTGAATAAACAGGCGGGCCTAATATGAAATTAAGAGACAAAAAATGAAACCAAGAGAAGTTAGAACAATACAAGATGCCAAGCTGATTGTTGAAGAAAATGGCTTGAGCCATGTCAAGGTCGGCGTGTTTGACAATGACGGTATCATGCGTGGCAAGTATATGAGTCGCGAGAAATTCTTTTCTTCGCTCGACAACGGCTTTGCTTTTTGTGATGTAGTATTAGGCTGGGATGTTAAGGATCAACTGTATGACAATGTGACTTATACCGGTTGGCACACAGGTTATCCGGATGCGCCGGTAAGAATTTTGCCGGACAGTTGTCGTGAAATTCCCTTTGAAGATGGAATGCTTTTGTTTATTGCGGAGTTTGCAGATCAGGCAGAAGCAGTGTGTCCACGAGCCGCCTTGCGTCGCGTTATAAGTAAGGCGGTCGATATGGGCTTTGATGCTTTTGCGGCATTAGAATATGAATTTTTTATGTTTGATGAAACGCCTGAAAGTATTCGCGAAAAGAATTTCACCAGGCTTAAACCAATGACGCCAGGCAACTTTGGTTACTCTACTATTCGTAATTCAACGAATGCAGAGCTTTATCACCAAATGATGGAGCTGTCAGAACAGATGGATTTTCCGCTAGAAGGTATCCACACTGAAACAGGACCGGGGGTGATAGAAGCAGCCATTGCTGTTGATGGCGCGATCAGTGCCGCCGATAAAGCTGCGTTGTTCAAAACATTCATGAAGGTGCTGGCCCAACGTAACGGTTTAATGGCGACCTTTATGGCCAAATGGTCGAATGACTACCCGGGACAGAGCGGCCATATCCACATCTCATTGCGCCATAAAGATGGATCAGGCTCGGCATTTTTCGATGCATCCAAACCTCACACCATGAGCGATATTCAACGCCATTTCATCGCCGGACAACAGAAACTTATGCCAGAACTGCTATGCATGATTGCACCGACAATCAATAGTTACTCTCGCATGATTCCAGGTTTCTGGGCACCCACCGATGCGACATGGGGGGTAGAGAATCGAACCACGGCCTTGCGGGTGATACCTGGCAGTGAAAAATCGCAGCGTATTGAATATCGTCTGGGTTCGGCTGATGCCAATCCTTATCTGGCATTGGCAGCCGCTCTAGGCGCAGGTTTGCATGGTATTGAACAGCAGTGGGAACCCGAACCACAGGTCAAGGGTAATGCCTATGAGCAAAAACACACTGAAGAACTGACTTTGCCGGCAACATTATGGGAGGCCGCGCAGTTGTTCAAAGCTTCTGATGCGGCGCGTACGCTGCTGGGGGATACATTTGTTGATCATTTCGCGGCATCACGTGAGTGGGAAGAGCGTGAGTTCAGAAAACATATTACCGATTGGGAACTGGAGCGCTATTTTGAAATTATCTAACGTTTGTTAAAGCCACCATTTTATTTTCCATAAATAATTTAAGAGAGACGCAATGAGTACAAGATTTTCTACTATCAGTCCGATAGATGGTTCCACCTACGTGGAAAGACCTTATGCAAGCGCTGATGACATCAACTCAACACTGGAAGCTGCCGAAACAGCGCAACAGGCCTGGAAAAAAGCAGCCTTAACTGAACGCAAGGCTTTGTGCACAAAAGCAATCGACGCCTTTGTTGCAAAAAAAGATGACATCGCCGAGGAGATTTGCTGGCAAATGGGCCGACCTATCCGTTCGGCGGCTGGCGAGGTGGCGGGCATGGAAGAACGCGCACGCACTATGATTAATCTGGCAGAACAGGGCCTGGCGACAATAAAACTGGATGCCAAGCCGGGATTTGATCGCTGGATTCAGCGAGAACCGGTGGGAGTGGTTTTTGTGATCGCCCCGTGGAACTACCCCTATTTAACGGCCATCAATGCGGTTCTACCGGCTATTCTTGCAGGAAATTCCGTTATTTTGAAACACTCGGCACAGACTCCGTTATGCGCAGAGAGGTTGTACGAAGCATTCAGGGCGGGCGGTTTACCTGATGGTGTTTTTCAGTACCTGCATTTGACTCATGACGATACAGAAGCCGTTATAAAAGACGAGCGAATCAATTATGTTGCCTTTACAGGCTCAGTTCCTGGTGGCGCCATGGTAGAGCAGGCGGCATCCGGTCGTTTTATTGGTATTGGCCTGGAACTGGGGGGAAAAGACCCGGCGTATATTCGAGCAGATGCAAACCTGGCACACGCGGTTGACACGGCTATGGATGGCGCATTTTTTAATTCAGGACAATCCTGTTGTGGTATCGAACGCATATATGTGCACGAAGCCGTTTATGAAGAATTTATCAAGCAGGCCGTTGACTGGGTAAAGCAACTTAAACTGGGACGCTCAGACGATCCCGAAACCACGCTGGGCCCGCTGGTACGAAGCAGTGCTGCGGATTTTGTCCGCGAGCAGGTGCGCGAAGCCATTGAGCAGGGCGCAGTGGCTCATATATCTGCCGAAGCTTATGCACTCGATAAAGCTGGCAGTCCGTATCTTGCGCCACAGATCCTCACTGAAGTGAATCACACCATGCGTGTTATGACCGAAGAAAGTTTCGGACCTGTTATCGGTATCCAGAAAGTCAGTTCAGATGAGGAAGCGATCGAACTGATGAACGATAGCGAGTTTGGGCTGACCGCCGCTATTTTTACCAGCGATATTGATAAAAGCGTTGAGCTGGGACAACAACTTGATACAGGTACTTTTTTCATCAATCGCTGTGATTACCTTGATCCGGATCTGGCCTGGACAGGCGTAAAAAACTCAGGACATGGTTGTACGCTATCAGTGTTAGGTTACGAATCTGTAACACGACCTAAATCATTCCATATTAAAACCGAACTTTAGAGGACACATCGTTGACATATTCTGCTAACTGGAACTACCCGACCAATATCAGGGTGGGCGCTGGACGCATAAACGAGCTGGCCGACCTGTGCCAGACTTTGAGTATGCAATCTCCGTTATTAATTACCGACCCCGGTCTTGCTGCATTACCTATGGTGCAAAAAGTTGTTGATGATGTTAAGGCTGCGGGTCTGGCGTGTGGTCTATTCTCTGGCATCAAGGCTAATCCGACAGGAGATAATGTACAGGCTGGCGTCGATTGCTATAAAAACAATAAGCATGATGGCGTTATCGCTTTCGGTGGTGGCTCGGCTCTGGATGCTGCAAAAGCAGTGGCCTTGATGGTCGGACAGCAAAGACCGATATGGGATTTTGAAGACGTAGGTGACAACTGGACCCGGGTTAATGTTGATGGCATGGCCCCCGTCATCGCTGTGCCGACAACAGCCGGTACCGGCTCGGAAGTGGGTCGAGCTTCAGTCATCACTGACCAGAAAAAGCATATCAAAAAAATTATTTTCCACCCGGGTATGTTGCCGACACAAGTCATACTCGATCCGGAATTGACTGTTGGTCTACCACCCACGATAACAGCAGCAACAGGTATGGATGCACTTTCACATAACCTGGAGGCGCTGTGCTCTCCGTTTTACCATCCAATGGCTGAAGGCATTGCAATAGAAGGGATTCGTCTGGTACAGGAATTTTTGCCACGCGCTTTTACAGAAGGAACTAATATTGAGGCACGCACCCAAATGCTGGTGTGTTCCAGTATGGGGGCAACCGCATTTCAAAAAGGCCTGGGTGCAATGCATGCCTTGGCGCATCCACTTGGCGCCCTGTTCGACGCACACCACGGTACCTTGAATGCGATATTGATGCCCTATGTATTAAAAGTTAATCACAAAATAATTGAACAACGTATTGATCGTCTGACGCAGTACATGGGTCTGGGTAAAACCGGGTTTGATAGTTTCCTCAACTGGGTACTGCAACTCAGGAAAGATCTGGCTATTCCGCACTCGCTGGCGGAAATTAACATTGACGATTCGCAGGCTGAAAAGATTGCTAACATGGCTTTCGAAGATCCGTCGGCGGGCGGTAACCCGATCAGTTTAAGCGTAGCCCAATATCAGCAGTTGTTTAAAGATGCTGTCGAAGGCAAGCTGTAATCCATATGAAAGTGGCCATCCTGCAGTGCGACGAAGTGTTGGCAAAATTTCAGTCACAATTCGGTGATTACAGCGATATGATTCAGCACATGTTTGACGTGCTTGATGATACATTTGAATTTAAAATCTTTAATGTCCAGCAGGGCATGTATCCTCAGGATATAGATATTTATGATTTTTATATCACCACCGGAAGTAAAGTCGGGGTGTATGATAACAAACCCTGGATCCAGCAATTTATAGAATTTGTTCGGCTACTGGACAGGAAAAAAAAGAAACTGATTGGAATCTGCTTTGGCCACCAAATTATCGCCGAAGCCTTTCGTACTCCCGTTGAAAAAACTGAAAAAGGTTGGGGTATCGGCGTGGCGGTAAATCGTATCGTCGCCCACCCGGACTGGATGAGCACGCACAAATCTGATTTAAATATTATCGTCAGTCATCAGGATCAGGTTATCACTTTACCGAAAGAGGCCCTGGTGATTGCCGAGAGTGATTTCTGCCCCTATTTTATGGTGCAATGGAACAGACATTTTCTGAGCATTCAGGGACATCCGGAATTTAGTGCTGATTATTCGCGGGCGATGATGAATGAACGAAAGGCGATTATCCCGCCACAACGCATTGAAGCGGGTCTTGAATCACTCAGCATCGAACCAGACAATGCCTTGTTCACACACTGGATCATGGATTTTGTAAAACATTAAAGGTGTCCGGTTTATCCATACCTCGGGGTTTATGGCAAAAACTGTCTGATTTACTGACAAAATGGCTATGAGTAATTTTTTTTCCTTATTCATCTAGTTTTTTATATTCCCCATTATAGGTATGGGAATCGCCAGAAGAGTGAGTGCCACCCGCGCCACGTTGCTGTTGTGCGTTAACCCCCATCCAGATCCCTTTTCTGAGGATCTGCAGGGCCAGATACTGTCGGAAGGGCGGGAACAAAATGGCGAATCCCACGGCATCGGTGAAAAAACCCGGGGTCAGGAGCAGTGCCCCGGCGAACAGCAAAAAGGCGCCTTCAATCATGGGGATAGCCGGGAGTTCACCACGCGAAGTGCATTCCTGCAGGCGCTGGATGGTGTTGATGCCCTGCATGCGCAGCAGGCTGACGCCGATGATGGCCGTCAGCACCACCAGGAAAATGGTCCACAGGGCGCCGATCAGGCTGCCGACCTTGAGCAGCAGGAATATTTCCAGCAGGGGAACGGTGAGAAACAGGATAACAAGAAGTCTAAACATAATACCGGCCTTTGGCTTGAACTGCGCTTTTGTGTGATTGGAATCGCCATTATACCTTTTGCCCTGTGCGCCGCTATGCTTTATCTTTGCAGCCCATGTCAGACAAGCCGCAACATATCATCGTCCTGTGCACCTGCCCGGATGATCAAACGGCGACCATCATCGCCGATAGACTGGTGACGGAAGGGATTGCCGCCTGCGTGAATATAGTGCCGGGCATCATGTCGGTCTATCAGTGGAAGAATAATATTGAACACGACGAGGAGTTGTTGCTTATTATCAAGACCCGGCAGGACTGCTACCTGGAGCTGGAAACCGTGATTCAGCAGTTGCACCCTTACGAACTTCCCGAGATCATCGCGGTCTCTATCGAACGAGGTTTAAGCGGATATCTCGAGTGGATTGACCAATCTGTAGGAAAATAACATGTCACGTACCCGAAAAATAATAAATATCATACTGCTACCCGTTTTACTGGGCTGGACGACGGTTGGCTTTGCACAGGGTGAACCCCTGATGCCCGATGACGCCTTTGCCTTCAGCGCCAGGGTCATCGATGCCAATACCGTGCGGGCCGAATGGAATGTTGCCGACAAATATTACCTCTACCGTGACAAGATCCGCTTCTCAACCGATACCCCGGAAATCAGCCTCGGCCAATATCAATTGCCCGACGGCAAACTCAAACACGGCATCAAACCCGATGGCACCGAAGGCGAGGTGGAAACCTTCATGCACACCATCGCCATTTATATCCCCCTCAATCGCAATAATCCGGCACTCAACAGTTTTACCCTCATCGCCCATTCCCAGGGTTGTGCCGAGATCGGTATTTGTTATCCGCCCCATACCCAGAAGATCAAACTGACACTACCCGCAGCCGAGGCCAAAACAGGCTCCGCCCTCAGCAAACTGTCATCACTCAGCGCCAGTCTCGGTCTGGGTGGACAAAACGAGGTACTGCCCCCCGATGAGGCCTTCCAGTTGAACCTGGACGTGGCCGACGGCAACACCATCATGGCCCGCTGGGTGATTGCCGACAAACACTATTTATATAGAGACAAGTTCAACGTCAAACTAAAAAATGCCCGCGGCGTGCAACTTGCCGATGTCATCATTCCCGCAGGGGAAACCAAAGAAGACAAGGTGCTTAACCAGGTCCTGCAGGTGTTTCATAACCACGCCGAGGCCGAGATCAAACTGGCCCGTAGCCAAACAGAGCCCGTCAACGTCACCCTGGAACTGACCTATCAGGGTTGTGCCGAAGAGGCCGGTATTTGTTATCCGCCCATTAAAAAAGAACAGACCCTGACCCTGCCTACCGCGACAACCATCGGCGCCCTTACGACTGGTTCAAGTGACGAGGCTGTATCCGAACAGGATTCCATCGCCAATGCCCTCAAGACCGGGGGGCTGCTGACCATCCTCACCTTCTACGGTTTCGGTCTGCTGCTGGCCTTTACGCCCTGTGTATTCCCGATGATCCCGATCCTCTCCAGCATTATTGTGGGTCAGGGTGAACATCTCACCACCCGCCGTGCCTTCATTATGTCCCTGACCTATGTGCTGGCCATGGCGGTGACCTATACCGCAGCCGGGGTATTTGCGGGTGTGGCCGGGGAGAATCTGCAGGCCGCCTTCCAGAACCCCTGGGTGCTCGGGACCTTTGCCAGCGTGTTTGTCTTATTATCCTTCTCCATGTTCGGTTTTTATGAGCTGCAACTGCCCTCCTCCTGGCAAAGCAAACTGACCGAGATAAGTAACAAACAGGAAGGCGGCACCCTGATCGGGGTGGCCATCATGGGCTTTTTATCGGCCCTCATTGTCGGGCCCTGCGTCGCCGCGCCCCTGGCCGGCGCACTTATATATATAGGTCAGACCGGTGACGCCGTGCTGGGTGGCTTTGCCCTGCTGGCCCTGAGCCTGGGTATGGGTACGCCGCTGGTAGCCATCGGTACCTCAGCCGGTAAACTCCTGCCCAAGGCCGGTGGCTGGATGGATGTCGTGAAAGGCGTGTTCGGTGTCATGCTACTGGCCGTGGCCATCTGGATGCTGGAGCGTATTTTACCGGCCAGTGTCACCATGATGCTGTGGGCCGTCCTGCTGATCATTTCGGCCATCTATCTCAAGGCACTGGAACCGTTAAACATTGAAAGCAGTGGCTGGAGTAAACTCTGGAAAGGCACCGGACTGGTGCTTATTGTCTATGGTGTATTGTTGATGATCGGCGCCGCCTCGGGCGGCAATGACGTGATGCGGCCTTTGCATAACTTTGGTATGTCGGTCGGCGGCGGGACAGCCCAGGCGGCGCACCTGCCCTTCAAACGCATCAAGAGTGTGGCCGACCTGCAACGCGAGGTACAAGCCGCCAGCAGCCAGGGCAAACCGGTGATGCTCGATTTTTACGCCGACTG